>ERZ1034876.316-NODE-316-length-30467-cov-9.327798_pt1 | contig 30467 bp, 60 predicted proteins | sample MGYA00520698_ERZ1034876 | MGnify/ENA primary metagenome ERZ1034876 (study PRJEB33766, sample SAMN09781723) | gut metagenome | biome: gut microbiome | host: Homo sapiens | place: Madagascar | study: EMG produced TPA metagenomics assembly of the PRJNA485056 data set...
AAATTTTATATATTTACACCTATATTAGATAAAACCCTATAATTTTCACTTTTTTGCGATTTTTTGGCCGTTTTTAGCCCAAAAGTGTATTACATTTGGGCTAGTGTATTACAAATTTTGTGATTTTGCTTCAAAACGGTCTTAAAAAATGTAATACATGTAATACACGTAATACACTTTTTTCATCCGGCTTTTTCGTTTTTGTAATACAGTTCAAGCGCTTCGCGGACAACTTCAGACTTCGATTTTCCAGTTTTTGTGCTTGAAATAATCAGTTTCGCACGGTCTTCTTTCGGCAATCTGACCGTGATTACCGAGCTATTTGCCATCATTTTTCACCTCCTATCCGGCCTGTTACTGTCCCCGATGAACACCATATCGTGTATGATTTCTGGTCCATAACGATGCCTGACTATCGAGAGCACAACGTTCGGATATTGTCTGAGTGTAGCTTTTTGAAAATCATTTAGACGTTCACACATGATATATCCAATTCCATTGATCGACTCATGGTCATCATCCGGCTTCCATGCACATGGAGTTGATTTGAAATATCCGGCGGGACAAATGCCGTTCAATGTCCCAAGGTCCAGCTTAGAGTCGATCTCCATCTCAGTTCTCCTTACAGGATAGGAAGTCCTTCATCATCGAATCGTATTTCTCAGAGCATTTAGGACAGAAATCCATATCATCGTGTTTAGTCCAGCCGACAGCGCCCTCGAATCCATCAGCAGTAATATGAACCATCATTCCATCACGGTAAGGTCCGCTGCCGATGTACTTGACAAACTTATGTTCACCGCAACGTTCACAATAATGCATTTCACCAAGAATGTTCATACCGGAATCGCCCTCCGTTTCTCAAGGTAATCTTCGCATACAATATCAATGTCACGTCCAAGCTGGTCCATGCAATTTTGTATGCCAAAATACGAATCGGAGCCGAGAATTTTGTCGAACTCATGCTCGATTGTCTGCATTTCATCCTTTTTAACGCAAACCTTCTCATGAGTACACGTTTCGCATTTGCTTTTAATTTTAACGATCATGATTAGCGCACCTTCACTTCCCGAACATAGTCCAAACAAGTAAACGTAATGCAGGTATTCATTCCTTTGAGTACGTCCGCAATCGGAGCGTCATATTTCTCGGTAAGACTATCTACTGTACGAGTAATCATATCGCTGTATGCTGATAGTTTTCGACATACATTTTTGTGACTGCACATGTCACAACGAGTACAGTTATCGATGGTCATAAATTTCCCCTTTCATAGAAAAAGAGGACGCCATGTTCCAGACGTCCAGATTTTGTTAGCGAAACATACTTTCCAAAGCCAGTCCAATGATGTATATCATCCAAATTACTACAAATACAGGAAACGGAGCATCAGCCAGATAGAGAATCGCCGCAGCAACAGCAAACATAATTTCACCTCATTTCCCGGAGTAATCAGAAAGAACAAGTTCGCAATGCACAGGCCGATAGATTGCTGCATCATGGGTACCAAACCGAATGAATTTTCCAACATCAGGGCCCGCAATAACGAACGCTTCGGCCTCAAATATGGAAAAGTCAGCTTCTCGGTCAGTGTAGCGGTTCTTGACTTTTGTAGGTTCGACCAGCTTCATTGCAATATTCCCTCGGAAATCATACTCAAACATTTCGTTTGGCCCGATTTCCGAGAACGTTACAGATTTTGGTGTACGATTATCCACGACTTCCATTATTCACCACTCTCCTCCTTTCCAGTAATCAGCTCACTGTACGGCAGTGTCTCAATCCAGTCGCAGAGTGTATGCCACTCATCCAGCTTGTGATTGCGACGCGATTTGTAAATGTTCGCCAGCACCTCGTAGTTCAGCATGATCGTTCGGCGCTGGTTATAAGAGCTCGGCAGGAGCTGGATGAGCTGCCACCAGTATTTTTTGTCTTGGGTTTCGAGGTAAAGTTTACGAAACATATTTAGGTTATCTACAGTAGCTTCCATCATACCTTTTGCCGAATAAACACGGCCTGGGATAGCTTCGTTAGAAATAAGATGTTCACAGCTGAAATCCCCCAGCGTGAATTCTTTTGCTGCGATCTTGTGCATCGTACTGCACGAATTAGCCACTGTACCAACCTTATAGGTATCGAATTCCTTCCACCAATACAGCGGCGCCGTAATATCGAGGTAGACGGTAATCATCCGCATGAACTTCCGATGGTCTGTGCCGGCCTTCGAGAGCTTGACCATAAGCTTCTGGTCGTTGGGACCGATAACTATATTTTCACCCAATGGCAACATGCAATAATCATCCGAGGCTAACTCGTATGCATCGCATGAAGAACACTCGCCATCGCAATCAATAATGTGACTATCGCTCTTCTCCCATGAGTTCTTTGGGTTTCGCATCCCACGAATCGCGTGTTCCCAACCAAAGACCTCAGCGTTTTCAATTTTCAGCACTATTATCACCTCCAAGTTCTATAAGTTTGTCAATTACGTGGTCGAACGCATTTTCAATGGTTTCGGCAGTCAGGTCGATATTCTCGTATGTGGCGATATTCGCAACCATCATTTTGTACAGTGTTTTTTCGCTCGGGATAAACGCAAAAAGTACGAGTGCGATTGCCAACGGTATACTACACTTGCGAGCCCAATTTAAAAACTTAACGCCTACTTTATAGCCATTGCTGTTTTCGCCACCTCCATAATTGAGTGTTTCTCCAATATGGAAAGCACCAATGGATAAAAACACCAAACATACTACGATAAGCATAATGGCCACAATGATAGCGAGAGCTTTCACAGTGTCCGAGACACTGCACCAATAAAATAACATGGGGTTAATTACATGAGTCATCATAAGCCTCCTTTAGGTCTTCCACGATCTCATTCATATCATTAATCTCATAGCTTGTTTCCCAATGCTTTTCGAGATTGATAACATGCTGCAACTGTGTCGGTGTAAGTAAATATAAATGGTCCTTCACAACCATCGCTCGGCTCCATCTGTCAGGATGAGCAGTTCCTTCAACAAGACATTGGCAACGATTGAACGTGCATTCGCAGATTGGGCAGCAATCATTCATGATTCCACTCCTTTGCCATAATCTTCATAGCCCGGTTCCAATTCTTTTTCCGGGTTTTCTTTTTACCATGCAGCGCTAAATGAACTACTCTTTTGTTTGGGCATCCAACCAACGCGAGGTACGTGAATTTCATAAGGGCTTCGACGGTAGTATAGGCGATATTCCGCAGACTCGAGTACGTAGAAATCAGTTCGTCCGAGCTTTCAAACAGCGCCTCCCACAATTTCAAATCGTTTGGCAAAATTTACTCACCTCCGTATACCAGATCGTTGTCACTCCATAGGTTGTGGAGTAAAACGACGTTGTGATGCTTAAAATATCAATGTTCGGGTGGTTTGCAATAAAGGCTTTTGTTAAGTCTTCCCGATTGTCGATCGCCGTCCGGAAACTCATCCTGTGGAGCTTACCTTTAATCGGCTTCCCGTTGAACGTCATGCTTCGGAGCCTCCTTCATTTTCTTGTGAACTTTTTCGAGGAGCTCAAGTTCTCGGTTTTGGTCGTCCACGAACTTGATGCGAGTTGGGTCCACCCGTTGCACATCATCTGCAAACTCCACGATTCCAATGACGTGTGACTCTTGTCCGCCGGGCAGCGAGCCGATTGAAGGCACGACTGTAGCATAGTCTTCCCAGCGATGAAAATATCCAAGCCGGCCGTCAACCTCGCATAACCTCCGCTCTAGCTGAATAGTAATTACCTCATTCATAGGTAGTATGTGCTCCTTTTTATACCGTAAAATTGCGATCAACAACTCTTACGTCAACGTCACTCGGCGCACGAAGGACATGAAAGTAGGGAGGCAACACAATGACACCCTCCGATTTCTGTTGGATGATTGATTGCCGAAATTCGTTAAGCTTTTCTGGATTCAATGCGATTGTTGCACGAATGATAATCAATTCGTCATTCATAAAATATCACACCTCCACTTTGTCCGGCGTAAACACCATCTCGATGACCAAAACTTTTTCTCCGTTTTTATGAATAACTCGATGATTGAAGTCGAGCCAGGAAATACCCATCTCCCAGTCCCACCCCATATTGTCGCCATCCGCGAGAGCGCACAGACCAAGAAATTCATAAAAGTCATTGACCGTAACGGCATCGCCAAGAGCCCAGTTCCGATTTAGGTGGTACTCTGCCTGCAATACATGCTCAATGGTCGAGTCGAAATATCTATTGGAGAACTCATCATAGAATGTGTGAATGGGTTCGTCCTCAGATATGCCCTCGAAATCTAACGTCTCGCTGCCAAAAAATCCGGAAGAGGTTACATGAACATCATCCAAATCTTCTTTGACGAGCTCGTCGATGATGCGTTGATGGGTCTCAGGACCATATAGTTCCTTAACCTTTGACTGGTACCGTCCAAGGCTCTCTCTGGCAAGCATACAGACACCTGTGAGGGCTTTCTGCTGTTTGTAAGTAAGAACCCCGTTCGACACGATGCACACTACAGTGGCCGTCCCACAGGCTATGGCAGGGGCATAGCAGCGGCAAATATCAATTACGGTTTCTTTTGTGTTGCCGTCATTTTCCCGGCGTCCAGCCAGTATTTTCTCCGCTTTCGTGGCACACTTCGCCGTAAGAACTGCTGTTGCCACAACTCCTACAGCCGATACCGCTGTGAGGGCAATCGGAATGCATTTTGCAGTTAGCTTCATCAGAGGCCTCCTTTTCTTTATTAGCAGTCTTTGCCAGAATCCGTTCCAGCTTGACTTCTACCGCACGTTTGAGCTCATCTTCTGTGATTCTTTGAAGGCTCATGAGGTTGCCCAAAACAATCGTAACGTCGGCAATTTCCTCGAGAATGCCATCTCTATCGCCAAGACCACGCAGCTGTTTGGAAACTTCTTTCTGAAGTTCCGCCATTTCCTCCATAGCTACGATATAAATTTCTTTGTCGTCTGTGTTAGCGATATGGAGAACCTGAATGTTATTCATGGTTTCTTTCGACATCCGACAGGGAAATTTCATCTGTTCTTTAAATTTTTTACGGTCCATTAGTTTTTCTCCTTCCAATTGTTCTCGATGATTTGCTTCACGGTGCCTGTCGAACCATACACCTTTTTCGCAAGAGCAGCACAGAAGCCAGCCATCGGGTCAAAAGTGTCGGCGTCCATGCATTTGACTACCGTTTTCTCGCCGTCGGCCTAATACACAATAGTGGCAGGGCCGTGGTAGATGAGCTTCTTGACCATATATCGTTTATCCATAACAGAATTCTCCTTTTTCTGAGTGGGCCGTTTAACGAGGGTCATATCGACTTCCGGAACATTATACAGAGCGATACCAGTTTTCGCAGAAACCAAGTCGTATATAGCCCTCATTTCAATTTGGCTTGTACGGACAGCCGTCACCGTCCAGTATTTTTTGTCGTGATCATATGGAACCGTGACAATATCGTTAATATCAAATTTGGACATCATATTGTAAGCTCTCTTTCCAAGCAAATACGCATCGAATCCGTCCGGTCTTTTCTCAAACTCATACTCGTTCGTAAACCGGTTAAACCATACTGCACCATCAGGCGTGTGTATTCCATTCCAGAAATCAATCATTTTGTCTTTACCTCAACTTTCATGGTATACCCGGGGCACCGATTGGCATTTTGGTCATTACTCACTACCTGACATTCGCGATGATGGGCAATGCAGCATCCGCGGTCCATCTCCCGCCGCCTGCATGTGTTGCAAAGACACTTCGGAAAGAGCTCCTTGCATTTAGTGTTTTTGACCATTCTTCTCCCCTTCTTTCCAGTTGACGGGTTTATGACTGTCCTCGTTGTAAGGCGTGTTTAGACAGTCGTTGCACGGATGCAGGTATGACGCCTGCTCATAAAATTTGCAGGTCTTGCAATACATGTCGAAAAAGACTTCTTTTCTACGATTGTTCATACAGTTATTCTCCTAATCTTCACATCAAGGACAATGGCATCAGGCCACTCATCTTTTAACCGTTTAATTGCATTTTCGACCGAGGTGTCGTAGCATGCAAAATATCTTAGGGATTGTAGCATAGCTTCATCATTCGGCCTACGAAATTCGATCATATATCGTGTGTAAGTCATTTTGTATCCTCAAATATCAACCAAGAGCTCGCTCAATGATTTGGAGCGCCTTTGCCATTCTCTCATGTATCCGTTTGGTTTTGTTAATTTTGACCTTCAGAATATCAAGGTTTGCCCTAAGTTCGGTTTCGGAGCAATCACCGTTGATGCATTGCTGTACCATGGTGCGAATGTTGTCCGTTTCCATGGCTATATCTCGGCAACTCTTGTATGCCTTTTGAAGCTCATCGACTCCTACCAGTAACATTCCTTTATTCATGCCGGAATCGCCTCATCTTTCTTATCCGCTACGGCAACAGCGTCCATAATATCACTGACCAGCTTCTCCTCACGAGTAGGAGCATCGTTGTCGGTAGGATAATGCCCCTCGCCATCACACGCAGCGGTAAAATCGCAGTGGGCATTTATGCAGCGAGCGCGCCAATACTGGGCAATGCGGGTAGCACTACGCAGTTCGTCGTGCAGGCGGATGCTGGCAGTCTCCCACTGTTTAGCCTCGCGTTTCCAGATGTCTGTGTGTTTGCGTTCAACCTGAACATCACTCTCAGTGGGCTTTCCGGCACTCACCAGGCCCATGACTAAAATTGTTCCAACAGCACCCGTGAAAATACCAGCAATAAAAGTAAACATTGTAATCAAGTCCTTTCCAAATGTCAGCCATAGTCCTCGCTGAGAACATGGCATTCGTTGTCCGTTATATGATGAATTTCAATGTTGCACACACTGCAAATCCAGAACTTCGTAAAATGCCATTCGGCATTAAGGTCCTTCACTTTCTTAAGGTAAATGCAGTCCGCGCAACGCTTCTGTTGTTCATCGAGCTTTTTCGCCATTTTTCCTCCGGCTAAAAGAAAAAGAGAAAGAGCCCTCTTAGGACTCAATCTCTTTGATTTTGCGTTCTATGAATTTAATTGCTTCTTCTTTTGGTACTTTTTTGCTCACCAACTTATTCAGTTCAAAATGTTTCTTATAGTCGTGAATTTCACGGTTATTCCATTTGAACCGAAATTCAGTCCAAGTATGGTCGCTCCATAAAATCACGAACACCGACCCATTCATCACTTTATAAGTCCAGTGAGTAAGTTTGACATAAACGTTGTTTTCATTCATAAAAACACACTCCTTTCATACAAGGCCATGAAAATTATGCGGTCGCCTTGAACTCACCATAATACCGCTTATAATCCTTATTGACATTGAAATTGCGTTTCTCATCGTAGGCACGCGCAATACGAATATCAATGAAGGATTTACTGGTAAGATGGTAGTAGTACAGGTCTTTGAAGGGAGTGTTCATACGATTGATTCGTCCCTCTGCTTGCTTGGCAACTTTGTAGGAGTATGTTTGCGAATAGAACACTGTCGTGTCAGTGGCGATACAATTCCAACCTTCAGCTCCGGCTGTGTATTGCACAAGATAGACCCAGCTATCTCCATCTGGTATCGGGTCGTGTTTATGGCCATTCCACTCGGCTACCTCAGCGTCTCCAAAGGTCATTCCACGCAGAATATCAAGCTCGTAGTCGAAATTGTAGAACACAATCATTTTTGGATGGTCCTCAAAAATCTCTAAGAGCTTGACCTGCCGGGAAATATCCGAGTTCACGATTTTCCGAATATCGTAATAGAGCTCTGCGGCGTTGATAATGGGCTCCTGTGTCCAAGGATTTCTACGTGTTTTCCAAAGCTCCTTGACCGTACGGTTGTTAAACTCGGCATAAATCTCTTCATGATGGAGTTGAACGCCACGATGGAAGTCCATTGGAACCAGAATATCCTTCCGTAGCGCGCAGAGCTTTCCCGTATGTACGAATCGGTCAATCTTCGGATACTTCGTATAGCGCGAATAGACGGCGTGCTCCTGTAAGAACTGGGTTTTGTTCCTGTAAAATCCATTGGCAACGAAGACGGGAATATAATCCTGCCAGGTATCGCCCGGAGTGGCCGACAGAAGAATCCACTGGTTCCGCCGGGTAATTTTCAGAAACGCTTTGACCCAGCTTCCGCTCCCAACCACACGCTGCTCATCAAATATGAAGAAAGCGCCATACGTATTGACATACTTCTGTATATTGTTCCACGAATCCACGACGACTTTGTTACGGTAGAGATTGACTTCGGAATGAGGTGAGAGCAAGAACCGACTCATCTCCTGCTCCCATTCCATACTGTCACGTTTATGGGCCGTGGTGATGATATATAAATCTTTCGGTGGGTCGCCCATAGGAATATAATCCTCACCTTGTAAACTATCAGGGTCGCCACCGTTTTGCAAATAGTAGTAAGACAGCGCCGTGATGGATTTGCCGCTCCCAACATCACCACAGAGGATGCAGCCGTTTTTCATTTGCTCGATGGCTTTGATTTGGAAGTCGTATAAGTTAATCATCTTTCATCCTTACACCTCTAACAACGCGATTCCCAGTACCGCAATCAAGAATGCACCGATGAACTTGAATGTCTCAAGTATAACCCGGACCATCACAGTCCAGCCAACGGAAGCAAGTCCCGCAAAGATGCTTGCAAATATCACAGCCGCGGCAATCAGCAAAATGCCGCCTAGAATTTTAGTCATGTTTCTTTTCTCCTTCTTCGTAGATAGCACCTGGCTCGAGCGACACTCTGTATTCGCCGTATCCGGGCGTGGATTTAAGATTAGCTTTCGGTCCAAAACTGCACCAAAGAAATGCAATTTCTCTGGCCATGAACCCTTCAGACAAAAAATACTGGAATATAGCCTTTCGGACAGCGTCCGTGCAGCAGATTTTACGGCAGTCATACCGCGTACTTTCTGTTACGGTGTATCCTGTATGTTCGGCAATCTTTTTGTAAAAGTCGGGCAAACTACAGGTACAAAAATCTTTGTTCAGATGGTTTACATATGTGGTAACATTCATCTGGTTTCTCCTTTCCGCAAATATCAGTATTCATGCGGGAACAACACCGTCGTACAACTACGGTCTGCTTCCGTAATAATCCAGATTCGTTGAGAAGGATAACCTTCGCGTCTATACTGGCTCATGAGTCGACCGCCATACTCAAGGGCATCATCGTTAGTGGCTTTATCTTCGTCACAAAGGTCTCCCCAATCGCCGTTGCCATGCCGTTCGATACTTTTATTAACGAACATTGCAAAGTCCCGGTCTGATCTTTCCTCATCGGCAATTCCGCAAGTCATAAGCATCTCGCCAAGCTCAAACCTTTTCATTGCTGTCTCCTTTCATCAATTTGCAAAGCTCCTGAATTAACCGTCTATCGCTCCATGGCGGCAGGAAATATACAGGCGTATACCAGTAGTTTTCGGTTGAATCTCCGCTGCACATGGGGTCTGTCAATGTATTCCCTACTTTCACCACAGCAGCAATCCCAAGCATCGACAGCTGAATATAGCACATGAGAGCGACAGTTTCATCGATGTCCTGAGCATACATCAAAATGTAATTCTGAGCATTGAGGTTCTTTTCTGCGTACAGCTTCCGATAGGTATGGTACCCTGCTATAAGTGTGGCTCCGGCACCGCACGCAGGGTCGTTGACCGTTTTCACGCTGAAAATATCATTCCCTAGGCTACAACTTATATCAGCCATGAGCTGACAGACATGATACGGTGTGAAAAATTGTCCGTTGTGTTCATTGCCAAGGTCTAAATCCATAAAGAGCTTTCCAAGATAATCCTGCTCCGGATTTTCATCAAGAGCACAAACCACCAAAGCAGCTAGTTCGGGAAAGACCTCTGCTTCATCCTTGGTGTACTTCCTGATGGTTCGCAGGTACCGTTGTTCCCGAATATCATAGTGTTCTTTACTCCGGTCTACAGCGTTGGAAATGGAGCAGGCAAACAGAACAACAAAGTCCTCCCAAATTGTCCAGCGGCTTCTGGAGGCGGCCAGACTGTTAAATTTCTTAATGAATTCTCTGCTGTAGTCGGTTTTCTCGGGGAATTTTGCAGGCTTTACCGACTTCTTCTCGGATTGCGCAACTTTTTTCGATGTTGGCTCGCGTTTTTCAGGCGGCTCCCATTTGGCAGCACTGCTCAGAATATCTTTGAGGGTGAATTTTTTCATCTGGCCATCTCCTTTCCAAAATATCAGTAGGGGCTGTTTCCTTGCTGACACATCACTCGCCCAGTTGAGTGACCACGGACATTTAACTCTGCCTCCACTCGGCACCCCTAAATATCAATTAAAACGGCACTTCATCGCTGCTCTCGTAGTCGGCGTACTTGTCGGCAAACGGGTCGTCTTCGATTTTTACGTACAGCGTTTCGAGGTAGGCCGCGATACCGGTCTTGCCGTTGACCTCCCAGCGCCAAGGGCTGACAACCACATCGGCATTCTCGATGCGGGCGTACTGAAGCGTGGCGATGGTATCCTCGTTCAGCAGAGTGCGTTTGTGATTCGTCAGCAGCCAAATCTTAGGCGGCCGGACTTTGAAGCTGATCTTCACCTTGATGAAATGGTTGACCTTTTCATCCGGGTCTCGCGGCGTCAACGGTTTGACGTTCCAGCCGTCATTGGCGAGCTGCTCGGCCAGGGCATCGTCCTCAATGACAATACTGAAGTTCCGGTCACCTTCGCGGCCAAACTTATCGTCTTTGCCGGTGAAGTTCTTGAAGATGATGCGGGCGTTGTCGATTGCGAGTTTATTGTTGCATTCCATAGATGTTTCTCCTTTTATACTTTCTTGAGGATAGTTTCGAGTTCGGGCATCGTGTCGCGTTTCATAGCCGGGATTTCAGCCGTAAACATAGGCCATTCCTCTTTGACAATGCGACGACGGAAGTCATTTTTGCCGATGGGGCTGGAACCGAAGTTGTTCTTGAACATGCGGGTCAGCGCATTCCACTTATCGTTCTGCTCAGTCAACAGATTCACAAACTGCCAGGTGTACTTGATGTCGCGCTCGACGATCAGGTCTTCGGTCTCCTTGACGAACATATTGCGGATGACCTTAGCCACGTCCGCGTCCGTCACCTGAAACTCGTCTTTGTTTTTGTACGTGTAGACGAGTTTTTTAAAAATATCTTTTGCTTTCAGAACATACTCCTCCTTAAAAAGAAAAGACCCTATGTTGCCATAAGGTCTTAGTGCGTTTAGAACGGAATATCAGGCTCATATTGCGGTCTGCCATCTTCGTACCATGGCCCGACATAAGGCTGGTCGGAAACAAACCACTCGTAATCGCCAAATTCCGAAATATCACGAATGGCATTGTCGCAGAGCTTGTTGTAGTAGCCCTTGTCGATGTCGTCCTGCTTTCCGAGGACCTTGACCATTTCCGATTCCATCCAGCGCCAGTCCTTTGCCCCGGTTACAGAGTCGTATTTGGTTTCGCCGGTCTTTTTGTCGACAGATTCCCGAACCAGCAGTCCTCCACCAGCACCAGGTTTCATTGGACAGAACAGCCCAACCTTACCGACAAAGTGACGATCGTGCTCACCTTCAGCCAGTTTCTCGTTCATATCCAGATAGATGGCCGAGGACACCTGCTTAGTCTCGCACATATCCTCAAACTGAATTTCTTCATGACTGAACAGTTTTTTGAAAACATAGGGAATCTGGAACTGGGTGCCTGTGGCAGTCCATTCGTTTGCATGTTTACCGCCCTTATTGATGATACCTTGAGTATTATACTTGGCAATGTACACGGCGTTGTTTACCAGACAGATACGGTCGTAAGTAGCCTCATGCTCGAAAATATAACCGTACTCACGGCCATATTTATCGACGAAATCAAGAATATCATCAGTCACATCTGGAATCTTGATGGAATCCGTCTTGATGTGCGCTACGATGAATCCCCGTCTCTGGACTTCCTTCTTAAGTGTTTCCATGAACAGAGCACCACGCTTGGCTACAATGTTGTCATTGTTTCTCGGGTCGCGGAATGGATTGCTGAACTTCGCGGACGTCAGTCCGTACACCGAGTTGATGACAATTTTCAGCGCGTAAGCCAAGTCATCCCAAGTATAATCGGCAGTACCGGCCACGATAGCCTCTGCAAATGGAACCAGTTTACCATCCAGCAGTTTTTTCAGAGCTTCGATGTCCTGATGCTTGATGTCAACACGACCATTCTTCAAATCCTCGAAGTTTTTCGTGTACTTGCCGAAGTGCTTTTCGGCAATCAGACTGGACGGGTGCATAGACGCAATGTCATCCAGACCAACGTTGCCGTACATGCCGGGCTCTGCGTAGACATAGCCTCCTTCACCGACTTCCTCGATGACGTTATAATGTTTTTCAGAAATGTCAGCCTCGGGAATTTCCTCGATGAAATTCAAGGGTTTTTCCCCGGTTTTTTTGCACCAATCCTCGATATCTTTTTGGGCGTTCAGGAGCTCGTTCAGATAGGACTCATCGTTTCTGGCTCGCGTGGCATCCAAAATATCATAGACCCAGTACGACTTGTACCCGGTCCAGACATAATTCGGGAAGAACGGCATGATGCTCCAACCAACAGGCAACTCCTCTCCGGGAATATAACTGCGATACTGCGGTTCGCCCTTCTCGTTCCACACGCGGAAGTCGTAGTCATGCCCGTAAGCCTCTCGCAGCTCCTCATATTTGGTATACGGAACAGGCTTCCACAGCTCGCGATAGTTAAACTGCCACTGCGGATTTTTGTCCGAACCAAATATAATTCGGGTAGTGTGCTGGTTAGTGGTATCATTAACAGTTAAACCAGACAAACTCGCCAGAATCTGCCGTGCCACCCAGTCTGCGGAGCGCGATTCGAATACAGCTTCCGTAGCAATAACATCGTTGTCGCAATACTCGGCGACTTTAGGCCACATTTCTTCCGGCACAGGCTGGTCCCAAGGCAAGCCAAGCTCCTGATGGTGAATGCCCAACTCAATCTCGAATTTCTTCAAAGACTGCTTCTTGGAACTGAAATCGTAAATATCAGTGTAAGAGATGTTATAGGCCTCGCCATAGAATGCGTTTTTATCTCCGCTGATGATTCGCTGTGACAGCTTGTACAGTTCTTCGTTAGGCGCGCCAAGCATACGAGCATAGAGCATGTGGTTATCGTATTTGCGGCAGTTAAAACCGATGAGTCGATACCGAATAAGTTTCTCGATGTCCTTCGCAGTCGGGTTGATCATCCGAACGACTTTCTTGTCCTTGCCCCGATACTTCCAGTTGACAAGGAACAGGTTCGGGAACACCTCGCAGTCGAAGAACACAATAGGCGCCTCGTCGTTCTTGACAGCCGGTGAAATGTCATCGCTTGAGAAGTGCATGGCCGCCACCTGTTTGATGCAGTAGTCGCTCTGATGCGTCGAGTTAGCTGCGAAGTTCAGCACAGCATTGTACAGGTCTCCTACGTCGTAGGTGACGTCGGAGTTATAGGCATCGTCTAGTATCTTCTTGATGAAATCTACGCTTGAACGAGTGTTTGCATGGTATTCCTTATTAAGGTTCCGCTTGATAAGCGTTCGGATAGCCTTCTCGTTTTTCACGGAATCGAAATTCACCATTTTTATATCTCCTTTCAATGGCAAACCGGAACTGATGGTCGCAATTGGAAGGTTGTTGCATTTGGTGAGCTGTCTGCGAAGGCTGCTCTTTCCCGTGAATACTTTCACTTCAATGTCGTCGTCATAAATACGGCTGAGCTGTACAGGGTCTCCGCTGTAAATATAATGAAGATGAATACCGCGCCCGGATTTGGACAACTCTGCGTAGGTCTTGGGCCATTGCGCAGCAGCCTCCAAATTGCGTTCAAAAGATTTCTTTCCGTCTCCTCCTTTCAGATCAAAATCGATGACGATATGGTTCTCGGGAACCTTGACGTAGTGGAGCTTGGATGTGTCCAAGTCCTTGAGTTTAGTTCGGCATTTGTCCCAGCGGTTGATGGGGGTGCCTCCGTCATTCGCATATTGGGCCGGACAATCGGCACAAATATCATCGAAGATTGAAGACTGCTCTTTGAACTCAATCGCCGGCATGACTACAGTCGCAGATTCAGGCTTTTTTCCGGTGCTTCCATCAAACTTGTCGATTCGGAAGTCTTCGTACCACCCTCGAATGGTACTTCCGTCCGCATCGATGTGCTTTTCCTGGAAAATATCAAAGTAAGCCTTAAGCTCCTCTTTGAACAGGCGCTTGTTGTAGCCATAGGTTACCTTGGCATCCTCGCAATAGTTTTTATACATCTCGTATGCGATTTTCAGAGATGTCGAGTTAGCCTTACTGAAGACAGGATATGAATCACTCACGAAGTTGTAGAAGTCGTTTGACGCTCCCATCATATTGACAGGGATGTAATCATCGTAGAACTCAGGGTCCTCGAGGTAAATATCACGGCAGTGACAGGCAATGCCACCAAGCTCGAATGGAATTTTCTTCATAGCCTTGTGGTATTCTTTGCCACTCAGTTTCTCCCCCGTTGGCTCTACATCAATCAAGCGGCGAAGAATGCCCGACCTCGCGTCGGAAATCTTTACAGGCTTATTGGTACCCATAAAGAGAAAAGCCTTGAATCGATTAGCGTATGCCGATTTGAACTTTTCGTTCACGGTCATAAGCTCGTGCGAAACAAGGCTGTTCAGACGGGTGTTATCTTCGATACGGGACAAGTCGCCGTCGTGCTGAATGGCGATAAGCGGATTGGTCTTAAATGCTTCCAAGGCAAAAGAATTGTTGGCACTGCCGAGGGCTTTGGCATCAAACACCGAGTAATATCCGTCAAATAGCTGCTGGATGATGTTAAGCACCGTCGACTTGCCACTGCCGGGAGGGCCGTACAGAACCATGAACTTTTGAAGCTCTTTGGAATCTCCTGTCACGATAGAGCCGATGGCCCACTCGATTTTATGGCGCTCCTCGGGAGAATATAAAATCGACATCAGCTTGTCCCAGCCGGGAGTTGGGCATTCTTCCAGCGGATATTTCAGACGCTTGGACGCATAGTCGGTTTTCTTGAGCTCGACATTAGAAAATATCAAGTTCTCATCCAACATGTGGAAATTGTCTCGGCATTGCTTCTGGCAGAACTTATGCCAGGTGTCGATCATACCGTTTTCAGCATCCCACATGTGAAGCGTGAATGTTGAGCTGCTGAATTCGTTGGCATGTTCTATGGAATAGGCATCCAGGGCCTGGTCAATCAGTCGCAATGCGTCCAACTCGTTCGTTGACCAGAGCCCACGGTCTTCAACCCAAATCGCATAAAAGTCCCCGCCTCGAATCATCAAATCCGTAGACTGAGACTTCAATACGAATTTTGGGTAAATTTCGGTCACCCCCTTTGCCTTCGAGCGGGTTGACACTTGCAGGAAGTCAAGCATTACATTTCCGTCTCCTCCGCATTAGTATTCGTCTTGAGCTTGTCAATCTCCTTGGCAAGAATCATATTCTGCGCGCGCAGATTCTCGATAGCGTTGTTGTTCAGCTTGATGCGCCTGTGATTCATGCCGATGAGCATAAGGAACATGCCGAGTTCAAACCAGATAGCCGCATTCATTCGATTCTGGCCCTTCACAAACTTGCAGAGAGCTTCAGCGTTGAGATTGTTAGCCTTAGCCAAATCAATAGGCGTAAAGTAGCCGTAAATTTTCCACACATTGATTTTTTTCATTTATTCCACCTCATATTCGTCAAGATACCAGTTTAATTGCATCCAGATTTCAACCTGGCGCATGTCTGTATACGGTCTACGGACATAAAACAGTCCGCCTTCCCCATTCCGGGAATACTCGTGGTTCATAAAGGCGTTTATCTTTTCGTCCACGTACACCTCGTCAAATTTACGGTCATCCATGCAGGCAAGACCGAGATTGGTAATCATACCCCAGAACCATTGGCCGCGACGATCTCCGTATTCGGGGTCATCCATGATGGTTTCCTCACAGCGATTCGCCAGAGCCACCATCATCTCGAGAACACTACATGGATGATCGTCAAGGTAACGATTTATAATGTAGTTTCGAATGTGCTTTTCATTACCGAAGCGATACCGCAGGTCAAGACCATCTGCTTCGCGATTCGCGTCCATGGCGATGCTAAATTGAAAATCAATTTCGCTGAGACGGTTCAGCAACTTCTTATAGCTGAGGCCATCCCAACGATACCCGACACACACGAAACCGCACAGCCATTCGAAGTATGCCGCGGACGTCTCATTTTTTGTCAAATCAGGTCACCCCCGGACTGTAAGGCAGACTTCCTGCCACATCTTCATATTTGCGCAGGTCTCGAGTAATCTCATAGTACACGCGCAAACGGTCATTTTTGACGTACAAAATATCAGGCTCATACTCGCCCATGTGGGCCAGGTTTTCGAAGCCGATGCAGTCATTCACATCCTCGACAATTTCATCATTCTCATCAGCCACGATGTTGTCCGCGTAGAAGGTCATGCTGAGTTTGTCATATCCTGGATTCTCACCGAATTCGTCAGGTGTGATGGCTGTGGGACCATCGGGAGTGCACTCGTAATCATAGTTCTCTTTCGCAATTTTCTGATAATTGCGCATCTCCTGAGACTTCGTATCTTTGTTTTCAGTCTCTGTCGAGGTCTTACTGGTTTTTTCTTCTTTCTGAACGTAATACTCACGCATTTGGGCAATTTCTTCGTCTGCGCGCTTACGCTCGGTATCTTTGGTATAGTAAAGAGCAACCGCGGCTCCTGCTACGGCTGCTCCAATGACCAAACCAAAATATAAAAGTTTATTCACTTTCATCCTCCTGCTTGATTGTCATAGCAGTAATTGCCAGTCCTCCGAATAGGGCCGACATGCTAATCAGGATACCACCTACGATGTGGCGCTTTCGCTGTGTATTAAGCATGTAATCGATCATGGCAACAATGTTGTCAATGCCCTCCATTTATTTCCCCTTTCCGCCGGAGAGCACCGCAATTCCTCCAGCAAAGCAGATTCCGGCCATCGTGGCGAAAGTATACGTGACGAGATTCAACATCGCAGATTCCTCCTTTGGTTCAGAAAATATAAATCAGTCGATAAGGTTCATGATGGAGCCCTGAACATTGAAGTCCAGCCAGACAGAGGGCTCATCCCCGTTGATGAAATCGCGAACATTCTCACGGCTGTCGTCCAGGCCAAAGTCGACGAAATCATCACCAGCGTCATTATCTTTCTTATAGACCCAACCAACGACCAAACCGGCATTGGTAGGTTTGCAGCCGATGCTGTCGAGAACATCATTCAGAGTGAGGAAACCATTCGCGCGCAGGCGGTCGTTGGCCATCTGCTGTTGAGCCTTCAGGAACATGAGATTGTATTCGGGCTGATGCTGCCAATTGGGGTTGCATTCGTCGAACAAGACTGCATACGGAGAGCCCGTAGGGTTGCATACCTTGACAATCTCGTCGACCTGTTTCTCGTTGCCCATATCGTCAGTAACGGTACGCTGAACGACCTGCTCGCTCACACCCATACGAAGCTGGGTGTCGACGTCCTTGCCGTACTTCTCGATGACGCGACCACGGTAGGCGTCGAAGCTCTCGGAGACAGAGGCAAACGCTGCGGCCAGAGCGACATTGCGCTTCCGCAGAATGTTGTTGCTCGCCAGAATGGCCGCAATGGACAAACCTCCAAGAATCACGGAAGGCGCATACAGCTTGACCAACTTCACGCCCGTCTGGGTGTAAGTGATGAGCAGGTCCTTCTGGCCATCCTCGGCTGTATAGTTCTCCGCACGTTCCGGATGTTCGATGCAGTCGTGAATGGCGTCAACAGTGGCGCCGGCGTCATCCAGAATTTTAGAAATCTTGGTTGTCTCATGGCAGGCCAGCACGGCGGAAGCCACAGTGCCGACAACACCGGCAACCAGCAGGATTTCCGGGCTGTGCTTCGCGATCTTCAATTTGGTCATAGACAGGCTGCGGTTTGCGGTTTTCAAAATATCAGTTACATTGAATTTCATGGTAATTACTCCTTCTCGTTTTTATTGGCACGGTCTTTTTGCAGCTCCATAAGCGTGAGGATGCAATAGTTGGCCATGTCCATCAGCGTATCATCGATACTCTCATCTACCTGAGGTTTGGTTCCTAAGGCGAGATTCAGCAGGCGGTGGTATTTGTGGGAAATCTGGGCAACACCAGTAATAGGCCCCTTATCCCCAAATTCCCGCCAGGTAGTGGCAAACGAATTGCCGTAGTCGTGGTTTTTTGAAATGAACGTGTTCTGCATCTTTTCGACGATGCTTACATAACGCTCGATGTCGTTCATCGGTTCGAGTACCGCGGACCCTTTACGAATAGCGGCATTAAAGCAATTATATTTCTCTATACACGTAGAAAAGACTTCTTTATCGGTGAACAAAGTATCACTCCTTTCACAGCGCCGTTGCCTTTGGCAACTTCAGCATATATCCGTCCCTTACTCGGACAACAGACGCGGTGGCCAGACTTGTCCAACCGAATTTATTGAGCTGATAATTCGAGGTAGTCTGGCCACACGCATCGTACAAGTCGCTCACGCAAGCACTACCGTACTGGTCGATCATATCCTCCAGTGTGGTCAGGACTTCCTCAGCGTCCATACGACTTGCAAAAATCGGCATGTCGTAATCGAGACCCGTGCGATTGCCGACAGTGGTCCGAGGCTCCGGACGGTTTCCGCTGTAGAACGACCCATAGGCGACCCTCGAGGTGCCCGAATTGCTTCGCTTGGCAGTGTCGCCGTAGATAATCATGTTGATGCCATCAGAGACAATATCCACAACCGCCTTCTTGATAGCCGGAACCAGCACGTCCATCAGGACATAGTTCTTGACGCTGTCAATGTCGTCACTGATAAAAATATCAGCGAATTTGCGGGCCTCGCTTTTGCGCTTGAGTTTGGTTGTGCCATTGACGACCTTTTCTACGCGCGGTTTTTCCTGACGTTTGCTTTCTCGTGCAGCATGGGAATTGTTGGGAAATTCGATTTCAGCCATTTCAGGCTCCTTTCTTCAATTCTTCTGAAATATAATGTCCGTCCAGAATCACTTTGGTTTCTGACGGGAAATTATGGGTCTTTTTCCATTGGTAATTGAGGTTAGACTTTGCTTTAGCCAGCGAACCGGCTACCGTCTCCCCTCTCCAATGACGGTCAAGGATGCTGCCAAATTGGTCAAGCACCTGACCTCTGAAAATATAACGTGCCATAAAACCCCCTCGTTATTCCTGGCTGATACGAGGCATAACCAACTCGTATCCATGAGTCGTCAGAATTACACAGGCGTCATCAAGATTGTGCCACCCGTATTTATTGGCCGAGTGATCTCTATCAGTCAAGCCCGACGCATCGTAAAGGTCGGCAACGGATACGAAGCCATACTGTTTGACGATGTCGGTCAATGCCGACAGAATGTTTTCGGCTTCGAATTTGGTTTGGTATACTGGCAAATCGAACTCACGGTCTGCTTTCAGATGGCTCGGATACGAAATGGGTTTCTTCGCTGTGGCGCTAGGCTTTCCATACAGAAAATCGCTAATCTTGTCGGTAATGGCGTTACGCAGTTCATGTCCACCTGCATCGATTCCAGCCCGGACACTCTTTTCAACGGCGTTGTACAGTACGTCGTTTTTCTTGAGCTGTTTGAATGCCTGATAACCGGTAAACGCGGTCAAAGCAGCCGCACCAACGATTGCACCGGAAGCAAACACGAATGCGTTTTTCCAAAAACTCATAGCTTTGTTCTCCTTTCTAAGCACAAAAAAGAAAAAGCCAAAAGCCTATGTTTCCATAAGCCTTTGGCTTTCAGTAAATTCTTATTTACCGGATTCGTGGATTACTCCGTTACGGTGTCCTCCGCTTCCCCTTCGGTAGCTTCCGTGGCCTCGCCCTCGACGACTTTGTTTTTGCCGAATTTTGCCTTGAGGGCATTGACTCCTTTCGCCACTGCGGGTGCAACATAGGTCTTAACCACATGCACCGTACCAACTACGGCCATGAGGCCCATACCTACAAGTGCAACCGCACCGGCGGCAGAGCCACCCTCAGAGCTTTCTTCTTCGACAGTCAACGCAGTATCGTCGATGGCGTTGTCCTCCACAGGAACCAGTTCCTCAGTAGAAGTTTCTTCGTTCATCATAATTTCTTCGTTTTCCATTTTAGTTACTCCTTTGTAAATATTAAATTTAGGAATTTCTTCCGTATAACTCTCTGCATATTTCGCGGAGTTACAGGCTGTCGTAGTTGTAGATAGGGCCGTGCTGGAATCCGATGACCATACACGGCGTTTGTGCAAGATTATCGGCAAGTTGTGCGCTCAGCTTCAGCTGGACTGTATCGTGGCACTCATTCAGGTTCCAACCAAGGTCGTCGCCAATTCTGCTTTCCGGCAGCCGCAGACGCTCATAGTAATCGTTGAGAGACACCCAGCCTTCGGAAATCAGGCTCATATTGAGCTCAACCAGCGATGATTTCAGCTTCTCGATGTCGCAGCGAAAATATCTTCCACAGATTGGGTCGTAGCACAGGTTGTTACCAAAGCCCGTTTCAATAATGGCTGCTTCCATCGGTGGGTTCTTCTCGATGGCATCCTTAGCTACTGCGTTGCGGATTTCGGTCTCTTTTTTCTCACCGACAACCTCAGCAGTTTTCTCTTTGTAGTCTTTAAAAGACGTTTCAGACAAAGCGTAGGCAGCGGCGAGAGCAGCATTGCGGCGCAAATGGACGCTGTTGGCGCCGATGAGACAGGCCGTTCCAAACACGCCCATGATGAAGGCCGGAGTATAACAGCGCCAGCAACTCTGAACCAGTTCCACAGGTGTAAGAGTTTGCGCTTCCTGATAAGCCGAAATATCACGATTTTTCTCCATCTCGGCTTTCTCCTTCAACAGAATGGCTTTCGGTGTCGCTCGTACAGCCAAAACCGTAGATGACACCATACTGCTGATGCCGATTACAGTCAGAAGTACAGGCGCCTGTTTTACAGCTGTTTTTCGTAAGGTGCGTATAGCTTGCTTATAGGGTATCGTTGGTATTTTCATAAAATCCTCCTCGTATTATAAAGTAGTAGTTATTAGAGTCCCTCTCCAAGGACAAAATGCTACAATAGACAAGGTGCTGTGGATTGGTTTAAACCTCCTACCGCAAGACGGTTTCCGAAAGGCTCCAACCACGGCTCTTTGTTTTTAGTGTTAATCAGTTAGATACCGCCAGACGGTTTATATAGAACGAGGTTACATAGCAAAGAGGTGTGGCTCTAAGCAGCACTGTAAAATAAAACGCCGGAGGTAAAAAGAAATGATTTTTGTTGGTATCGATGTTGCAAAGGACAAGCACGATTGCTTTATCCTCAACTCGGAAGGAACGGTCTTGGCAGATGTATTTACCATTGCCAATAACCGCATCGGTTTTGAGACGCTTCTTTCAAGAATCCAAAGCTGTTCCCAAGGTGAAAGCAAAATAAAAGTAGGGCTTGAAGCCACAGGACATTACAGCTACAATCTGCTGGGGTTTCTTTTAGACAGCGGCCTGGCAACCTATGTCATTAACCCTCTGCACACGAACCTCTACCGGAAAAGTCTCAGCCTGCGAAGAACCAAAACAGATCGGATAGACGCGCGTACCATTGCAATGATGCTCATGTCTGATGTGGACCTCAAGTCCTACTCAAATACAGCATACCACAATGAAGAGCTAAAGTCACTAACCAGATACAGATTTGATAAGGTAAAAGAGCGCGCCAAGCTGAAAAGCTCCGTTGCGCGGTTAGTGAATATTCTGTTTCCGGAGCTCGAAAAGCTGGTCTCAAGCCTGCACATCGCTGTTGTATACGCACTGCTGAGCAACTATCCGGGTGCAAGCTATATCGCAAACGCTAATACTGAAGAACTCGCTGAGACTCTTTGCACCGCCTCTAAAGGTCGTTATACCAAGTCTAAAACCGCGAAAATCCAAGTAGCCGCAGGGGTCTCCATTGGCTCGAAAATGCCTGCTAAGTCTATGGAGTTGAAACACACGATTGCTCTCATCCGCGAGCTGGACAAAGAAATTTCTGAGGTAGAATCCGCAATTGACAAGATTACATCTCAGATGGATTCTCCCATCTTTACAATCCCCGGTATTGGCCGACATATGGGTGCAATGATTCTTGCTGAAGTTGGAGATTTTTCCAACTTTGCAAGCGCAGACAAGCTGCTGGCTTATGCTGGACTCTCTCCATCTACATATCAGTCAGGGCAACTGCAAAACTGTTATGCTCACATGGAAAAGCGTGGCTCCAGATATTTGCGATATGCTCTTTTCAATGCCGCCAAATATGTTTGCCTTTGGTGTCCTACATTCTCGGCCTATCTTGAAAAGAAGCGTTCTGAGGGAAAGCATTACAATGTTGCCATCTCTCATGCTGCTAAAAAGCTGGTAAGGCTTATTTTTGCTATGCAGCGTTCTGGGAAAGCCTTCTTAGCTGATTATTAAGCGTGCGATTTTATACGGAGCGAGTATCCGACAACGGATGCTCTTGTTTGCTATACCAATTTTTACCACTTTAAAATTTCTCTCGAAAATTTTGTTTTGGGGCTTGACTTTTAATAGTTAGTCTTTTGGCATCGCGGCATGACGCCGCGAGATTACTTCTTGATAAGGATAACCGGGCGCACGCCACCGACATTGCCAGCATCGGTGTAGTGCGCACGGCCGTAGTAATTCACATAGGCGAAATGCGTCGCAGAAACATCTTTCTTGGTAGCATTCCGCAGCCAGTACCAGCGAGTGTTGTCCTCCAAAGTGGCAATGCGGTTCTTGCATACTTTCATACACGGCAGCTGGTCGTCAGAGTCCGGCTCGAACTTGTCGTAGAACTCATCGTGGCCGAAGATCATGCTATAGGTCGGAACCGACAACTTGATAAGGCGGCGTGTGATGAACTCGGGCAATTCGGGTCTGAGTTCATAATAGAGCCTACGATTCAGCAGCGAATCCGCAAAGCCGCCTTTGTTCGTATCCCCTTCGTTCATGGCGCTCTCCATAATGCAATCTTCAAACATCAGAAGCAGCCCACGTTCGTCGTCGCGGACAACATCCAGGATTTGCGAGCCGAAGGACTTGGTGTGAATGAGAATTTCGTCTCCAACGGTCAGTTCTTTCACAGAAGCATCCATAGGGATTTTACGCATAATAAGCATAGTAATTGTTCTCCTTTACAAATATAATCCAGCTACGATTTCAGTCATTTCACGTCCGACTGAAAAGACAAGCGCCGGGGTGGGTGTTATCCCATTGCAGCGAGCGCATTCATCGGCTCCGGCCATGGCAGCCTCCATCTCGGCGTAGAGGTCGCTTAAAATATCAAGCGCTGCGGATTGTGGTTGCGCTACGAATTCCTTGCGGATTTCATCAAAGGCCCAGCGGCAGCAGCTTCTATACATTGCTTCATATCGTGGCCAATTTTTAGCGGGTTCGAAATAGTTTTCGTTCGTGAATTGGTCGAGTATCTGCAATTCAAGTGCGCGGTTCATGCTCCGTACCACTTCATGAATTTTTCAATCACAGGATAGCTATTGATGGCGTCATTCCCTTTGAGAGTGATTTTCACGGTGTTTTTCAAATCGTTCAGAAGGTCTACTGCAATAGCGCTGCTTTCGAACTCGTTGGCATATAAAAGATTGAATGTCTCACACAGCTTCTCGAAGAAATCGTATGACTCCTTTCGGCTGGTGCATTCAACCATGACAACTACCTGATTCATCGTTTTTCTCCTTTCTTCAAAAATAAAACCAAAAGGGTACCTTAGTACCCTCTGGCCACAAGAGTGTTAATCATGTCATTGATCATCCACACAAAGAAAATAAACTCGCCAACTCCAACCAGAGTCCTAAACATCGCCTCAGCAAAGGTCTCGAACCCGACGACTCGACAATAAATGAGCTTGAGCCGCCTGGCACTCATTTTTATCACCTCCATCCCAGGCCGCGAAAAAAGCGCGCAGATATAAAAGAGAAGACCCCGTAGTACCACAGGGTCTAAGCTCTTACTTGTTGGACTCGGGCAACCGCGAGACATCGTTCGCCGACTTTTCATTCATCTCGCTTTTCCATGATTTCATGGTTGCGTACTGCCCCAGAGCGGAGCCAGCGGCACATAAAACCATGGACAATACGGTAAAGACTGCGGTCAGATTCATCTTCGGTCTCATAATTTACCTCCTTTCCACATAAGTAGGTGATTTTTTTGCGGACTCGGTGTTTTTGTCAGCACTCTCCCCAATACTTTGGTTTGGGCATAACCTTGTAATCCATAGCCACAATCGGTCTGCCGTTGTCATCGAGCTGACCACTGAAATCCAGCTCAAGCAGATTGTCAGTGCCAAAGCCCAGGGCATCACCGGGCTTGATCTCATCCAGGCCAATTTCCCCATAGAATTCATTCAGGCTTTTCCAATCGCTGGACATGGTGATGTTGTAGTTGATCTCGTTTACGGCGGCCTGAATCTTGTTGATAGTTGACTTAAACTTGCGTCCAGAGAAGCAATCGTAGATGATAACGTCATCCGGCTCAACCAGTGAAATATCATTCTGCGCAGGAGCTGCTGCAATACGGTCCTTGGCGATGCCCTGCTTGATTTCAGCGTTCTTCTCCTCGCCAACAGTCTCGACTACTTTGTCCTCGTATTCCTTAAGCGCCGCCGAGCTGACGGAGTACAAAGAACTCAGAGCCGCGTTGCGCTGAAGGTTAATCGAGTTGGCGCCAATAGCGCAGGCAATCGTAAGGCCGGCCATGCACGCAGTCGGCACATAGCACTTCCAGCATTTGCCGACAACTTCTGTCACTTTGAGTTTCTCACTTTTACCTGCATAGGCACGGTTCAGCTTTTCTTCTTCAAGAATTGCCATGGCCTTGGGTGTCGCGCGAACAGCCATAATTGCGGTCGTCACTACGCCTGCGGCGGCGAGTCCCGTAAGAATCGTCGGCGACTGACGTTCAACGAATCGGACAGTTTCACGGAATGCCTGTCCTACGAGTTTACGGTTGAGTTTCATTCAAAAGTCTCCTTTGCTGAAAATATAAAACAAAAAGAAACAGGACGAGATTTGAACTCGTGACCTCCCGAATAACCGGGTGCTCTACCAAACTGAGCTACATTGTTTCCATAATACACCATGAGATTTTCGCGCCGTTACAAAGTCTTTCGGTCGAACACAGTCTCCCAACGTTCCCGTTTTAAAGGTTTCATTCGCAGCCGCCACATAACTTGGCGCACATTCACAGTAGGATATAGATTGCCTGTTGGTTCAGCCGCATACTCGTTGAAGAAGTCTTTAAAGCCGGGTGCTAAATACAAAATATCGCATAACCACGGGTCTATCTCGGTCCAATACGTATGCTTTGTTTGAGCGTCGTATCGTTGTTGAATTACACCTACTCCTTTATATCCAATTTTATATAAAGTACAAGTATTATAGATAGGATGATTGCAATGATAGGTTTCGCCGAACATAGTTGTGTAATATTTTGGCTTTTCGGTAAAATATCGCATATAAAAGAAAAGACTCCCCGCTTATTCAGCAGGGAGTCTAACTCCTTATGTTATTTGTTATTTTTCAGGCTTTTGCTCTCTGGTTGCAAATTTCAGGAGAGCCTCTTTATTGCGCATGGTTTCTTCGGCGTGTTCTTTTGCGGCATTGGATACAGTTTTGCCAGCTACAATAGCCGCTGCACCTGCAAAAATAATTTTAATAAGATTATTCATAGTTGCACTCCTTCCTGTGCTACTTCTTAATTGTATCATAATATGTGCTAAAAATAAAGACCCCATGTTTCCATAGGGCCTGTAACCTCACTTTCTAATGAATTTCATAAATCCTCCGGTTACATCCCGGAATGTCTTCGAGCAGAACGTACCGGTTTCTTCGAATTTGAAGCCAGCCTTGATGAAGCAGCTGTAGGCCGCGAGCTGCAATCCGAGCGACAAAGCGTCGAACGCCAAACGTGCCCCGAAATTGATTTTACGTTCCTTAGCTTCGGCCTGTGCCTGACACATAGCATCCATATGCTCTGCACCTTTCTGACGAGCTTCCGTTTCAGTCTTCGTTTCCTCAATCCTGAGCTTGTACAGCGATTCGAGTTCTTTGACTCGTTTCTCGCGGTCTGTTGCCTCCAAGTCGGGCAGAGCTTTCAAACTCTCCTCGATACGTTTGTTCAACAGTTCCGAATTGGTATCCATTTGAATTTCTCCTTTCAAAAATTTATTGGTTCCATATAAGCAAGTGAAATATCAGCGTAAAAAGAAAAGACCCCGTGTTTCCACGGAGCCTTTAGCCAATTAGTAATTAAGATCGCAAATACTTTTGACAACCGATGTTATCGTTTCCAAGTAATCAGCGACCGCATTTCTCTCAAAGCGTACCCTGCCGACATCCTCGTATAAACCGTTTGGCGCATGCTTGCATACGCGTATCGTGATGGTTTTATCTGCAACGCATTGATCGTTTATATATACAGCGACCTCCTGCATTACAAATTCAATCCCACGATTGTTGTCTTCATAAATTACCGCGCCGAACGGCACAAACCGGAAGCGGCAGTCATTGTAATACATAACTTTGATGATAGCGGCTCTGATCGTAGATTCATCATACATTGTCGAAATCATAGCAATGCCTCCTTAATATTATTGAGTTTCCTCACAATACGAAGTGCTAATTTCGCGGAAGAAAATCTTCTCTTTTTACTTTCAGCATAATGTAGTCCATACTGATGAAATCGCCGCAGTCGGGCTTCAAAGCCATAAAACAAAAAGGACCATCCTCATCCGAACGGTCTACTCGAAGCTCGCCTACCAGATACTTGCCTGCAAACAGATGAGTTGTCCAGCTACATCCAATGATGAGTCCAATCGTGCAGGCAATGAACCCGCAAATGAAATAACCAATACTGAATCCCATAACGTTCTCCTTTTAAACGGTTTTTCCGAATTTTCCTCCCCGGGATTTTTATGATATGAATTTACCACCTCTTTCCGTAACCTGAGTCCTTAAAAATATAAAAGAAAAAGAACCAAAGTCGGACGGTTAGATTGCCCCTTGGCTTTATCCAAGACTGTATCTGCTTATCAGCAGTGCAACCGGTGAACCCTCTTACTTGCAAACCACCAGTTTTGCAAGGCCGCATCCCTAAATATTTTCTATTTAGATGTCTGGTTCTTTTTCCATATAAGGACCTGAGAATTTCGCGCAAAAGAAAAGACCCCGTGTTTCCACGGAGCCTTAACTCTTTAATACAGTTTTACGAGATACGACTTACCATCTCTCATAAGGGCGGCCATGTTCAGGCAATCACGCACGATGATCTGGTTCATCATACAGACGGCTGAGTAAGGATTCGAGTATTCTTCCTTCGTAAAAGTCACCTCAACGACTTTGTCCGGAATCTTCTTGAATTCCTCAAGAGCCTTCTGTCCTGCTTTCAGATACTCTCTGTGCGTAACCTTTTCAGGCAGTCCATTAACAGGGATAAGTTTCATAGTGTATACCTCCATTAAATAGTATTCCATATTACAAGCTGCCATTTTCGCGCAAAAAGAAAAGACCCTATGTTTCCATAAGGTCGTTTTTAGAAATCAGGTATTCTCAGATTCTACAGGGAAACCATAGTTATTATCGGCTGCCTCTCGGGCCATGTCGTTCATCTCTTTGCAGAAGTTCTTCCAATCCTCCGCCCGCTTACGCTCTTGCGCTTGCTTGACATAGCTCAGAACAACTCCAACAATAATGGTACCAACCAGACTTGCAGCCATAATAGCTTTATCAGTTTTCATAAATAGTCCTCCTGAAAATATAATTCGGATTTCTCCATATAATTCGATGTTTAATTCGCGTAGAAAGAAAAGACCGCCTGTTACAGCGGTCCGGTTCTTAACCTCTAGCGATATGCCAACGTCGAGAAAATGAGTTATCATCAACACTCTTATACAATGCGACAGCAGCCCTCTGACTATACCGCCGTTCGTTATTGTAATCTCCATTCTCATGAGCTTCTTTACTCAATCTTTGCAGACCACAAAAGTCAGCGCGATACATCATCTTGACGATGCCGTCCTTATTAGGTTGATGACATTTCAAAATATCAATCATCATACACATCACCTCCATATAACCACCTGTTAATTCCGCGCCTGACTTAAATGCCAAAAGAATTTACGATAGCGGTCATAGTACATGTCTTTCGATGCAGGCATGTCTAACTTAGTTTTGAGATACGCATAACCTAGATTTGAAGTAACGGCTTTCACTATATACTCGGACAAGTCGGGGTCTGCTAACTTCGCACATTCATGCACCAACTCCATTCGCTTGAGATAATAGAGTTTCTTCTCAGCGCAGGCCGCAGTTATGTCCGATACTCGATTCGTAGGAGAGGTACGTTCATGTTCCCCATTTTGAGCCATAGCGTCGACCTCTGCGTAAGATTTCTTCCAATTCGGATACTGGAGACAGAAATGTTTGAGCTCGTAATACCGATGCTTATCAATGTGATACTTGCTTTTATGCGAAAGTTCAGCTCTAATGACAGTCGACATAATGTTCTCCTTTCCATACGTATCCTGTTTCTTCCCACAGTTTTCTCGGCGAAATGTAGAAGTTAATACGTCCGAGCTTTGAATCGATGTCTTCTACTTTGGTGACTGCCTCTCCGGCTCTTGTAGCGACACCAATAGGCAGCCATCCGGCAATGATACCGGCACGAACCCATGCCGCGTCTTTCCCGTAGACCTTAGCCACCACAGAGACCGGAACCGAACCAGTCCCGAATTCAGGAATAGTCATAGGTGCTCCTTTCTTATTCTATGCAGGTTGAGTATATCCAAATAAGTCTGCCATAATTTGGATGACTTTAATCTAGCATAGGATTTCGTCACCTGTGTCCTGAACTAACAAAAAATGCAAGTATTCGACAGCGTAGGAGTTGACTATTCCTACACTTTAGAATATAATGGCCGTAAAGGAGGTGCTGACAATGCTAATCAAATGCCCAGAATGTGAGCTTCAAGTTAGCGACAAGGCCGTTTTATGCCCTCACTGCGGCTATCCCTTAAAGCCTGAAGCTACTCGCATCCGCAAACTTCGTAGCAATAAAAGAAAGCGCCTGCCCAATGGATTCGGACAAATATCCGAAATCAAAGGACGAGCGCTTAGGAAACCTTTTCGAGCTATGGTAACTGTAGGTAAGACCCAAGAAGGTCGGCCTATCTGTAAACTTCTAAAACCAGAATCCTATTTTGAAACATACAATGATGCCTATCAGGCTCTCATGGAGTATAATAAGAACCCATTTGACTTTTCAAAAGATATAACTATAAGCGAGCTATATGATAGATGGTCAGCGGAGTTTTATCCAAAAAGAAAGAGCATTGCGACGTACAAGTCAGCATGGAAATATTGTTCTTCTATCGCAAATCTTAAAGTCTCCGAAGTTAGAACACATCATGTTCGATACTGCATGGAGCATGGAACGGTCACTGTAAAAGGCTCGGAGCGTACTCCAACACTTGACATGCAACGATATATAAAAATGTTGTTGTCACTTATGTTCAAATATGCTATCCTAAATGAGATTACAGATAAAAATCCAGCCGCGATTGTGACGCTGGAGACCAAGACCGATGATGAGATAAAAAGCCACATCAACTTCACGAATGAGGAAATGGAAAAACTCAAGGCTGCCATTGGTAAAGTTGATCATGCGGATTTGCTATACGTTGATTGCTATTCCGGATGGCGTCCAACCGAGCTATGCGAACTCTTACTCGAGAATGTCGACTTGGATAAGATGACATTCACAGGTGGGAAGAAAACAAAAAACGGCACAAATCGAGTAGTTCCGATACATCCAAACATCCAAGAAATTGTAAAGCAGCACTATGCTGAATCGAGAGCTCTAGGCAGCAAATATCTATTTTCCGCACCCCGAGATAAGTCTAAGCATGACTATTTCATATATTATGCCAAATATTTAGACTGGTTCCAGCTTGTCTGCAAAACACTCGATTTTGGGAAGCATTCCCCTCACGATTGTCGCGTTCAGTTTGTCACAATGGCTAAACAATACGACGTAAACGAATACGCGATCAAATATCTTGTAGGCCATTCCATCAAAGATTTGACAGAACGTGTCTACACAAAAAGAACCAATGAATGGTTAAGAACTGAAATTGAAAAAATAAAATAGAATGAAAGAACTACTGGAAATTAGTGTATGGAATGTGTACGAATAATTCGCATTTTCCACACTCTAACCAAATCCAACAGCTTTCATTCTATCGTATGTACGTCTATTTACAGTTTATACGAATCATGTTCTCCTATATACTGTAAAAAGACTTTTGCCAACCGTTTTTACTGATGAATTTTTAAAGAG
>ERZ1034876.320-NODE-320-length-30328-cov-11.254352_pt1 | contig 30328 bp, 20 predicted proteins | sample MGYA00520698_ERZ1034876 | MGnify/ENA primary metagenome ERZ1034876 (study PRJEB33766, sample SAMN09781723) | gut metagenome | biome: gut microbiome | host: Homo sapiens | place: Madagascar | study: EMG produced TPA metagenomics assembly of the PRJNA485056 data...
TGCCCAGGGCGTTCATGGCGTCGGCCAGGCCCACGCTGGTGGTGGTCTTGCCTTCGCCGGCCGGGGTGGGGCTGATGGCGGTGACCAGGACCAGCTTGCCCTCGGGCTTGTCGGCCTTGGCCAGCAGGTGGTTCAGCTTGGCCTTGTAGTGGCCGTAGGGGATGACGTCCTCGCCCTGCAGGCCCAGCTTGGCGGCAATTTCGGTGATGGGCTGCATTTTGGCGGCCTGGGCAATTTCGATGTCGCTCAACATTGTACGATTCCTCCGTTTTTGTAAAAACAATAAAGGGCTGCACACACCATACTCCAGTGTATGCAGCCCAGACGGTCGGCTTAACGGCAAGGTGAAAATCCGCGTCCCCTGTGGTAACTCCACAAAACTCCGTCGGTCAGCGGCCTTGCGATATATTTACTGTAGCATAGGGGAGAAGGTTTGTCAAGGGGTACTCATTAAAGGCTCCCCTTTGAGGGGAGCTCCCGCCGTAAAGCGGGTGAGGGGTGGCTACTTTAGCTGCAGGCCAACAAAGCAGATGCAATTGCTCTACGCTAGGGCCACCCCTCAGGCCGCTTCGCGTCCACCGCTTACGCGGCCGGGCCCCTCTGTCGCTGCGCGACATCTCCCCGCACTGCGGGGAGTTACCCCTCTAGGGGAGCCTTTAGACGCTCCCTTTCCCGCAGCCCCACTTTTTAAAGTACCGCCCCATACTCACCAGCTGCATCTTAAACTTGCCCGCGTCCCGCATGGGGGCGCGGTGCCAGGCGTGGACGGCGCTGAACTGCGGAGCCAGCCAGACGGTGCCCTCCCGCAGGACTTTCTGGGTCAGGTCGGCATCCTCGACATACATAAAATAGGCGGGGTCAAAGCCGCCGATCTTTTGCAGCACGTCGGTGCGCACGGCCATAAAGCTGCCGGTGCAGAACTCGATGCGCCGGGGCGCGGTCAGATCCTCGTCCTGCATGGTGTAGTGTTCGTCGGCCTTTTTGAACGCTCCACCGAACTTTGGTGCCAGCTGGCGGGCCAGCAGCAGCCAGGGCGTGGGCTTGCGCCGGGGCAGGTGCTGCAGGCGGCCGTCGGGGTAGTGCAGCTGTGGGGTGGCCATGGCCGCGCCGGGCTGGGCCAGCAGCCATTCGGCCATCGGCTGCAAAATATCCCCGGTCAGAACAATGTCGGGGTTTAAGATAAAATGCACGCTGCTGTGCAGTTTGCCAAGCACGGCGTTGTGGCCGCGGCCAAAGCCGACGTTCTCCGGCAGGCAGAGCACCTGCACGCGGGGGTCGGCCCAATCGGTGTCGGCCAGCTGCTTGCCGCAGCCGTCGGGGCTGGCATTATCGACGATGTACAGTGTAAAATCCGGCGCGGGGGTAAAATGCAGGATGCTGCGCACCGCGGCGCAGACTTCCTCGTAATCGCAATACGCCACAATACAGGCGGAAATGGTGGGCATGGGTGGTCTCCTACAATCAGGTATTGCTGTTCTTTGCAGGGGGCGATGACGAGCATCGACCCCTACAAAGAACGGGACATAGACAAAGCCTTTTCTTATTTTTCCAGCGCTTCCAAATGGTTCAAATCATACGGGGTATCCTGGTAGACGTAGTAGTTCAGCCAGTTGGTGTACAGCAGGTAGCCGTGGGCGCGCCAGCGGAACAGCGGGTCGCGGGCGGGGTCGTCGGCGGGGTAGTAGTTGCAGGGCACGTTGATGGGCTTGCCCGCCTTGATGTCCCGCTTGTACTCGGCGTCCAGGGTGTACTTGTCGTACTCGGGGTGGCCGATGACGAAGATCTGGCGGCCGGATTCGGTGGAGAGCAGCATCGGGCCTGCTGCATCGCTCTCGGCCAGCACGCGCAGGTCGGGGCAGGCGTCGATGGCGGCGCGGTCCGGCCCGGCCCAACGGCTGTGGGGGGCGTAGAATACCTCATCGAAGCCGCGCACCAGCGGGTTGGAGGGGCGGGTCACGCGATGCTCAAACACGCCGAACATCTTTTCTGGCAGATGCACCTTGGGAATGCCAAAATGGTAGTACAACCCGGCCAGCGCACCCCAGCACAGGTGGATGGTGGAGTAGACGTTCTCCTTGGTGTAGTCCATGATGCGGCAGAGCTCGTCCCAGTAGTCAACGTCCTCGTAGTCCAGGTCCTCGATGGGCGCACCGGTGATGATCATGCCGTCAAAGCGCTCGTTTTTGATCTCGTCGAAGCTTTTGTAGAAGGCCTTCATGTGCTCCGGCGGGGTGTGGGTGGTGTCGTGGGTGGCGGTTTTCAAAAAGGTGATCTGCACCTGCAGCGGGCTGTTGGCCAGCAGCCGGGCCAGCTGGGTCTCGGTGACGATCTTGGTGGGCATCAGGTTCAAAATCAGGATGCGCAGCGGGCGGATATGCTGGCTCTGGGCACGCTCGCGGTGCATGACAAACACGTTCTCGCGGCTAAGCTCGTCGAACGCGGGCAGCTCTTTCGGGATAATCAACGGCATAATGGTTCTCCTTGGCATGTGGCCTTACATTATTATATATATTGTAAGGGGTTACGAGGGAAAATGCAAGGATTTTGTTTGGAGCCTTTATGCACGGCATCTATTTCTCTTGTTCACAAATCTTTTGCAATTTACCCTATTGACATTTTGCATCATCGTGCTACAATATTAGCAGTCGAACAGATAGAGTGCTAATAAAAAGCGACCAGCGGAGAGATGACCAAAAGGAAACGCAGCTGGATGGCACTAACGTCCGTTCGTGCATATAAATCAAATTCTGCGGTATCTGCAAAATAAGGAGGTACGCACTATGGATATGAATCAATTTACCCAAAAAGCAAGAGAGGCGCTGCAAGCTGCGCAGCGCATCGCTGTGGAGTATTCCAATAATACCGTCGAGCAGGAGCATCTGCTCGCAGCACTGGCCCAGCAGCAGGATGGCCTCATCCCGCAAATGCTGACCAACATGGGCACTGACCCCAACGCTTTTGCCCAGGCGGCCCTGCAAAAGGTCGAGGCTCTGCCCCGGGTGACCGGCAGCGGCCGTGACCCAAACCAAATCTATATTGGCACTGACCTTGACAGAGCGCTAAACGCCGCCGAGGCCCAGGCCAAGCAGATGAAAGATGAATATATCAGCGTGGAGCATGTGTTCCTGGGCGTTTTGCAGCGCCCCGGCAAGGGTGCGGCAGAGCTGTTCAAGGCGTTCAGCATCACGACAGAAAAGTTCATGCAGACGTTGAGTTCTGTGCGCGGCAACCAGCGCGTGACCAGCGATAACCCCGAGGACACCTACAATGCGCTGAAGAAATACGGCCAGGATTTGGTGGAGATGGCCAAGGCCAACAAGCTTGACCCCGTCATCGGCCGTGACACCGAGATCCGTAACGTCATCCGCATCCTGAGCCGTAAGCGCAAGAACAACCCCGTGCTCATCGGTGAAGCTGGCGTCGGTAAGACTGCTATCGCCGAGGGCCTGGCACAGCGCATCGTAAAGGGCGATGTACCGGAAAATTTGAAGGACCGCACTGTATTCAGCCTGGATATGGGTGCGCTGGTCGCGGGCGCAAAGTACCGCGGCGAGTTCGAGGAACGCTTAAAGAGCGTGCTGAACGAGGTCAAGAAGTCCGAGGGCAAAATCATCCTCTTTATCGATGAGCTGCACACCATCGTGGGCGCGGGCAAGACCGACGGCGCTATGGACGCTGGCAATCTGCTGAAGCCTATGCTGGCCCGCGGCGAACTGCACTGCATCGGCGCGACTACGCTGGATGAGTACCGCGAGTACATCGAAAAAGACCCTGCGTTGGAACGTCGTTTTCAGCCGGTCATGGTCAACGAGCCGACCGTCGAGGACACGATCTCCATCCTGCGTGGCCTGAAAGAGCGGTACGAAGTGTTCCACGGCGTGAAGATTCAGGACGCTGCGCTGATTGCAGCAGCCACCCTGTCCGACCGCTATATCACCGACCGTTTCCTGCCTGATAAGGCTATCGACCTGGTGGATGAAGCCTGCGCCATGGTCAAGACCGAGCTGGATTCGATGCCCGCCGAACTGGACGAGATGAACCACCGCATCACCCAGCTGCAGATTGAGGAAGCCTCGCTGAAAAAGGAAACGGATGAACTTTCTAAGCAGCGTTTGACCGCTTTGGAGAAAGAGATGGCCGAGCTGCGGGACAGCTTCAACAGCAAGAAGGCCCAGTGGGAGAACGAGAAGAACGCCGTCAACAAGGTGCAAAGTTTGCGTGCTGACGTAGAAAGTACAAAGGCTGAAATTGAGAAAGCTACCCGCACCGGCGACTACGCCAAGGCCGGCGAACTGCAGTACGGCAAGCTGCCCAACCTGCAGAAACAGCTGGAAGAGGAAGAAAAAATCGCTGATGCCAAGAAGGAATCCAGCCTGCTGCGTGACCGCGTGACCGATGAGGAGATCGCCCGCATCGTGGCCCGCTGGACCGGCATCCCTGTGGCTAAACTGGTGGAGGGCGAGCGCGAAAAGCTGCTGCGCCTGCCGGACGTGCTGCATCAGCGCGTCATCGGCCAGGACGAGGCCGTGCAAAAGGTGGCGGACGCCATCTTGCGCTCTCGTGCCGGTATTGCTAATCCTAACAGACCTATCGGCAGCTTCCTGTTCCTGGGCCCCACCGGCGTCGGCAAGACCGAGCTGGCCAAGGCACTGGCGCAATCCCTGTTCGACGATGAGAAGAACATGGTGCGTATCGACATGACCGAGTACATGGAGAAATTCAGCGTCTCTCGTCTGATCGGTGCGCCTCCGGGATACGTCGGCTACGAGGAGGGCGGCCAGCTGACCGAGGCTGTGCGCCGTCATCCTTACAGCGTCGTGCTGTTCGATGAGGTGGAAAAAGCACATCCTGACGTGTTTAATATCCTGCTGCAAGTCCTGGACGACGGCCGCATCACCGACAGCCAGGGCCGCACGGTGGACTTTAAGAACACCGTCATCATCCTGACCTCCAACCTGGGCTCCGACCTGATTCTGGAGGATTTGGAAAAGTCCCGTGCCGAGGGCAAGAACGAGCTGTCCGACGAGGCCAAGAACGCCATCGACCAGCTGCTCAAACGGCAGTTCCGTCCCGAGTTCCTGAACCGTCTGGACGACATCGTCTACTACAAGAGCCTGACCAAACAGGAAATTGGCAGTATCGTCGACTTAATGCTAACCGACCTGCGCAAGCGACTGGCCGACAAGCAGCTGAACCTGGTCGTCACCGAGGCTGCCAAGAACTCAATCATCGACGGCGGCTACGACCCGATCTACGGTGCCCGCCCGCTGAAGCGGTACATCCAGTCCCACGTGGAAACGATGATCGCAAAAGAGATCATCGCCGGTGCCCACAGCGCCGGGGATACCCTGACCGTGGACGCGGATGAGAAGGGGAAACTGTACCTGAGATAAGGAACACACTGGCGCTGATTTGTGAGTGACTCTTGCAAGCCAGCGGTACGATCCAAAAAATAAGCAGATTCCACCAGCGGAGCACAACAACTCGGCTGGTGGGATTTTTTATACTGCTTTATCAATGACCCAAATGGTGACTCTGCCGGTTCAAATAGGCGCCGTTCGGCTCAAAAGTTGCGTCTGCAAAATAAATCGCAAAAAGGGCTTGACTTTGCAGCCCTAAGTATGCTAAAATCTCTCTTGCAGTCAAATGCGATTTGCGGAAGTGCTGGAATCGGCAGACAGGCACGTTTGAGGTGCGTGTGTCTATGACGTGTGGGTTCAAGTCCCATCTTCCGCACCAAAAAAGCGGCGTAAAATCGAAGGATTTTACGCCGCTTTTCCATTTTACACTCTACTTTGGAGCCTTTGCGTAAAACCAACCGCCTGACGAAGGCAATACTTGCCCAATAATATACCTTATTCCTTTACATCGTTCTTGAAAGCTTTGTTTATAATAACAACACATAACAGAAACACTGCCGAATAGTGCAGAACCTGAAACAAAAATACAATCAAAGCAAAAGTGCTTCACTCTGCACAATATAAACCGCATGTATGGCTCAATTAGACCCAATCTTCTCTTGACTTACACAGCATGTTGTGATAAGATATTTGTGTATAAAGGGAGGTGCAGAGCAACCCATAGAGCTGGTCTACAGAAGCCTGGAAAGCCTGGAAAAAGAAGCCTGGAAAAGCCCGAAAGGCAACTTTTACATCTCGCTTTATATGCAATCCCCACAAAATGTGCGCACTTCTGGCCAGGCCAAAAGGCAGCGCCGCCCTTTTCGGAGCACTCCCTGCCTACCTTATATAATGTAAGGTGAGGCGAGAGGTAAAGTTTACGGCGCGGATGTGAGAAAATGGAACCAAAGAATCGATTCAGTACCCTGTTAGAGCACCTGATGTCAGTAACTGCGATGAAACACTATGTAGTGGCTCAGGCCCTGCAGTACGATGTTTCCTACATAAGCAAGTGGATTGGCGGCAAAGCGCTGCCGGCAGAAAGCGGCTCAGATGACGTTCTGCGTCGGCTGAGTCAGTGCCTGGTGGAAAAAGGCGACCCGCAGGGCTTGGTACAGCTCATCCGGGACTATCAGGTGCAGGACGAACACGAGCTCGCCTTGGCAATCTATGATAACCTCGTAGCAGAGTATTCCTACGTGCGCGACCTGCAGCGCAGCAGCGGTGCCGTGGTGGCTCCCAACGTGGCGTTTTACCCGCAGCTTTCTTTAAAAGCTTTCATCAACAAAATGCATCATCCGGTGCTGCGGCGCGTCCATTCGCTGGACATCATGGCCGTGCTGGATCTCTACGCCATGCCGGGCGAGTACCGCATGCAGGCCATGGGCATCCAAAGCGGTGGCTACTTGAATCAGTACCGCTACCCGGATGTCCACTTCTCGCTGATGATCTGCCTGCGGGGCGACCGCAAGTACCTCGTGCGGGACATTATGTTCCTCACCAGCAGCCTCACCGCTCTGGCGCATATCGACCTCCACCTTTATGGCAGCGACTTCGCCTACGGCAAGGCGCTGATGGCCGTCCGCGATGACTTCGCTATCTCCGGCATGCTCATCCATCCGGATCGCTGCGTGGCGGTTAATGTCTGCGAGGGTCCGGAAAACTCTGGCCCGCTGTACAGCACAATCCAATCCCTCTGCACGCGGGAGCGGCTGCTCTTCCAGTCGGAACCGCTGCAGAATCTTGTCCAAGACGGCGGCACATATGTGCAGACGCTGCTCGCCCCCGGCCAGCGCTGGATGCTTGGTCGCCTGACCGAGCACGCCCTGCCGGACGACCTGTTCTGCGAAATTCTGGAGCAGCGCAAAGCTGCCGGCAAGAATTTCGACTGCGTGATGCTGGAAAAGCTCCACCGCGTCACAGCAGCGCTGGTCCAGCAAGGCCGCGTGCGCCTGCTCCTTTATGAATCCGCCGTGTCGGACCTCGTGGTTGGCGGTCAGGTCGAATTTTTCGGCGAGACCGTCCAGCTCACCTTGGCCCAGCGCGCCCGGCTGCTGCAGCAGCTCATTGATTGGAGCAACGACTCCCAGGGCTTGCAGCTGCGCATGATTCATGGCCGCCTGGTGCCGGACTTCCAGTACGACGTTCACCCCTGCATGTTCCTGAGCGAGGCCAACTCCTTCCTGCGGTTGGAGGGCAGCGACCAGGTCCTGCATGTCAATCGCCCGGAGATGGCCTCCGCCTACCTCGAATTCTTCGAGGATGTGTGGAACGGCGATGCACCCGGCATCGTCAGCGACCCCGAGCAGATCCATAAATATTTTACCCATCTGCTGCAAAATGTTCAGATGTTGGCTGAAATTCAGCCCGACGCTGAACCCGCAGCACCCAACAACGGTTAAAACAGGCTCCGCGTGCCTACCCCAAGGCGCGGCGTTCTGCTTTAATAGAATAAGGTAGTGCCGCACACGGAACGCGTGCGGGATTGCTGTAAAATTGGTTTGTGCGTTCTTTGTACAACAAGAATGAAGCAATAGGAGGACAACGATGAGACAAGACTTTAAACGGGTCGTCTCGGCAGCGTTGGCAACGGTCATGGTGGCCCAGGCGGGCGGGGTATCCGCACTGGCAGCGCCTCTTACGACGCAAAGCACTACCACCACATCCGCTACGCCCACCGCAGCCGGGATGCATCAGTTCACCGGTACGCCTGCCCTGATCCAGAGCGCGATCGAGGATCTGAAGGCCCAAGGCGTCACTGCTGAAGAGAAAAAAGAGGACAAGGCCCTTGTCAACCGCGTGGAAACCGCCAGCGACAAGAGCTACGACACGGTCAAATCCGACCTGGCGCAGGCCCTGATCGACCAGCGTGAGGACGGCACTGTGGATGTGTCTGACCTGGGCCTGACCCAGAAGGACATGGCTGCCGTGCTGCAGGAGACCCTGTACGATAAGTACATGAACCACGCGGTTACCGACGTCACCTACAAAACCGAGGGTGGCAAGGTCACTGGCATCAACTACAACATGAGCGAGGGCTTTGCCGCTGCCATGGATGCCATTGAAGATGAGCAGCAGGCTGTCACGGTAGACACTGACGCAGTTGCCTCCGAGGCTGCCGAGCAGACTGCCGCAGAGCAGGGCCCGGCTGTTTATTCCGCTATTGCCACCTACGCTGCTGACGACGAGGAAACGCCTGCTGCTGGCGGCGATGCCGAGAGCGGCGCAGGCGATGGCTCCGGTGAAACCGAATCCAAGTGCAAGAGCCATACGGTCGGCGTTAAGACCACCATCCGTGAAGATGTGAACGGAGACGGCGAGGTTGACGTTAATGACCTCGCGGCCGTTCGTAAGGCAATTTTGGATACGGCTGATGAGGACGTAGAGCCGGATGCCAATGGTGATGGTTCCGTCGATGTTGATGACTTGGCAGCGATTCGTATGGTTGCTTTGGGCGATGCAGAACCGACGAAAACCACGATTGGCTCTGACATTAAATTTGAGTGGACACCGGTCGCCGACACCACGCCCGTTACGGATGAGAGCGGCAATGTCAAAAACGGCGGTCTGATCTATGATGTCGAGAATCATCAGATTACCCAGGGCATCCTGCCGGATTACAGCTACAAGCTGACCAAGGTTTCCTTCACCTGCAGCAAGTGTGGTGAAGAGATTGAGATCACCGATGAAGATACGCTGAATCAGATGATGTCCCGCAAGGACGTTTACGTCAACACGAAGACCACCAACAAGTTGACACCGGATCATGGTAAAGCGCCTGAAATCCCGGAAGGGGAGAGCAAGGACGATTACATCCAGTACACCGATATGGAAATCGCCACTTACATGGATGACACCTTCACCGGTGCTCAAGACGAAGATGGCAACTACATCGGCCTGTATACCGCAAACAAAGATAACGGCGAGCTGCAGGTTAAAAACTACTATGCACAGCTCAGCGCCTTTAATGCTGACAATGCCGAGTACTTGGGTGTTTCCACGGACTTCTGGACTTCCAAGAACAGCGAGTCCAACCCCATGGCAGCCGTTAAGGCACTGTGCAACCTTGATGTAGACCAGAAGATCCCGCCGAGCCAGATGCTCCAGATGGTGCAGATGCTGCCCCAGGCGTTCATGGCCTACGTTTACTACTACGGCGCCGAGTTGCTGGCCATGCGCGATAAGGCCATGGCCGTGGTTAACGCCCTGCCTGCCGGCACTACCGAGGTGCAGAAGCAGCTGGTCCTGCATGACTGGCTGGCCGATAACTGCACCTTCGATATGGGCACGATGACCAACGTCACCAACGATGGCGGCAACCCGGATACGGACCCCATCCAGATGACGACCTTTGGCTCTCTGCTGAGCGATCAGCTCTCTGAGATGCCCACCTATACAGATGACCAAGGCAAAAAGAAGTCTTACTATGGTGCAATCTGCCTGGGCTACTCGGCCGCTTACACCTACCTGATCCAGAATATGCACCCCGAGGTGTATAAGAAGGATGGTAAGTGGAAGACCCCCGATGAGGTGGACAAGGATGATCTGGTCGATTTCATTCAGGCTAAGTTCTACGCTGATACCGCTAACACCAGTGTGGCCGGCGAAGGCTTCGGCGGCGGTGCTTTCAACAACGTTCACTACATGAACGCTGTCCGCCTGAAGAATGCTCCCAGCGCTTCCTCTGACGGCGAGTGGTTCTACACCGATGTTTGCTACGATGATATCTACATCGAGTGCATGTCCCAGTATCGTGGCGAGGCACAGGGCAGCATCTACCATACCTACTTCCTGATGTCTCCCCAGAGCATTGCCTCTCTGTATGAGACCGGCAAGTCCATTGACTACATCGATTCTCTGTACGATGGCTATACCTATGAGATTGCCTACGAGAAGAACGAGGATGGCAGCTACAAGACCGATGACAATGGCAACAAGATCATTGTTCCCTCTGAGAACATTGACTCCAACAAGACTTATTACGATGCTACCCATCCCAAATATGAGAAGGTAGAGACCACAGCGGAGAAAAAGAACGACAATACCTGCTACGAAGATTCCTGGTTCAGCGGTGCTGTCAGCCGCATCTACAACGATGCTGCAAACTGGTACTACGTTGATGGCGGCAAGACCATGGCTTCTCAGCGCCAGAGTGCGAAGAACAGCGACAACGATGACATGAAGAAAAAGATTGATCTGGAGGCTTACATCCACAGCAATCGTGTCAATGTCAAAAATGGCGATAAGCTGCGCACGCGTGCAATGTCTTCTCCGGATTACTGGGAGGATAGCAGCAGCTCTTCCGGTAACCTGGGCGGTATGGGCAGCTTCGGTGTCAGCAACAAGGAAGATACCTATGCAACCACACTGTTCGATTACGGCACCGGTAAGTTCTCTAACACCAATGCACCTTCTCTGGAAGCCGAGGCGAAGCAGAGCTTTGCTTATACCGAGCAGTATCCCGGCCTGACCCACAGCATTGGCCTGTATGATGGCAAGATCTACTTCAACCTGGTCAACCGTATCTACACCTACGATACCAAGGCTGCTGCTGATGCAAACCCTGTTGCACTCTTCAAAGAGTATAACGAGGTGAAGTATTCCAACGATGGCCGTGCATTTACGGCTACCGGCTTCTATGCAGATGAGAATGGCCCCAAGTCTGTAACCAACAAGCCCATTGCTTCTCTGGAAATTTTCGATGATTACGACTTCTCTGCACAGGGTGGTGCTTACACGCCGGTTACGGATGGTGATGGCAACATCACCGGTATGAAGTTCAATGGCAATGTGCCGGTATATCCGACTTTGGTTGTCAACATTGGCACCGACTTCAGCTTCAGCTATCCGAATGTTAAGGATGCGTCTACCCGTTATACGGTGGAAGCCGTCAACCTGAACCCGGATTACCAGCGTAGAGTCAGCCCCGAGGGCACCAACACCAACGAGGAGTTCTTGTGGTGTGCCAATATCCGCGATACCGCAAAGATGACCGACCTGTTGGCCGATCTGACAAGCGAAGAGGCCAGTGAAGTTACGGTCCCCGCTGATTGCTACACAGCTGAGCACGTCCAGACCCGCACCGCCAAGTATGGTCTGGTCAAGGTGGACAATGCACCTGCCGAGGGTGCAAAGCCCCTGGGCCATGACTACGAGTACAACACGGCTGAGAAGATGTATATCTGCAAGACCTGTGGCCAGCATGCATCGGTTCTGCTGAATGCTGGTGAGAACGGCACCGCAGTTATGACCTCTGTTGCCGATACCGGTATGGGCAGCCTGCTGGATGAGATGGGCGGCATGGGCGGCAGCATGGGTCTGAGCAAGACTGCTGATTCTGTTGATCCCGAGCGCGAGGCCGCAACCAAGGCAAAGGACGGCGAGATTACGCTGACCGTTACGCCCAACGATGGCTATGAGGTCGATAAGGTCTACTATGTCGAGGAAGGCTCTGAAGTCCATAACGATCTGACTGCAAACGAGGACGGCATCTACACCATCACCAAGCCCGCAGCCTGCATTCAGGTGTGTGTCACCTTCACGGAGAAGGAAGCCGAGAGCTACAAGATTACCGTGGACTCTTCTATTCAGCATGGCAAGGTCGAAGTCAAGGACAACGCTACCGAGGCCAAGGCGGATGACAAAGTTATCCTAACCGTTACTCCTGACCCTGGTTACGAGCTGGCCGAAAATGGCCTGAAGGTTTCCTACGAGGCACCGGTTGAGGCTGAGACCCAGGCAGATGATACCGAGGAACCCGCTGAACCCAAGACCGAGACCAAGTATGTCAATGATGTTGTGAAGGGCGAAGCTGATAACACCTACATTTTCACAATGCCTGCTTACGACGTTAAGGTCGAGGCAGAGTTTGTGGAAGTCAAGGCAGAAACCTATGACATCACGGTTGATACGACTGTTGAGGGCGGTATGGTTACTGCCGACAAGAAAACGGCTGCCAAGGACGAAACAGTTACCCTGACGGTTGTGGCTGATGAAACCCATGAACTGGATACTCTGGTCGTAACCTATGAGGTTCCCGGTGAAGGGGAAGATGCTAAGCCTACCCCTGAGGAGGTAGAGGTGAAGGCTGTTGCGGACAAGGAAGGTGAGTATACCTTCACCATGCCCGCTGGTGCAGTCACAGTCACTCCGACCTTCAAGGCAAAGGAAGAGACCAAGCCGGCAACTTACAGCATCGAAATTCCCCAAACACTCGAATATGGTAATGTAGTTGCAAGTCAGACCGAAGCAGCTGCTGGCACAGAAATTACGTTGACTGTTAATCCTGATAAAGGTTATCAGTTGAAGGAAAATTCCTTGCGAATTGAGACTTTTAATGCTGCTACGGGTAAAACAGAGAGTGAGACCCTTACTGTTACGGATGGAAAGGCTACTTTCACGATGCCTGCAGCGAATGTTACCGTACAGGCAGCTTTCGAGCAAATTAATAGTGGCGAGAACGGTTCCGACAACGGTTCCGACAACGGTGACTCTGGCAACGCTGGTGAAACCGATCCCGCAGAACCCCAGGCATAAGAAGTAAAACACACGAATTCCCGCAGTACCTGCCGTCTGAAAGGAACAGCCGCATCCGGCGGCTGATCAGGCGGCAGGTCATCTGCTGGAAAAATATAGAAAGAGGTTGATACCAATGAAAAAGAAACTGTCCGCATTGCTGTGTGCCCTGTGCATGGCAATGGCCCTCTGCCTGACTGCCTTCGCAGACGGCACCCCCACCATCAGTGGAACTGCCGCTCGCGATGGCAGCAAGGTGACTCTGACGCTGGCACTTAATACTGCTGGTGCTGAGATTACTGCTCTGCAGTTCGATGTACACTTCGATACTGAAAAGCTCGAGTATGATCGTGCTTCCAATGTCCGTGGCAACCTCGAAGGCATTTCCTTCACTGGCGGTGCTGATAAGGGCGGTTACGTAACTGTTCTGGGCGACGTTGGTCTTGGCGATCCCGTTGCTGTAAACGGCACCATGGTAACTCTCGCTTTCAACGTTAAGGAAGGTGCAACTGGCGATGCTGCTTTCACCATCGATAACGTGAAAGGCAAAATCAATACTGATGATGTTGCTGTTGATGTTGCCAAGATCGATGCCATTGCTGTAGCCGATCCTGAGCCGACCGTGTACAACGTCAACACTGCTACTGTCGAAGGCGGTAAGGTTTCCGTTGACAAGAACACTGCTGTAGCTGGCGATACCGTTAAGGCTACCGCTACTGCTGACAAGGACTACAAGTATGTAGAGGGTTCCATCACTGTCACCGCTGCAAATGGCACCAAGGTTGACGTTAATGCTGATGGTACTTTCACGATGCCTGAGTCTGAAGTTACCGTTTCTGCTACCTTCAAGAAGGTAGAGACTCCGCCGGTTAATCCCGACCCGACCTATTACAACATCACCGTTGCTCCTTACGAGAATGGTAAGGTTGAAGTTCAGAAGACTTCCGAGGCTAACAAGGAAGTTACCGTTACCGCTACTCCTGACAAGGGCTATGAAGCTAAGATCTCCGTCACTACCAAGAGCGGCGCTCCCGTTGCTGTGAAGGATGCTAAGTTCACGATGCCTGCTGAGGATGTTACCGTTACGGTTAACTTCACCGAGAAGGCCACCAAGCCTTCTGAGAAGCCTTCTACCAGCCCCTCCACCAATCCTTCTACCAGCCCCAGCACCAAGCCCAGCACCACCAACAAGCCTTCCAACAAGACCACCACTGTGACCGCTACCGCTACTCCGGCTCCCACTGCTCAGCCTAAGCCCGCTGCTGCCATTCCTCAGACTGGCGATACCGCTAACCTGGCTCTGTACGCTGTGCTGTGCGTAGCCAGCGCAATGGCTCTGGGCTATGTGGTTTACCGCAAGAAGGCTAACCACTAATCCCTGTGTTGAGAGGAATTTGAAATGAAAAAGGCTATTTCGCTGATGCTGGCACTGGGTCTCAGCGTCTCCGTAATGTCTACCATGGCATTCGCAGACGAAATCGAGACCGAAGCCGCACCGGTAGAGGAGAGCGTAGCTGTCTCCGAGCAGGCTGCTGAGGACACCACCTGGCCTCTGCACCATGTTGATGTTCGCATTGCTGGTACGATGAAAATCGTATATCAGGATGTTGACGGCAACGAAAAGAGCACGGAGGATGTCGAAATCGGCGTTTTCACCGTCTCCATGACCAAGAACGGCGAGGACATGGGCTACTTCTACAGCAAGCCCGGCACCTCTCCCGACGACACCAAAGAGTTCGAGTGGCGTAACGATCAGCTGTGCCTCTCTGTGGACGACACCCTGACCATCACCGCTAAGGTTGGTGGCACTTTGGCTGACGGCACCACGGTTGAGGAAGTCTACGAGCATACTTACACTCGCGAAGAGCTGGAAGATGCCCGCAAGGCTTGCCCTGGCCATGATTCCATCCTGGCTGGTCTGGACCTGGACGTTGCCATCACCAAGACGATTCGTGATGCTGCACCGCTGACTCCGGCTGAACCGGTGAATCCGGAACCGGATAAGCCGAAGCCCGATGAGCCGAAGACTGATCCGGTCAGCCCGTCCCCGGACACCACCACTACTACTGCCACGGCTGCCACTCAGTCCGCTGAGCCGGTTGCCACCGCAGCCCCGGCTGCTGTAACTTCCATCCCGCAGACTGCCGATAATGAGCCTCTGGCTCTCTACGCAGTGGCCGCTCTGGCCTCTGCCCTCGGCCTGGGTGTGGTTTACCGCCGCCGTTCTAACCACTAAGCACCGCTAAGCGCCCTTTGGGCGCTGGCATAAAGACCTGTACGGTTTGCATCTGCAAATCATGCAGGTCTTTTTTGTTTTGTCAAGATAGTGGACATGAATTTCATGTGAATTCATTTCGGCATAATTTGTCATGCATTGTCACGGGCATTCCAGTCCAAATAGTGGTAAGATAGTAGCAACGAATTTTTTACGCATAAAACAATCACAGATAGGAGCAATACAGTATGAACCAGCCGATTCGATATGATCTGCCCAGCGTAGAGCGCGCCTGGATGAAGTTTTACCCGCCGCAGTTGATCGAGGGCATGGAGGTGCCCCGTTGCACTCTGCGCTCTTATCTTGAGCAGAATATGCCAAACCCCAACACGGTAGCCATTCACTACTATGGGGCGGATATCACCTGGCGCACCCTGCTGGCCATGGCTGACCAGACCGCTAAGGCCCTGTACGCTATGGGCGTGCGCGAGGGCGACCGTATCCCGGTGTTCCTGCAGTCCGTGCCGGAGTTCATCTACCTGCTGCTGGCGGCTGAAAAAATCGGTGCCGCTCTGGTCTGCCGTGACAACACGCTGGAAGAAAACGTCGATGCAGTCGAAAAGTCCGGTGCCTCTGTCATCTTTGCCCATGATTACCTGACCATGCATGAGATGAATGCATATCTGGCCTCTGGCCAGGTCAAGCATGTTGTGCTGATTGATCCCTGCGCTACCTGCGGTCGTGATAACCTGCGCGCCAACATTCGTGATACGCTGGCCGAGCATTACATCTTCCAGCGCGCCAGCGGTCCTGCTGCCCTTAGCTGGGAAGATTTCCTGGCTCAGGGCAACGCTGTGGACAAGCTGCCCAACGTGCCCGCCGATAAGAACCGCCCGCTTTTCTGCGCTTATACCAGCGGTTCCACCGGCCCTTCCAAGCAGGTCATCCACTCCGCCTACTCGATGATTGGCGTTGTGTACCAGATGAACTTCTACGGCGCATCTGACAAGTTCCGTCCCACCTGGCTGGTGACGGTGCTACCGCCGTGCCTCGTGGCTGTTGTTGTTTCCATGATGCTGCTGCCGCTGTCCTCCAATAAGCTGCTGATCCTTGACCCCTTCTGCCGCCCCGAGGATATCGACATCGAGATGATGCACTATCATCCGAACTGCTGGCCGCTCATCCCCATGTTTGTGGATATCCTGATGCACAGCCCCCGTATCCCCAAAGACTACGATATGTCCCATCTGTTGGCTGCTGGTGCTGGCTGCGAGGCCATGAACAACACCCAGCTGCGCGCTGCCCAGCAGTTCCTGCATGACCATAACTGCCATGTGACTTTTACGGTTGGCTACGGCTGCAGTGAGGCCGGCTCCAACATCACCATGCCGATGTCTACCGACCCGATCCAGAACGGCAACTCCGGTATCCCCATGCCGCTGATCAGCGTGGGCGTATTTAAACCCGGCACGCAGGAAGAACTGGGTTACGGTCACGTTGGCGAACTGTGCCGCACCGGTCCCGGCAACATGATCGGCTACGACACTCCGGAGGCTACCGCCAAGGCACTGCAGCGCCATGCCGACGGTAAGGTCTGGTTGCACCTGGGCGACTTGGGTTACATTACGGAGAATGGCGTTATCTACACGCTGACCCGTGGCTACAGCCCCCGCTACGGCGGTGGTGACTTGGCTTTGCAGCCGATGGAAAATCTGGTGGCAGAGGCCAACATCAAGGGCTTGAAGGACGAGTTCTTCGTTACCATTCCTGACCGCGAACACGCCGGTTGCTTCTTGCCGTACTTGTACGTTGTGCTGGAAAATGGCTATGAATTGGCAGACGTTGAGGAAAAAATCCGCGCTGCACTGGATGATTTCATGCAGCCTGTCGAAATCAATGTCCTGAAGAAGCGCCCCTTCTTCCACTTCAAGACCAACCGCATTGGTCTCTCCAAAGAGCTGATTGCCAAGCAAAACAACCAGAGTTATCAGCGTGCCGTGAACGAATAAGTTTTTCATGATAACAAAACACCCCGTAAGGATTGTGCAATGGACGCGCCACCTGACGGGGTGTTTTCGTGTGCTGGGGCGGGAGCACTTGTAAGCAGAAAGCACATTTTTTGCCGGAACAACGAAAACGGGACAAAATCCCTGATATATCCTATTGCTTTTTTGTGCCGTTTTGCTATAATGGGCTTACTACTGTAGAAGTGTGCGCTTTTGGCCCGCTTCTGTCTGACACAAAAGGAGAAAAACTATGAGAATCGTGGTTGTAGGCGCGGGCAAGGTCGGGCGCGTCCTGACGGAACAGCTCGCGGCGGAAAAGCACGATATTGTCGTTATCGACCAGGACACTGACCTGATCGAGAGCATCGTAAACATCTACGACGTCCGCGGTGTGGCGGGCAACGGCGGCTGCTACGACGTCCAGAAGGACGCCTTTGAGGATGGCGCCGACCTGCTCATCGCCACCACCTCCAGCGACGAGACCAATATTCTGGCCTGCCTTGTGGCAAAAAAGCTCGGTACACCGCACACTATTGCGCGTATCCGTAACCCGGAGTACGAGAAGCAGCTCCACTTTATGCGCGAGGAGCTGGGCCTTTCCATGGTCGTCAACCCGGAGAAGGCCACCGCGCGGGAGATCGCCCGCGTGCTGCGTTTCCCCAGCGCCATCAAGCGCGAGCAGTTCTGCCGCCAGCGGTTTGAGCTGGTGGAGTACCGCATCAACGAGGGCAACCCCCTGGAGGGTCTGCAGCTGAGCGACCTGTACCGCAACATCCGCGTTAAAATTTTGATCTGCGCGGTCGCCCGCGGCCAGCAGACCATCATCCCCACCGGCGCTACGGTGCTGCAAAAAGGCGACAAGATTTACTTGACCGCCAGCGCCCGCGAGCTGGAAAGCTTCTTCCGCAAGCTGAAGATCTTCAAGGCCCGCGCCAACAACATCATGATCGTCGGCGCCAGCCGCATCGCGTACTACCTCGTCAAAGAATTGCAGGACATCCAGAAGCGGGTGACCGTCATCGATTCCAACGCCGCCCGCTGCCAGGCCATGAGCGAAAAGTTCCCCGGTGCGCTGGTCATCCACGGCGATGGCGCCGACAGCGAGCTGCTGAGCGAGGAACGCATCAGCGAAATGGACGCCTTTGTGCCCCTGACCGGCCTGGACGAAACGAACATCATCCTGGCCATGTACGCCAACCAGTTCCCGAATTGCAAGGTGGTCGCCAAGATCAACCGCCCCAGTTTTGCCGACCTGGCTAACCAGAAGGGCCTTGTGGACAGCGTGGTCTCCACCGCCGCTGTGACCAGCGAGACCATTGCCCGCTACGTGCGTGCGATGCAAAATAGTTTTGACTCTGACAACATCAAGACCCTGCACCGCCTGGTGGGCGGCCGCGTCGAAGCGTTGGAGTTCAACGTCGGCCCCGGCCTGCCTTTCATCGGTGTACCGTTAAAAGATTTGAACCTGCGCGAGGGTATGCTGGTGGCCGGCATCGTGCGGCAGAACGGTGCGCCGGTCATTCCCTCCGGTGCAGACGCCCTGCAGGAGGGCGACGACGTGGTGATCGTTACCACCGACACCACCCTGCACGCCCTGCGCGACATCGTAAAGTGAGGGCGCCGGCATGAATTATAGAATGGTTGCCTTTGTGCTGGGCCGCATCTTTGCAATCGAAGCAGTTTTGATGCTTTTCCCGCTGATCTGCGGCATGCTCTACGGCGAGTGGTATCTGCTGCCTGCATTTTTGTTGCCTGCCGCGCTGCTGGCGGTGCTGGGGTTCATCACCAGCCGCAAGACCCCCAAAAACACCACCATCTTTGCCCGCGACGGCCTGGCCATCGTGGCGCTGGTCTGGGTGCTGATGAGTGCCTTCGGCGCATTGCCCTTTGTGATTTCCGGCGAAATACCGTCCTTTATTGACGCTTTCTTCGAGACCGTCTCCGGCTTTACCACCACCGGCTCCACCATCCTGACCGACGTGGAAGCCCTGAGCCACGGCACGCTGTACTGGCGCAGCTTCTCCCACTGGGTGGGCGGCATGGGCGTGCTGGTGTTTGCCATGGCGGTGCTGCCTATGACCGACGGCCGCGCCATGCACCTGATGCGCGCCGAGATCCCCGGTCCGACGGTGGGCAAGATTTCCAGCAAATTGAGCGATAGTGCGAAGATTTTGTATGCCATCTACTTTGCCATGACCTTCATCGAGGTCGTCCTGCTCTGCGCAGGCGGCATGCCGCTGTTCGACTCGCTCATCCACACCTTCGGCACGGCGGGCACCGGCGGTTTCAGCAACAAGGGGCTCAGCGTGGGGGCGTACAATAACCCGTACTTTGAAATCGTCATCGGCGTATTCATGCTGCTGTTCGGCATCAACTTTAACCTCTATTATTTCTTGTTGCTGCGTCGTTTCCGCGATGCCTTCTGCTCCGAGGAAATGCTGACCTACCTTGGCATCGTGGGCTTCTCCACGGTCACCATCACCCTCAACATCCTGCACCTGTACGACAACGTCGGCACAGCGCTGCGCACGGCGTTCTTCCAGGTGTCGTCCATTATCACCACCACAGGTTACGCATCGGCGGACTTCAACCTCTGGCCGACCTACTCCCGCATCGTCATCTGCATCCTCATGTTCTGCGGCGCTTGCGCGGGCTCGACGGCGGGCGGTCTTAAAATTTCGCGTGTTGTCATCTTTTTAAAGGCGGCCAAGCAAGACCTGAACAAGATGCTGCACACCCACGCCGTCACCACCGTCCGCTTTGAGGGCAAGCCCCTGGACGAGAAAGTGCTGCGCGGCGTACACAACTACTTCAACATTTACATGCTGCTGCTCACCCTGTCGGTGCTGCTGCTTTCGCTGGATGGATTCGACATAGTATCGACGTTTACAGCGGTGGTGACCTGCTTCAACAACGTAGGCCCGGGTCTCGAAATGGTCGGCCCCATGGGCAGCTTCGCGGACTTCTCGGCCCCGGCCAAGCTGCTGCTCAGCTTTGACATGCTGGCAGGACGGCTGGAGCTGTACCCCATGCTGGCGCTGTTTTCGCCCAGGCTGTGGCGGAAGCGGATTTCTTCTTTTAAAGAAGCCAAAGTTTGATTTATAGTTGCTTTCAAGACCTGCCACCTTGCGGCAGGTCTTTCTTTATAGGCTGCCGCAAGGTGGCGGAACACCGGAAGCCGCAAGCAAAGCATAATCTCGTCCCCACCTGCATATACATCACCAAACCAAGGGAGGGGATACCATGCGCCGCAACAAAAATGGGAAAACTATACCGCAAGATCTGTTCGTTTTTCTGGTGCTGGGGCTGCTGGCGGCGGTGCTGGCGGCGGTGGTGCATCTTTTGTATCACACCGAGTACGCCGAGACCTCCACCCCCAACGATTGCTTTGCCGCCGTCTCGGCCACCGCAACAGGGGAGACTGCCGTGCCCAAAATCGTCTGCCTTACCTTTGACGACGGCCCCAGCGCCCATACGCCGGAAATTTTGGATATACTGGAAAAAGAGCACGTACCAGCAACCTTTTTTGTCTGTGCTCAGGATGCCAACGAAGCGCACCTGGATAAAATTGCCGACATCGCCGCCGCAGGCCACCAGATCGCCCTGCACAGCGCCAGCCACCAGTACAGCAAAATCTATCGCAGTACCGATGCTTTCTGGCAGGACATCAAGCAGCTGCGCCAGGCCATCAGCCCCTACGTGGACGCCGATTCCCTGACCTGGCTGCGCTTTCCGGGCGGCAGCACCAACACGGTCAGCCACAAATACGGCGGCAGCGGCATCATGAAACGGCTGAAAGCCCAGGCTGAGGAGCGCGGCCTGCACTGGATCGACTGGAACGTCTGCGCCGAGGACGCCACCGCCAGCCACCCCAACGCCGCACAAATTTTGCGCAATATCCAGCGGGACGCCGACGGCCGCGACACCTGCGTGGTGCTGCTGCACGACACCAAAGCCACCGGCCAGACCGTGAAAGCCCTGCCTGACATGATCGACTGGTTCCGGGAGCAGGGTTACACATTTTGTACAGTTTCTCAAATGAATGACTTGCAAAATTAGTTCAAATCGGCTATAATTGAACACAGTAAATCCAAACGCCCAAGGAATCCCAAAGGAGAAACCGCCATGCGCAAGACCGAAAGCCAAAAAATCGCCCTCTGCGGTGTGCTGGGGGCGCTGTCGGTCGTGCTGCTGCTGGTGGGCGCGGCGCTGCAAATCGGCACCTACGCCGCGCCGATGCTGGCCGCGTTCCTGCTCATCCCCGTGCTGGACGAGTACGGCCCCAAGTACGCCATGCTTTTGTACGCTACTGTGTCGATTTTATCCGTTCTGCTGGTGCCGGAGCTGGAGCTGGCGTTCTTTTACGTGTTCGTCATTGGCTATTATCCTGTGCTGCGCCGGCAATTGGAACGGATAAAAAGTACGCTGCTGCGTTGGGTCATCAAGTTCGCGGTGTTCAACGGGGCCACGGTGCTGGTTTACCTGCTGCTCTTTGCGCTGCTCGGCCCTGCCATCCTGGACGAGTTGCTGGCCGACGGTGTTGGTATGCTGGCCGCCCTGCTGGCCGCTGGCAACCTCTCCTTCTGGCTCTGCGACCGCGCGGTCGGCGCACTGACCCGGTATTATAGGTTGATTTTGAAGAAGAAGCTGAAGTTTTTGCATTAAAAGCAGATTCATGCAAATTGGTTTGCAGGGGGCGGCGTACTCGACGCCCCCCAATGGGCCGATGCAAGCATCGGCCCCTACAACTGCAAGGCAAGCATCATTCCAACGAAACGAACAAAAAATAAACGATAATAGGAGAAAAAACATGTGGTACGATGAAGCTGTAATTTACCAGATCTACCCCCTGGGCCTGTGCGGGGCGCCGCTGCAAAATGACGGCGACCCATCCCAGGCCGACCAGCATCGCCTGCTGCGGGTGCTGGATTGGGTGGACCACATCAAGGCGCTGGGCGCGACCTGCGTGCTGTTCAACCCTCTGTTCGAGAGCGACGCCCACGGTTACGACACCCGCGACTACAACAAGGTGGACTGCCGTCTGGGCACCAACGACGACCTCAAGCAGGTCTGCGCAGCCCTGCACGCGGCGGGCATCCGTGTGCTGCTGGACGGCGTGTTCAACCACGTGGGCCGCGGCTTTTGGGCGTTCAAGGACGTGCAGGAGAAAAAGTGGGACAGCCCCTATAAAGATTGGTTCCACATCAGCTTTGACGGCAACACCAACTACAACGACGGCTTCTGGTACGAGGCCTGGGAGGGCTGCAACGAGCTGGTCAAGCTGAATTTACAGCATCCTGACGTGAAAAATTATCTGTTCGACGCTGTGCGCAACTGGGTGCGGGACTACGACATCGACGGCCTGCGCCTCGACGTGGCCTACTGCCTGGACCTGGGCTTTTTGAGCGAGCTGCGCGGCCTGGCCAACAGCATCAAGCCGGATTTCGTCCTGGTGGGCGAGACCCTGCACGGCGACTACAACCGCTGGATGAACGACCACGCCTGCCACAGTGTGACCAACTACGAGTGCTACAAGGGGCTGTATTCCAGCTTCAACACCGGCAACATGCACGAGATCAGCTACAGCCTGAACCGCCAGTTTGGCAGCGAGCAGTGGTGCCTGTACACCGGCAAGCACCTGCTGAGCTTTGTGGATAACCACGATGTAACGCGCATTGCTACGATTCTGACGGATAAAAACTGCTTAAAGCCGGTCTACGGCCTGTTGTTTGGTATGCCCGGCGTGCCCGCCGTCTACTACGGCAGCGAGTGGGGGATGGAGGGCGACAAACGCAACGGCGACCCCACCCTGCGCCCCGCCGTGGAGCGCCCCGAATCCAACGACCTGACCGCCTGGATCACCGCGCTGGCCCACGCCCGCACGGCCAGCCGCGCTCTGTGCTATGGCAGCTACCGCAACGTGCTGGTGCAGCCCAAACAGCTGATTTTTGAGCGTTACGCCGACGGCGAGCGCGTGCTGGTGGCTATCAACGCCGACGGCAACCCCTTTACCGCCCACTTTGATGCCGGCTGTGGTATGGCGGTGGACATGATCACCGGCGCCCCGCACGATTTCGGCGGCGGCAGCGAGCTGGCACCGTACAGTGTAAGCTACTGGAAAATGGAACGGTAAGACGTAAAATATAAAATAAGTATATCCCGCTGGCTGCAACAGGCTGGCGGGATTTTTTAATTGGTTGCAGGTTAAGGGCTCCCCTGGAGGGGAGCTGTCACCGAAGGTGACTGAGGGGTGGCTACTTTAGCCGACCGCATTTGTGTGGATGCAATTACTCTGCACATGGGCCACCCACCACCCGCCTTGCGCGGGACCGCTTACGCGGCCGGGCCCCTCTGTCGCTTTGCGACATCTCCCCGCACAGCGGGGAGACACCCCTCAAGGGGAGCCATTCAGGTGGCAATCATTTTCAGAATCCCCCCCTTGACAAATCGATGTACTACGCCTATAATACACATAAACAATCAATTTCCTGGGAAAGGAGGAGACAGCTTGGTCAACCTCAGCAATCTCCGGTTTGACGACCGCGCGCCGGTGTACCAGCAAATTGCCGAGTACCTGAAACGCCAAATCCTGCTAGGCACCGTGCAGGACGGCGACCCCATGCCCAGCCGCCGCGAGCTGGCCGCCCAGACCGGCATCAACCCCAACACCGCCCAAAAAGCCTACCGCTTGATGACCGAAGAAGGCTATGTCGTCACCGATGGCAACAGCGGCAGCTTTGTCCGGCTGACCCCCGCCCTGCGGGAACAAATCAGCGAGGAACTGACCCGCGGCCTGGTGGAGCAGTTCGTCACCCAGGCCAAGGCCAACCGGCTCAGCTACAAAAAGGTCATCGCCCTGGTCAGCGACCTTTGGGGCGACGAAGACTAACGAAAACTATTTTTGTACCGTAAGCGTATTACAACGATAATACACAACACAAGGAGGTCCGCTATGAAACACACCCTCACCCTTGCCGCGTGGAACTTCCGCCTGGCGCGGCGCAGCCTGCTGGCGCTGTGGGGCATCTTCGCCGCCCAGCAGCTGGCGCTGGTGGTCTTTCGCATCTGCTGGCAAGGCGCTGCCGGCATGGGGCTGGCGTCCCATTATTACGTTACCATGCAAATTTTTGCCTATCTTGGGTTTTATCTGCTTACCGGTTTGGCGGCGGGACTGGCCACCCACAACAGCCGCCGCGCCCGCAGCGGATACACCTGGGCCACGCTGCCCGGCACCCCGGGGCAAAAGTTCGGGGCCAAGGCCATCACCATCGCCGCCGCCGAGGTCATCTTTACCGCCTGGCAGTTTGTGTGGTACATCGTTGAATTTTACCCCGTCACCGCGCTGGAAGTCCACCTGGCCCGCAAGCTGTACGGCGCGGCCCTGCCGCCCGCCAACCTGTACGAGCAGGTCGTCGCCAACAACCTGTTTTCCCGCCTGCTGCCGCGCCGCCCCTTGCAGCTGGTGATCTTGCTGGGCATCCTGGCCCTGTCCGCCCTGCTGCTGGCCGCGCTGGACACCGTGCGCGGCTGGCGTAAGCTGCCCGTGTTCGCCGTCGGCCTGCTGTGCGCCTGGCAGTGCTTCTACCTTGTGACCGTTGAGCAGCACCCCGCGTGGATGTTCACCTCTGCAAGCCGCAACGTTACCATGGCCCTCGCCGCCGTGCTGGCCGCCCTCACCGTGTGGTGGGCGGTGCGCAGCATCCGCCGCGGCGAAACCTGCTGAAAGGGGAGTGACCTGCTATGAAAGAAACAAAAGCCAAAAAATCTACTTATCTGCGCAACTTTATCATTACTGTCACCCTATCGGCGGCCATCCTCGCCGCCGGTGCCCTGTGGGTGCTGTTGGGCTGGCGCAGCGCGCTGGACGTCACCCTCACCGACCTGGCAGGCGACCCCGCCGCCCTGCGCGGCTTCACGATGCGCGGCCAGAGCTACTTCGACACCGCCCACACCTACTGGGAGCTGCACGACGGCTACCTGGACACCGGCTTCGCCCTCGACCCTGACTCGATCGACGACCAGAACCGCTACAGCGCGTGGGGCGCGTCGATTAACACTTTGTACGCTATAGCGCCGAAAGTACGCGATGAAGTAAACGCCAACGCCCAGCGCGTGCACGCCTACCAGGACACCTATCAGATGCAAAGCACCGCGTCCGATTTCCGCGTTATGGCCCAAATTTACATCGGCAGCGGCGTTCTCCGCGTGCCCCTGCGGGACGTGGAGCTGGACGCGCCCATCACGGTAAGCGCCAACGCCGAGGTGCCCGCTTACCTGAATTGCACCAGCGCCAGCTATGATTACGCGGCCGATTTCTCCGACGAAGTGCAGGATACCGACACTGACTACAGCTACATCGCCGGGCAAATTTTCTCGCTGGGCGACGGCCAGGGCCTTGCCTGGCGGTACACCGTCGCCGACCGCAAGGCCGGGCTGTACAAGGCCACCCCCATCAGCTATGACGACCTCGTCGCCCTGCCCGCTGACGGCAAAGTCGGCGACCGCGACGTGCTTTGCGCTACCACCGAGTTCGGCACGCTGGAGCCGTTTTACTGCCCCGAAAACGCCCGCCAGGTGGTTTGCGGCCTGCCCATGGACGACGGCCTGACACTCTGCGTCTACTTTGACCCGCTGAACAAGGCCTGCGCCGACCTCGTCAACGCGGCGGGGGAGCAGGTGGATCATATCGAGCTGGGTATCGAGGGCGACAACGGTGATTTTTCGGTGACCGCGCTGCCCCGCACCACCGACCGCGACGCCGTGCTGAAGGTGGACTTCCGCAATCTCTTTGTGGCCCTGCGCGTGCAGGACGGCAAGTTTATCTTGAACAAAAGCCTCTCCATAGAGGGCAACATCGACCTGAACAGCGTTGACCTCTACATGCGCAACGCCGAGGATGCCGTGCTGAACACCGCCGGTGACGCGCTGCTCATCGCCGCACCCGAGTACACCACAGTGAAGGACGCCAACGTCGAAAATAGCTACAACATCTACCAAACCGGCACGCTGCTGCTGGTCTGCCCGCTGGACGGCAGCGCCCCGCGCTACCGCGGCCGCCTGGACAACGGCGCCGACCGCGACTGGGGCGGGCAGCTGGGCGAAAGCTATTACAGCTGGCCCGCACACCACTATATGAACTACGAACTTTACGAGAAGGACAGGGAGAAACGGCTATGATCGAGGTAAAAAATCTGCAAAAGACCTACCGCAGCCATGGCCAGACCGTGGGCCTGCTGGGGGCGGACTTCACCGTGCCGGACGGGCAGATCGTGGGCGTACTGGGTGAGAATGGCGCTGGGAAAACAACGCTGCTGCGCTGTATTGCTGGGCTGTTGCCCCACAAGGGCACGGCGCTGCTGGACGGCAGACCGGCGGGCGAGCAGTACGGGCGCATCAGTTACATCACCGGCGAGGGCAGCTATTACCCCGCGCTGACGGTAGCCGCCTACGGCCAGCTGCTGGCCGACCTGCACCCGGCGTTTGACCCCGCGCGGTACGCGAAGTTTTTGGAGTTTTTCAGCCTGCACGGGTCGGACGTCATCGGGCATCTCTCCACCGGCCAGCGTGCTCGGGTGGAGCTGGCCGCAGGCTTTGCCAAGCGGGTGCCCTACTACCTGATGGACGAGCCGTTTTTGGGCAAGGACCCCTTTACACGGCGGGACTTCATCAAGCTGATGAGCGCCACCCTCACCGGCGGCGAAACGCTGCTGCTCTCAACCCATTATATCGAGGACGTGGACCATTTCCTCGACCGTGCGTTGATTTTGCACAACGGCCGCATTGCCGAGGACCTGATGCTGGATACCCTGGCCCCCGGTGACACCCTGCTGAACCACATGGCCCAAGCCTGCCACTGGGACCCCAAGCGGTACTTGGAGTTTGAGGAAGAATAAAAATTCCCGCAGCTATAACCAGCTGCGGGATTTTTTGTGTTTTGTAGGAAATGTAAAAAAGAAACGGATGATTTCTCTGAAATCTTCCAAAGTGATTGTTTGGACAAATTACTCTTGAAACTGCTTATGAGCTTTATGAAACGGCAGGTTAATTATGGGAACAGGATCATCTGATAAAAACTATCTTATTGAGTTGGATTGCTCAAGAGATTTAGCCGCAATATTTATACTTGTGTACCATTTCATTATTGAATCAAATACAGCTGGATATATCCATTTTTCTCCATTTATACTCCAAATGTTTAGCTTTTGGGGAAGCATTGGGGTCAATTTATTCTTTTTGCTTTCTGGGGCAAGCTTAACCCACCGTTGGCAAAACAGGTGGAATCTAAAGGAATATGTAAAAGGCAGAATTTTAGCGATTTATCCGGATTTTTGGGTGATATTTTTTTCTTTATTTGTCTATGGAGAAGTCTTGCATGGAAATAATGCCTCAGTCCCAAAATGGAAACTCATCTTTTCTATTATAGGGGTTGACGGCTACATGCAACAGTTCACCTCTACGTTTTATAAAATTGGCGAATGGTTTTTAGGATGTTTACTCATTTTATATTTTTTGTTCCCTATTTTTCGTTATTTCGTTTCGCCTAACAAAAGGACGTTCTTTGGTGGTTCTATTCTTTTTCTATTTTGGCTTATTGGGCCTTCTTTGTGTTTGCCATACGATGGTAATCACATGGTATTGGGACAAGCCTTTGTGTTTTGGGTTGGCATGTTGCTTTCACAACTTTTCGGTCGTAAGTACAATTGTAAACAACTTGTATTCTGCGGAGTCATATGTGGAGTCCTTGCATTATTATATGTACCCACAAAATACATAGCTTTCTTCTCCGCCATTTTTATAATACTATTTGCTGGTGTTTCTGCCCAATACTTAAAAAAGCTTCCATATTCCATACGCTTATTCATACGCCTTTTTTCAAAGCAAAGTTATCGTATTTTTCTTATCCACCATGTACTATTAGTTATTGTAATTATTCCGCGTGCAATTCTATATGCTTGGCATCCAATCTTTACATTCATCGTATATTTCATTTTCTGTATCATATTATCAGCATTGTTAAGCTATATTTCAAAACCAGTCGCGTTGTTGCTTAAGACTTTGCTTGATTACTGATGTTTGATACCCACCATTATGGAAAGGACAACTGTTGGGTAGACTGCATAAACAGTACCGGCAGCATAATGCTGTTGTTGATGTAGGGGCGCACAGTATGCGCCCACTAACGGCGCGGCAAACGCAGGTACAACGGGCCGATATAGAATCGGCCCCTACGAGCGTAAGGAAAATGGCATGCAAATTCCGTAGGGGCGGATTCCATATCCGCCCGCGGGCGAACAATGTTCGCCCCTACACTACGCCTTACATCAAATCACACGCTCTCGATCATCCGCGTCACAATTTCGGTCGCGGTCTTGACGTACTCGGTGATGCTGAACTGCTTGACCACCAGCACCTCATACCCGCTCTCGTCGGCGTTGTCGCTCATGGCGCGCAGGATGACGCAGGGCACGCCGTTGCGGCCGGCAATCTGGCTCACGGCAGCGCCTTCCATCTCCACGCAGTCGGGGTGGCACTTTTCCTCGATGGTTTTCTTCGTAGCTGCGTCACCTACAAAGGTGTCGCCGGTGGCGATCTTGCCCGCAATGGCTTTCACGCCGCAGGCTTCGCAGGCATCCAACGCGGCCTGTACCAGCGCGGGGTCGCCGTGGTACTCGGTCTGGAACGGGGCGCTCTGGGCGATCATGCTCAGCTCGGCGTCGTGGTAGACCACGGTCTCGCCCACGCAGACATCACCGATGCCGATTTTGCTCGTCATATTGCCGGCAATGCCGCTGAAAATCAACTTATCAATGTTATATTTTGTGCAAAGCACCTGCACGGTGCTGGCGGCGTTGGCCTTGCCCATACCGGCGCAGCACACCACCACCTGCTTGCCCTGCAGGGTGCCGCAGTGGTACTCCACCCCGGCGTAGCTCTCTTTGGTCACGTCGGCCAGCCGGGCACACAGCTGGTCCACTTCGTCAGGCATAGCGCCCATAATGCCAATAATCATCGTTGTATCTCCCAATTTTACACGTTGAACAGGAACTCGATCACGTCGCCGTCGTTGACAACGTACTCTTTGCCCTCGGTGCGCTGCAGGCCCTTGGCCTTGACGGCGGCGTAGTTGAAGTCGGCGTCCTCCAGGTCCTTGTAGGCGATGACCTGGGCACGGATGAAGCCGCGCTCGAAGTCGCTGTGGATCTTACCGGCTGCCTGGGGGGCCTTGGTGCCGCGCTTGATGGTCCAGGCGCGGCATTCTTTCTTGCCATCGGTCAAGAAGCTGATGAGTCCCAGCAGTTCGTAGCTGGCCTTGATAAGCTTGTCCAGACCCGTGGATTCAATTCCCATTTCCTGCAGGAACGCGATTTTTTCCTCCTGGGTGGAACCGGCGATGTCCTCCTCGGTCTTGGCGCAGATGGGGATAGCCTGGGCGTTTTCCTCCTTGGCGCGGGCAGCGACCAGGGGATAGTAGGGGTTCTCGTCCAGGCCGCCCAGCAGGTCGTCCTCGCCCACGTTGCAGGCGTAAATGACCGGCTTGGCAGAGAGCAGGCCCAGCTCCTTGCGGGTGGCCTTCACAGCGTCGTCGCTCTCGTCAAAGGCGAAGCTGCGGGCGGGCTTGCCGGCTTCCAGCCAGGCAGCCAGGTCGGCCAGCCAGGCAGCCTCGGCGGCTGCGGCCTTATTGCCGGTCTTGGCAGCTTTCTGCTGGCGGCCCAAACGGTTGCTTACGACCTCCAGGTCGGCCAAAATCAGCTCCAGGTCGATGGCGTCAATGTCGCGGATGGGGTCAACGCTCTCGGGCTTGTTCACGTCCTCGACCACATGGATGATGTTGTCATCGTCAAAGCAGCGCACCACGTGCACGATGGCGTCGCACTCGCGGATGTGGCCCAGGAACTTGTTGCCCAGGCCGGCGCCCTGGCTGGCGCCCTTGACAAGGCCTGCAATGTCGACAAATTCAACGATAGCAGGCGTCTTTTTGTCTGTCTCCCAAATCTCGGCCAGCTTGTCCAGCCGCGGGTCGGGCACCGGCACAATGCCGGAGTTCGGCTCAATGGTGCAGAAAGGATAGTTCGCCGCCTGCGCGTTCTGCGTGCTGGTCAGCGCATTAAAAAGGGTGGATTTGCCTACATTAGGAAGGCCCACGATACCTAATTTCATATTTCTCCATATCTCCTTTATTATCGTTGTTTTTT
>ERZ1034876.324-NODE-324-length-29819-cov-12.381703_pt1 | contig 29819 bp, 24 predicted proteins | sample MGYA00520698_ERZ1034876 | MGnify/ENA primary metagenome ERZ1034876 (study PRJEB33766, sample SAMN09781723) | gut metagenome | biome: gut microbiome | host: Homo sapiens | place: Madagascar | study: EMG produced TPA metagenomics assembly of the PRJNA485056 data...
GCAGCAAAAAAACTTTCGGGGCAGTGCATCCGGCGCAATCTTGATTCTTTGGTGTACAGGCATTATAATGCAAAGGAAAGGAATCGACATTTTTATGGATAACCAATTATTGCAGATACAAAACAGAACCTGCCGCATCTACGGCACTGCCAGCGCCGAATACCTGCTGCTGCAAATGGTGGATGAACATGACCTTGCAGGGATGGAACGAGAAGTTGAAGTCATACATCGGCAAACCGCACAACCATTTTTGCTGGCCGCTGTCCAAGTCAAGAATTGGAACGACGATTTGTCGCCTTGGTCTGCGCCGCCCGTATGGGGCAAGCAGGGCTTTGGCGGCAGGGCAGGGGATACGCTTGCATGGCTGGCGCAGGCTGTGCCGAGCATCCGTCGGCAGTATTCTATAAAGGAAGACTGCAAGGTTGTTTTGGGCGGCTACTCACTGGCTGGACTGTTTGCTCTGTGGGAGGCAACCCGGACCGATGCACTGTTCGGTGTGGCAGCTGCTTCGCCGTCCGTGTGGTTTCCCGGTTGGCCAGAATACGAAGCGGCGCACCCTATCCAAGCGCAGCGTGTTTATCTCAGCCTTGGTGACCGCGAGGAACATACCAAAAACCAGCCGATGGCGGCAGTGGGCGACAACATCCGCGCCCTGCACACCGCCCTGACACGGCGCGGCACAGACAGCGCACTGGAATGGAATGCAGGCGGCCACTTCAAAGATGCAGACTTGCGGACGGCAAGGTCATTTGTTTGGGTTATGGAAGGAAAACAATAAAGTGACGATTCTGATTGATGCCGACGGCTGCCCGGTGGTGGATTTGACTGTGCAGATAGCCGGAAAGTACAAAGTATCCGTACTGATCCTATGCGATACTGCCCACCAAATCCAGCGTGACGGCGCACATACATTGACCTTTGACAAAGGTTCCGACAGCGTAGATTTCGCGCTGGTGAACCGTGTACACCCTGGCGATCTTGTTATCACGCAGGACTATGGACTTGCCAGTATGTGCTTGGCGCGCCACGCCCGTGTGCTGAACCAAAACGGCTTAGAGTATACGCCCGAAAATATAGACGGCCTGCTGTTCCGCCGCCATGAGAACAAAAAGCTCCTCCGCGCCGGAAAGCACCCTAAAGGAACACCTAAGCGAACGAAGGAGCAGGACATAACATATAGAAACGCTTTAGAAAGAATTTTGCAGAGTGCGTAAAACTCTTTCTAAGTCATCTGAAAACGGTGTAAACGTTATTAAAAATTAAAGCCTGTTCTTACTACAAGCGACCGTAAACCTACATCTACCCCCGTCAGCTCTTATTTTATGCCAAACGGGAACAACGCTCTTTTTCTCTTGCATACGTTTATACATCGTTTGGCGTAAGATTGGCGTATGGCATGATTTCAGTTAGAAACCCGCCAAAAGAAAAAGCCTGAAATTTCTCGTATCATCAAGAAATTTCAGACTTTTTTGTGTTCAAATTGACAATTTACTGGTCAATAGGCTTCATCGTGGGGATTATATTTAGAATCACTTCACAACGCTTCGTGATGCTTTACTATCACGGTTTTGTGTGATTTCCAAATATTCATGATCCTTCGTGATTCACCATTACTCTCGCGTATTTGATGTCAATTTGCTGTCCTTGGAGAATTTTTGCTGTCAGAAGAAATACTCAGTAAGAGCACTTCTTCGCTGATTAAAAAACATCCAGTGTTGCAGCCAATCGTTCAAACGATTCTTGTTTTTTCTGTTCGGTTGCTTCGGCATAAATGTCCATCGTAGTCTGGATGTCTTTATGCCCCATAACCGATTGGATAACCTTCAGGTTGGTCTCTTTTTCGCAAAGCCTTGTACAGAACGTGTGACGCAAATTGTGTGCAGAAAAGTCTGGAAGCAAAACCGCATTACGGTGCTGTTTCTTTGATGCTATTTCTTCGCCCTCATTGTAATCTGCAATGATTCGCTTGATAGCACGATTTACAGATTGCGGATTGGGAACATTGCCGAAACGGTTACAGAAGATGAAACCTGTCATACCATCAATCTCCAAATCGTTCCAGCCGGATTCTTTCTGTTCCTCATGCAGCATTTCAAAGGCATCTTTCACGGTATCAAGCATCGGGATTATCCGAATGCCAGCATCCGTTTTAGGCTTTGAGATATGCTGAATAGAACTGCGGTTCTCGCCCACCGGGTAATAAACTAGGCTATGATTGATGTTGATAGTACGCCGCTCATAGTCCAGATCATCCCAGCGCAAACCCAATGCTTCACCGATGCGACAGCCCGTTCCCAGCAACACCGTAAACAGCGGCCACCAGTGGCAGTAGACCGGGTGATTGGCGATATGCTCCATGAACGCCCGCTGCTGTGGAATCGTCAGAGCATGGCGCACACCGGTGGTCTGTTCGGAGCTTTTCTTTATCTCTGTCAGCACACCATCGGTGGGGTTCTTCCGAATAATTTCGTCTCGAACCGCCAACTGAAAGGTGGGATGAAGAAGTGTATGAACGCTCTCCAATGTATTCACCTGCAAGTCTTGCTTGTCCAGTAAATAATTGTAAAACTGCAATACGTCCGAATACCGAATCACGGCAATTTTCTTCTTGCCAAACGTGTCACGGACAAAGCGATCATACATATAAAGGTAGTTGCTCCGGGTAGTCTGGCGCAGATTCGTTTTCAGACTCATATAGCGGTCAAAAACAAAGTTGACCGTTGCCTTACCTGCAACGTAAATGTCCAAACCATCTAACTGATCTTTGGTGAGTTGAGTCTCCCTTTCCCGAAGGGTTACAAGGTCATTTGCGTAGATGTATTTGCGCCGTCCCAGCGGATCTTTATAGGAATACGCATACCGTTTATCGGAGCTGCGCTGCATCTCGCCTTTGCGCAGGGTACGTCCCCGCAAGTCTTTTCTTGTCGTTGCCATATCAATTCTCCTTCTCGAAAGAAGAAGGGCATGATACTTATTCTGGATCTGATAAAATCATATTCAGCCCCAGCAAAACAACTTCTGTCATACTCATTTGATGTTGTGCAGCATAAGAACGGATACGCTCGTATAGGGCATCCTCCACCCGAACATTTACGGATTTCTTTTTTGCATTATCGGATTTTGGTCGTCCCATCTTTGCCATAGCAGTTCTCATCCCTCCACGACAACAGTATACTTATTGTGAAGCAGAAAGTCAAGTTCAAAATTTGCCCTTCCGAATTTAGCATGTACAATTTATGGCTTTGATTACAGAATATGAAAGGATTCCAGATAGCGTTCAAAAATCTCACAGTTTACCAAAGCAACCTTGTCAATTTTGTAAACAGCTTTAGCTTCCTTGGCGAGTTCTTGAAACTTTGTCAGGCCAAGACTGTATTTTTCAGCTCCTTCTTGATACCGGACAAACTTCTTAGCATTCATCTTTGATTTCTCAACGTCTTTACGCGAATATCCCATATAAAACACCTCTGTCTGTTTGAAATTTGGGTAAACGTCATTCTATAACAGCACAAAAATACCGTGGAAGATGATTCTTCCACGGCACGATCTGTCGTTATAGCTGTGCGTTTTTCTCCCCCTGCAATTCCAGACAGGCAACCTTTCCCGGCGCTGTGCCCTACAATGGCCTTGCGACCATTGTAGTATGTTTTCTCGCATCTTGGCACGCTCGCAGATTCCCGGTCATGGCGCTGCTTCCCCAATGCGGTACAAACAGAGGACGCTATTCTCTTTTTGGGAGGCTTTTAACCCTCCTATAGTATAAGAGAACAAGTTTCCGGAAATTTTCGCATGGTTTTTAAAATTTTTTTGAAAAAAGTAAAATGCCCGATACATTAGCCATTTGAGCTACCATATCTGGGCATTTTACATTTGGTTCAACTATCTGAATTGTCGGATTTCTTTTCCAGCGTTGGATGTTGCATATAGAAAATGTTTTTCTGGCGTTCAATCTCGTCTCGCAGTTGCTCTTTGGTAGGCAGGTAGGTTAGGTATTTCGACATAAATAAGTGATCGTTGTCATGCAAAACCGAGTACCGCGCAATGTCCTCACTAGTTTCACCGCATAGAAGAATTCCGATTGTCGGATTGTCGCCTTCCTTGCATTTCAGGTCATCGTACATGCGGACATACATATCAATCTGACCAACATCCTGATGGGTAATTGTCCCCATCTTCAGATCTATCAGAACGTAACATTTTAGCTCAATATTGTAGAATACAAGGTCGATATAATAGTCTTCCGTATCTGTAACAATATGTTGCTGGCGAGCCACAAAAGCAAATCCTTTGCCCATTTCCATCAGAAAGTCACGAATGTGGGAAAGGATTGCTGATTCCAAATCGGATTCTGCAAAGGAATCCTCGGTGCGAAACCCTAAGAACTCAGCCACGATAGGGCTCTTTAGAAGCTCAAACTGGTGCTTCGGTTCGACCGTTTTCTTTTTCATCTCCGCAATCACAGCTTCCTTTTTCGGAGATTGCAAAAGACGGTAATAATACTGAGTGCCAACATTGCGATCAAGAGTGCGAGCGCTCCAATTTTCATTGGCAGCTTCATTCATGTACCAAATACGGGCATCTTCATCTGGGACACGCAATAAGGAACGGAAATGTGACCAATTAAGATTTGGAACACGCGTGTTCCAAATCTCAAAATCCTGAAAGCACAAATAGAATTTTCGGTAGTATCGGAGACTTCGCCCCGAATAACTGCTTCCAAACTCTTTAGTGAGTTCATCAGCCAAAATCGAAATCAGTCGTTTCCCATATTCTGCACGCTCTGCACCATTCTGCTCTTCCTCCACAATACGCTTTCCGATATTCCAATAGGTCATAACCATAGCACGGTTAGCGGCATTATAGGCTGCATTTTGGCCTGTCGTAATCAAGTTCTTAATGTCTGATATTATAGGCTGATATGGAACAAGATTGTTATCCATATGGAAATTCCCTCCGTCTGAAGATTTTTGATGAACCATTGTTATAATTATAGCAGATGTTTTTCAGCTTGTCAGCAAAAAACTATTGCAGTGTCCCTTCTGGCATCTCGACGCACTTCTGAGTACTCCAGGCATGATGCTGCTTTCACCACATGATGCAATAGTAAGCGTTTTTCAGGAAAGCATTTGCTCTCCTAATATATAAGAGAACACATTTTAGAAAAAACTTGCACATTTTTTCACTTTTTATGGAAAACAGCCTACAATTTTACGATGCCAAACCCACTGATAATCCGCCAAAATCGAGCGCAATTTTTCTTGAACGTTCATTCGAATTTGATGTAATTCTTCCTGTTGCAAAAGAAACGCTTCCAATCATTAAAAAACTTATTAGAATTACCTTGACGTTGTTCATAATCACTAATATAATAGATGTTAGTTAGACAAGTTTTAGTGTAACTGTGCATGGCGCAATATCACTTATCAATGCTATTTCAATCAAAATGATCCCTGCAAGTTACAATTACAACTATTTGGGGGAAAACAGTCATGGCATCCTACCTAAATGTATATCAGGGAAATTGTGTCGAAACCTTTGAACTGGAGGGGAAAAGCAGCTTCCGCATTGGAAATTCCCCCAATGCTGATGTCGTTATCCACGGTGAGCTTTCCGGCGGCGAGATTCTACTTTCAAATAGCAATGGGGCTTGGCACGCAGAATGCGCAGGCAATGTCTTTTATAAACAGCAAAAAGTGGTCAGTCATGACTTGATGACCGGCGACACACTTATTTTGAATTCTACTGCCAGGATAGCAGTAGAATACTATAATACCAGTCATTTCGAAAAAACAAGTCTAAACCCCAACAAAGATGAAATCCTAATCGGCCGCTCCAAAAGCGCTGACATTATTTTGTCGTACCCTAATGTGAGTTCAAAGCATTGCAGAATTTATAAGCGCAGCAATCGCCTTGTGGTCGAGGATTTAAACAGCACCGATGGCACATATGTCAATGGGCAGCGCATTACGGAGTGTGTTTTACAGACTCACGATGTTTTGCAGGTCGGGCTTTGTTTTATAAGTATTGATAATAACATATTAAATGTACAGTTTCAAAAAGGATACGGAAAGCTAAGCGCCAATATCAAAAATGCTCCGCAAACTGGTGGGTATAACCATTCCGTTGAAGAATACCCCTATTTCAAACTATCCCCAAGGATTCACAATGTAATACAAGCCGAGAAAGTATTTGAAATTGAAGCAGCCCCCACAATCGGCAGCAAGCCAGAGATAAACTGGCTAAATGTATTGTTGCCCTCAATCCTGACATTTTTAGTCATGGGCGTTATTGGCATTGTAACCGGAATGATTGCAATGGTTTTCTATTCTGGTCCCATGATGCTCATTGGTGTCGTCATGGCGGTTGTAAACTACCGTTCCCAAACAAAAGGCTTCCAGAACAAAGAGTCTCTCCGCCAAGAGAAGTACGGCGAATATCTGCAACAAATAGAGAAAGGCTTGTCTGATTACAATACTGCCCAGCGCGCACAAATCGTTGCAGATAATGGAACACCTGAAGAATGCGTAAGAAAAATCAGCACGCTGGATGCGACCCTATGGAATCGGAACGCTTACGACAGTGATTTTATGAATCTGCGTGTCGGTTGTGGAACGATTTCCTCCGCTGCGGAGATCAAGATTCCCAAAGTCGGTGTCGTCTTACAAAAAGACACATACACAGACGAGCCGCAAAGAATCCGGGATAAGTATTTACTAATTGAAAATGTTCCCGTTTGCTATGAAGCAAGGAAATATCCTCGCTGCGGAATTGTTGGAAATCATTCAAACACCGAAGATCTGTTGCGCGCCATAATTGTACAAGCGTGTACACACCATACATATGATGAGTTGAAGTTGGTCGTGTTTTACCCCAAATCCGAACATGCAGAGTGGGATTGGGTGCGCTGGCTTCCGCACACATTTGATGATGCAAGAGAGTTTCGCTACCTTGCCTGCGAAAAATATGACGCCGACGAAATTATAAAGCGCGTAGAAAAAGTCATCCATGAGCGCATTACTGAATCAAAAGATACCATTGATAGCAATTCGCGCGTTTCCCAAACGCCGCATTACCTAATTGTTGTGGTGGATGAACGGCTGGTTTCTGGGACGAACTTCTTGAAAAATGCTTTTTCGTGCGGTGAAAATGACGGCATCACCATTGTGATGCAATCCGAGTCCATTGTTAAACTTCCCAGCGCTATCGACTATATCATTGAACTTGGTGATAGCGAAGGTCGTATGTACAGTGGCAGCAATAGCTTGCAGAAGCAGTCTTTTGTACCGGATCATTGCGGCGTTGCACTATGCCGCCAGACAGCAAAAGCGATGGCACCTATTCGCATCCCTGCTGGCGATGTGGACTTGTCCCTTCCTGATTGTGTTACTTTCTTGGAGGGCTATGGTGTAAAGCGACCTGACGAGTTGGATGTTCTAGAAAACTGGGAAAACGCCTGTGCGTATCAGTCCTTGGCAGTGCCCATCGGCATGGCCAGCAGCGACCATGTATTTAATTTTGATATAAGTGAGAAGGCATATGGTCCTCATGGTCTTGTTGCCGGCACTACCGGAAGCGGCAAGTCCGAGATGGTTCAATCGTGGCTGCTGTCGATGGCAACACAATTCTCTCCGCAAGATGTATCCTTTGTGCTCATTGACTTCAAGGGGACCGGCTTGATTCTGCCGTTCAGAAATTTGCCTCACATTGCAGGCACGATTTCCGACTTGGATACGAATATTCAGCGAAATCTGATTGCTTTGCGCAGCGAACTCGAACGCCGTAAAGCCGTTCTGGATAAAGCTGGCGTCAACAATATTGTTGACTATCTGAAAAAGTTTAAAAAGGGGCTTGCCGCAGAGCCACTTTCCTATTTAATTGTTGTCATTGATGAATATGCGGAGTTCAAAAGCAAGTTCCCTGATTTCACAGCCGAAATCAATTCGCTGTTCCGCACAGGTCGTTCTCTTGGCGTTCACATTGTTTTGATGACGCAGAATCCTGCAGGCATCGTAAGTGGGCAAGCTGAGGACAACGTCCACTTCAGGTGGTGCCTGAAAGTACAAAGCAAGGAAGCCAGCAAAGACTTTATTGGTGTGGCAGATGCAGCAGGAATCCACAACCCTGGCCGCGCATTTATCAAAGTCGGTTCTGACGAGCTTTTCGCGCAGGTACAATCTTTCTGGAGTGGCGCAAAATATCAGCCTGATGCCCGCGACAAGCACGCACAGAATCTGAAGATTGCTCGTGTAAAGTTGAACGGGCAAAAAGAAGTTTTCCAAGAGACGGACACTGTCCGTGGGGAAAATGGAAAAGAAATCGATGCGGTTGTTCGCTACATTGCGGAAACTGCAAAGAAAAATGGTATAGCTTCCGCTCGTAGGATTTGGCAGGATCGTATGCCTGCTACAATATATTTGCCAGATATTCTGCGCACCTATATGAATGATTCTACGGATCGGCTGGCACCGATTGTTGGTATGGTGGACGACCCCAGCATTCAGGCACAATATCCGCTTAGAGTACCTCTGAGCCAATATGGTCCGTTTGTGCTGTATGGTGCGCCTTCTACCGGAAAAACCACATTCCTGCAAACACTTCTGATGGCGCTCTGTCTGCAATATACACCAGATAAAGTCAATACGTATGTGTGGGACTTTGGCAGCTGGACGCTCGGTATGTTCAAGGATTATCCGCAAATAGGCGGCGTTGCTCTGAGCAATGAATCCGACAAGATTCTGAAAATTGCAGAGCTGGTTGAAGCCGAGCTGGAAGAAAGAAAACGCAAATTCTCCAGAATTGGTGTTGGAAGTCTGGATGCGTATTGTCAGGTGACGGGAGAAAAACTTCCGAGCGTAGTTCTGGTTATTGACAACTACGGACCGCTGCCAACAATGTTCCCCACATTGGATGTGTTCATTAATAACCTTATCTCGATGGGAAGCAACTACGGCATTTACTTTGTGGCTACCTGTAACGCTCTGAATGCCCTCGGTTACAAACTGTCAAACTACATTAAGTCTGCTTATACGCTGCAGCTTGTAGAGAAAAGTGATTATGCCTCGGTCGTAGGCAAAACGGATGGTCTTGTCCCTGAAAATTCTGTTGGTCGTGGACTGGCAAAACTGGAGCGCGTTGTGGAATTCCAGACGGCATTACCTGTCAAAGCTGATTCGGATGCTGCTCGGACAAAAATGATTCGTGAAAATGGCTTACGTGCCGCTTCCGCTTGGCAAGGTAAAAAGGCAAAAGGCATCGTAGTATTACCTGATGAAGTATTTACAGAGGATTATTATTCCGGAAAGGATATCTTCTTGGGGCTTAATACCCAAGATGCACAACCTGTCACGCTGCCATTCACAAAGCACTATATCACTGTCTTGGGAAACCAGCCTTACGGAATTGACCAGATGCTGGATTTGATTGTACATCAAGCCACAAATCTGCAAAATGCACGAGTTGTCATTCTCGATAGCGATGCACGCAGTCTATCCGCATACAAGGGTACTACGGAATATTATACAAATGCAGAAGATTTGACTGCTTGTCTGCGGGCAACCCGAAATGAAATGAAACTTCGGCAGGGCGAATACCGTGAAGGAAAGACGGACTTTGATCCCATATTCTTTATCATCCGGGATTGGAGCACTACCTATCTCAACATTTCCGATGAGGGCGCACAGGAAATCGAACTGTATATTCGTGCCGCAGCTGGACTGGGCGTTTATATGATTTTTGGCTGTGAGGTCAAAGGTTATTGCAGTCTGCATAATCGCGGGGAATCCATCACGAATGTTCTTTCCAAAGCGTCGGCAGTCTTTATGGATGGTATACCACAGGATTACGCCGTATTTAATACCAAAAAGATGGCTCGTGGCGAGGAAATCAAAAAAGGGGAGGCCTGCCTTTTGAATCAGGATACGCCTATCTACTTCAAAATTGCGAGGAGGTAATAACATTGTCAGTATCTGCAACATTGGCGGTGCAGGATATTCTGCTGGGCATCGCACTAAACGGTGGTCAATATGCAGTAGGACTGCCGGATGTATGGAATGACACCAAGCCGGAAGATATGGCGGGCAAGATTCGTCAATCCAAGGATTCCCTTACAGCACAGAATTGCTATCAATGGAGTTTTGACGAGGACTGTGATTTTACGGAAGAGTGGAAACACGCTTTTAACCTGATGGGTAACGCCCAGAAAGTGTTAATCGTTACGATCAACCGCAATGGAAAAAAGCATAAAGAAATGCTTTATCGCAAAGAAGATGGCGGCGTTTTTCTGAAAGAACTTTCGGATGGAGCCTATCAGGTATCCGCAGAGGCTCCTGTTCTTTCGGAATATTTGAAAGCATTCTTTGGCAAAGCAGATGAACTTTGTAGTGAAATTACAAGTTTGTCCTCGCTTGAAGTAAAGGATATTCTGGAAGGAAAACCGAAAGAGCGCAATAAAACGCCTTCGGAAGATGATTCGGCAGCAGCCTTGCGGAAACGCCTTGCCGATGGCAGCACGGTGAGCTTCAGTATTGTTGAACCCGCAAGAAACGAACTGATTTATACCGCCAGCATATTAGCCTGTGACAAGCGTGTTGACCGAATGACGGTGCGTTATACAAACGAAGATGAAACGGTTGAGTTCAGCACACTATCAAATGAAGCACAACAAAAACTTGCGGATGAAATCATTGCTCAAATGGAGTGACTGACTTATGGAAACATCGACGATTGTGGAAATACGCACAAAAAGCGGCAACTCCTTTGATATGGAACTGCCACTTACGGTACCCATTGAGCGTTTTTCCCCTTTAGTGCTGAGTTCTCTAAAAAGACTAGACCCTCAGGCATTTAGCGCAAACGGGAATCTGAAATTGCTTCTGGAAAATGGAACGGTATTAGAACCAAAGCGCACATTGGCTAAATATGGCTTATGGGACGGTTCAACAATTTATGCAGAGGTGAGTAATACATGTCTTTGATGAATATTGATTACGAGCGCGATCTTAGGCAGGCTCAAAAGCTTCAAGCTTATGCAGACAATGAATGTGCCACAATCCTAAATAAGCTTCAAACTGCAAAGGATGCACTCGGTCAGTGCTGGAAGGGAAACAGTGGCACGGCGATGCAGGAAGTTTTGGAAGAACGCATCCAAAACATGAAAAACATTCAGTCCGATATGCGCAGTTTGGCATCCCGGCTCCGCAGAGCTGTTATTGAAGTAAAGAATGCAGACGAACGTACTGCGGCTGCTATTAAATCAGCTTTCGGTGGTGGGAGCGGTTCTTTCGGCGGCGGTACGATGGGCAGCAGATAAGGGAGGCACAGGATGGCAAATATAAATTGGGACAGCCAAGAGCTTGAATCAACGGCTGCGCAGGTAAATACATTGCTGCAAAATTACGACAAGACAATGGACGAAATCCAACAGACGCTCAACACAATGGAATTTCGTTTGAAACTGCGCACGGATGTTGATAATGATTTAAGCAAACTCAAACGAAGAGTTTCCCAAGAGCGCTCTAAGATGCAGCAGGTACGGCAGACGGTGAATCTAGCCGCCAGCAAAACTACCGACCTGAATGGAAAACTTATCGGTTATACCAATGATATTGGGGATTTGTCTATCAAGAGTAATACTACAAATATCAGTGCTGGCAATAGTGTGAATTTCTTGCAATGGACGGCTCTAGGTTCTCTCGGAATCAGTGGAATGGTAGACGTGATTTCTGGGTTTGTATCAAAAATCGGCAGCTGGTTTTCTGGGAAAAAGAAAAATACTACTGAAACTATTCAAACTTCGAATACTGATTATTCCGGATCTGAGCAACCCAATACAATTCCAGCTACAAGTGCTGATGTTATTGGTAATGCTGCTAGTGCGAACTCTGAATCTGCTTACTATATTGATAAGTTGCGCACTTTAGGGGTTTCTGATGATGAAATTGCAAAAACGATTTCTGAGGGTGGCTCACTCAAGCAGATGTATGATGCCTATCCCATTTCTCTAAACCATGATGTGACGAGAGATAGAACCTATGGTAACGCCGAACTATGGTTGGTTGACGGATACAGGTGGAAAGACCAACGCGATATTTGGCCCAGTAATTATTCTGGCGGCGGTAGTTGTGCCGTGTGTAGTCTGTCAATGTCTCTATCAACCTTAGGCATAAAGGCGTTGCCAAAAGACATTATGAAATACAATAAAAACAATTCCGTATATATGGAAGCAAATGCTTGGAAAGGCACCAACTACCGTAGTGACCTTGTTGATGTTGGCTCTTCCTATGGCACAAATGGATTAGACAGTGCAATCGAAAAGTACATAAAGTATCCCGGTGAATATTCTGCACCTGTAATAAAAATGGATTACGGCAATGGCACACATTATGTTACGGTTGTCGGGAAAAACAATGATGGAAGCTACATTATTGCTGATGGAAGTGGCAATAATATGACAACCTTTAGGGTGACAGGAAAGTCAAATGGCTACTATCGCGATAGCAGCAAAAAGGCATGTGCAGGAGCGATTACTGCTATTCATCAATACAAAGTAAACAGTTAATTCTCCGCAGGAGGTCCTTATGGCACGCTTAAATATTTCTCCATCTGAATTACGCAGTCGTGCAAGTGAGCTGGAATCTCAACGGCAGCAGCATCTGCAAACAATGCAGCGTCTGCGTGTTTGCATCAATAATCTGCCGGATATCTGGCAGGGCGCAGCAGCCGATGAATTTATTCAGAAGTTTGCATCCGCAAATAATCAATTCAACTCGTTTTCCGACACGTTGGAAAAGTACATTCAGCTGATCCAGAAAGCAGCGGACAATGCAGAAAGCGTTGATAACGAACTGCTTTCTAAAGTTCATCGCATCTAAAAGTAAGCACACAAATGTGTTTATATAAAATTAACAGGAGGAACAAACTATGGCAACGATCCAAGTAACCCCGGAGACCCTTCGCGAAAAGGCAACTGAAATCCGCACCCTGAAATCCGAGCATGACGAGGTCATGAACAAAATGACCAACCTGATCCATGCCCTCAACGAGCAGTGGAAGGGCGAAGCACAGACGGCGTTCGTGTCCAAGTATGACAGCATGCAGTCTACCTTCACCAACTTCAGCGAGATGCTGGATGGGTACGCTAAGCTGATCGACGCCTCCGCAAATGAGCTGGAGATGACGGACCAGAATTTGAAGAACAAAATCGGGAGCTTCTAAGTCCTAAGCAGCAGGGCCGGGTCATTTCATATCGTTGCAAATGACCCGGCCCACTATTTTTTAAGGGTGGAATCGTTCTATGTTTAATTTGGATGCCGCCGTATGTACTGACGTTGGCAAAGTCAGAAACAACAACGAAGATAATTATTATCTGTGCGGGAAATATAAGGCAGATACATCACAAAATAACGCGCTGCTGGCGGACCAGAGAGCTGCTGCGGGCGCATTGTATTCTGTTTGCGATGGTATGGGCGGCGCAGAGAAAGGCGAACTGGCCTCTTTAATAGCAGTACAGTCTTTGCAGGGTTGTATTATATCTGAATTTCAAAGCAAAATGACGCAAAAAATCATGCAGATCAATCTGGATATTTGCAACGAAATTCAGAAAAACGGCGGCGTAAGAATTGGCTCAACGCTGGCCGCATTATGTGTTGACAATAATCGTGCTATGGCATGTAATCTTGGCGATAGCCGGGTATACTATCTCCATGCTGGTGCGTTGCGGCAAATCAGTGTTGACCACAACGAAGCGCAAAGCATGGTAAACATGGGCCTCGTCAGCAAAGAGCAGGCGCGGCACCAGAAAGAAAAGCATCGGCTCACACAGCATCTGGGAATCTTCCCGGATGAAATGATAATTGAACCGTACTTCTCGGAAGAAATCAATCTCGAAGCGGGGGACAAATTTCTTCTGTGCAGCGACGGCCTGACAGACATGTTGGATGATTTGGAAATTCAACAGATTCTGCAAAAGGACCTGCCTGCAGAGCAGCTTGCAAAAGCGCTGACGGATGCAGCCGTTGCTGCAGGCGGAAAAGACAACTGCACCGTGCTTGTTGTGACTGTAAAAGATGCTGCAACAGCGTCCGCCAAGCTTCCGATAACAAAACGTGTTCCCCTAATTGTAGGCGGTGTGGCTGGCGGAATTGTTTTAGTTTGTGTCGCTTTGTGGGGGTCCCGCGTGCAATCCTACAATAAAGGATTGGCATATATTGAAAGTGGTTCCTATCAGCAAGCGTTGAATACCTTATCAAAAGTCAACTACAAGGACAGCACAGCGCTCTGTGAGGATTTGCGCACTTACCTGCAAGCGATAGAGCTGCAAAGTAGTGCGGATTACGAAGGTGCTGCCGCCCTATTCGAAAATCTAGGTGATTTTGCGGATAGTTCCAGTCAGTTGCAGCTGTGCCTTCAGGCAATCTCTACGGCAGATAAACAATCACAGTATGACACCGCGGTAGAGTATATGGAATCTGCGGATTACGCCAATGCAAGGAAAATTTTCTTGTCATTACGAGATTATCAGGACAGTGCGACGAAGGCTGACTTGTGTACGCATTTGCAGCAGGAAGCTCAGTATAACGATGCGGTTAAAGCAGAAAAGAAGAGCGACTACGAGGCGGCTTACCGCATTTATGCAGAGCTTGGGGACTATCTGGACAGCACTGCCAGAGCTGAAGAATGCCGCTACCAGTATGCGGTGCAGCTGATGGAGCAGGGCGAATACAAAACCGCACGGATACATTTCTTATCTTTGGGAACATATGAGGATTCCAAGGATAAGGCGGCAGAATGTGAGGAGCTTGTAAATCAGGCAACACCGGAGACTGCGCAAAAAGAGGCATCCCCCAAAACAAAAAGCGATGAATAAGACAGTTGGTGTAACATATGGATGAAAAATATTATAAGGGATTTGAGCCTTTCTTCGGTGCATGGAAAATTGAGCGGCTGATTGGAGAGGGCAGCTACGGAAAAGTATTCGAGATTTCGCGCAGCGAGTTTGGTATCACCTACCGTGCGGCAATGAAGGCGATTTCCATCCCGCAAAAGGAAACGGAATCCGATGCGCTGATGCTCGATAGCGGTATGAGTCACGAGCAGGTCACAAGCTACTACTATGGCTGTGTGGAACAGCTTTCAAGAGAAATTGACCTGATGGCACGCTTAAAGGGAAACTCCTACATCGTCAGTTATGAGGATCACCAAATCATTCCGCATACAGATGGCATTGGTTGGGACATTTTTGTGCGGATGGAATTGCTCACCCCACTGCAAGAATACATCCGCGACCATGCGCCTTTTACACAAGCGGATACCGTAAAGCTGGGAATTGAGCTATGTAAAGCACTTGAAGTGTGTGGGCAGCACCAAATCATCCACAGAGATATTAAGCCGGAAAATATCTTCGCCACAGCAACCGGAGATTTTAAGCTCGGAGATTTCGGAACCGCACGGATTACGGACCAGACCAAGGGAGCATCCACCAGAACCGGTACAAATATGTACATGGCTCCGGAGGTGTTCCGTGGCGAAAGATATGACAGCCGGGTAGACATCTATTCGCTGGGGCTTGTTATGTATCGCCTTTTGAACGATGGGAGATTGCCGTTCTTTCCTGCGTATCCTGCGCCCATCACTTTCAGTGACCGTGAAAATGCAATGGCACAGCGCATGAATGGTGTTGCTTTCCCTGCACCCAAATACGCTGACGCTAAAGTGGCAGAAATTATATTAAAGGCGTGCGCTTATAATGCGGAGGACCGCTTTGCAACTCCTGCTGAAATGCGGCAAGCCTTGGAGACAATGCAGGTGCCGCCTGCAAATAATGCCCCTTCCCCTACGGTGGAAAAGGTGGATGTTCCTTCGGCGGAAGAACCGGCAAATGTCGCCGAGGATGATGAAAAGACCATCAGCCGTTATACCGAAAATGCAGCAGGACCTGTTCAGGAAAAAACTGACGCCGCACCAGCAGCGCAGGCAGAAGCGGACATGAATAACCCCGCAAAGTGGAACCCTATCAAGATTATTCTGCTGGTTATTGCAGGTATATTTCTGATTCCGTTAGTTTTGATTATGGTATACCTGCTGCTGATTGTGATGATAGGTTACCCCATTTTATGGATGCCGGCTTTCGTGGTTGCCATCGGCATTGCAGTAGTGCGTATGCCGAAGAAAAAGAAGAAGTAAGCGTTGTTTGTTGAGCTTGCGGCACTGAAGAGGAGTAAAAATGGATACAGATTATTATAAACAATACGAACCATTCTTCGGTTCATGGAAAATTGTGCGGTTGATTGGTGAGGGAACCTACGGTAAGGTTTTTGAAATCCGCCGCAGTGAATATGGTATCGAAGAAAAGGCTGCACTGAAAATCATCTCAATTCCGGCATCTAAGTCAGAATATAACAGTGTTCTGACGGATTGCATGGATGAGCTCAGCGCAACCGAGTATTTCCGAAACTATATGCAGGAAATGATTCGGGAAATTTCTTTGATGTCCAAGTTGAAGGGCAACAGTTATATTGTCTGCTACGAAGATCATGAAGTTAAAAACCGTGCCGAAACTGTCGGCTGGGATATTATGATCCGTATGGAGCTTCTTACTCCCTTAAACGAATATACGCGGGAAAAGGGCACCTTGGGAAAGGATGAAGTCATCCACTTAGGCATCGACATCTGCAAGGCGCTGGAAATTTGCCAGAAATACGATATTATCCATCGTGATATAAAGCCCGAAAATATTTTTGTGGCGGACTATGGCAACTTTAAGCTCGGTGACTTTGGCATTGCGCGCATCGCAAGCCAAACCAGCGGGGCTTCTACTCGTGCGGGCACCAATGCTTATATGGCCCCTGAAGTATACCGTGGTGAGCACTACGGAAAAACGGTTGACCTGTATTCTCTGGGGCTGGTGTTGTACCGCCTTTTGAATAATAACCGCCTGCCCTTTATGCCGCAATATCCTGCACCACTTCGTTTTCAGGATCGTGAGAACGCACAGGCCATGCGCCTGAGCGGTGCGCCTATCCCTGCACCTACACACGCAGATCCGGCTTTGGCAAATGTTATTGCGAAAGCGTGCGCGTATAACGCAGAGGATCGCTTCTCATCTGCCACTGATATGCGCCTCTCATTGGAAAGTCTGCTTCAGCCTGAAAAGACGGCGAGTGGTACTGTACATATCGCAAGTGAATCGCCTCAGCCAAGCAGCAATACTACGCCAAATCAATACGGCGAGGCAAGCAATGAGAGCAATGAGGCAACAATAAGCCGATTTGCAGACAATGCAGCAGCTACTCAACAAGAGGACGAGGATAAAACAGTCAGTCGTTTTGCTTATGCTAATGCTCCTGTGCAATCAGATACCATATTAGAGCAAGGACCCGTTCCTTCTGTCAATAAAAATGATTCCTCTGCAATAGTTCAAAAGCCTAAAAAGAAAAGTGGATTGAAATCAACTGTAGCAATTACGCTGGCAGGTGCTGCAATAGTAGGCGGTGTTTTTCTAAAAGTAACCGGTATCAAATCAGATCACGCATCGTCAAGTCCTTCCATAGTCTCCGCAAATAGCATGGCACAGCAAGAAAAATCAAAATACATAGTAAAAACAATAACACGACCGAATGAGTTTTCTGGTGCCATACAGACGGAAACATTTGGATATGCAGATGCTTCGGATACAAAGTGGAATACGCTCCAGATTGATTCGAGTGATTGCGATGTACAAAAACTTGAACGTACTTTTGATGAGAATGGATATGCCAACCAAGTCACAGTTACATATAAAGATGGAAAGACTGGGACCTTTTCCGTAACCTACGAGGAGGTGGCACAACACGAAAAAAAGATGTGTATAAAGACATTGGAAGGCGAAGTTCATTTACAATTTGAGATTACGTTACAGGGTAATCAGGATGGAAAACCAGCGGCAATGGCGATTCGCTATTCTAATTTAGATGTTGGAGATGGTTACGAGTACAAGTACGATATTGTATACAAAGAAGACGGTCTGATAGAATTACATCAAGCATACACGGACAATGTTGTAAACAATGATGAAAATCAAAATATTGTTTCGGATAACCACATAACTTCAATTAAAAACTCTGACAGTTCTAATCCAAATCTCTACAGTGCAATAGTAGACGATGATGATTTGGAAACATTTGAACTCATTCCTGAAATAGAGGGCTTGACTTGGGGACAGCTCGTCTTTTTGGATGGGGATACACCTAGTGGATCAATGTTCTATCGCGGTAACTGGCTAAAAGCTTTAGTAGGAAATAGCATTGCCTCCAATGTCACAGCGTTTATTATGTATGAAGATTTTTCTTTTGAAGATCCATTCGATATAGCTGATTTCGGAGATTATAGAACATTTAGGTTAGACGGAAATGTTACAGAAACAGAATATGACGAGAACGGCAATTTGAAAAGCGTCACTGCTACCCAGAATGATGGTACGACAAAGAAATTCACATTTACCTATACTTCTATCGAGTAGTTTTAGCGCAGGAACTCGTCAAACGCAGATATCGATAAGAGGATGCTTATGGACATTACCTACTACAAACAGTTCGAGCCGATTTTCGGCTCGTGGAAAATCGACCACTTGATTGGTGAAGGCAGCTTCGGCAAAGTCTTTGAAATCACACGTGAAGATTTTGGCGTCACCTACAAGGCCGCTCTAAAAGCAATCACAATTCCACAGGGGCAGAGCGAAGCACGGGACTTAATGTTTGACAGCGGCATGAGCGAAAAAGATGTCTCGGATTACTATTACGGCTATGTGGAAGAGTTGGTTAAAGAGTTCGACCTCATGTCAAAACTAAAGGGCAACTCGAACATCGTAAGCTACGAAGATCATCAGGTCATCCGCCACACCGACGGTATCGGCTGGGATATATTTATCCGGATGGAATTACTCACACCCCTGAATGAGTATATCCGTACAAATCAAATCACCAAAAAGGATATTATCAAACTCGGCATTGACATCTGCAAGGCTCTAACCCTATGCCAGAAGCACAAAATCATCCACCGCGACATTAAGCCGGAGAACATCTTTATTTCGGCTGATGGCGAATTCAAGCTGGGGGACTTCGGCATTGCCCGCACAGTAGAACGCAGCGAGACGCAACTCTCTAAAAAGGGCACCAGTGTTTATATGGCACCGGAAGTGTATCGCGGCGAAAACTACGGAACGAATGTTGACATCTATTCACTGGGTCTTGTGCTGTATAAGCTGCTGAACAACGGTCGCTTACCTTTCTTGCCAGCAGCGCCGAATCCAATCCGGCATAGTGACCGGGAATCTGCATTGGCGCGGCGTATGAGCGGCGAGCAGCTGCCTTGCCCCGCAGATGCAGAAGGTCGCTTGGCTGAAATCGTTCTGCGCGCCTGCGCTTTTGACCCGGCGGATCGCTATACAGCACCGCTGACCATGCAGCAGGAACTGGAAGCAATTTTGTATAACGATGCTGAACGTCCCATCATATACCCGGAAGGGGATGAGGCGCGGCAATATCCAACGGCACCGCAAACAGATGATACTGATGGCACGCAGAAAACCATTGGTCGATTTGAAGCTGCTGCGACGGAACGAACCATCAGCAAGTTCGATACCGTTGAGCAGGATAAAACGGTCAGCCGTTTTGCCGAAGCCGCCCCTAAAAAGCCGGATGCTGTACCCACGGCAAAGGCTGCATCAAGGTCCAAGCCTAAAACAATGATTCTAGCAACGGCTGCCGCCGCTGTTGTTATCGTTGGCGGCATTGTTGGGTGGAATCTGTATCAGAGCGGGCAGGAAAAGAATAGGATTGAAATTTCCGACACCGCATACAGCCTATATACCGAGGGCAAATATCAGGAATGCGAAACCTATGTGCAGGAGCAGATGGCCAAGTATCCTCAAGATGCGGATCTGTTGGCAATTCTTGCTTCAGCAGAATTTGAACTGTCGGATTATCAGGCTGCGGCGGACTGCTACAAACAGCTTTCTGATGATGCTGACTATGATATGAAAATCAGCAACCTGCGGGATTATGCCGTGTGTCTGGCCCGGTTGAACCGACTGGATGAAGCAGCAACAATCGTTGTGCTTCTTACCGATAAAGGCGCTACGGCAGACGTTACGGACTATGTGCTTGGTGAAACCTACTATGCAAAGTCAGAGTACGATAATGCAGAAAAGCAATTCCGAAAGGTTTTGCAGGAAACAGATGACGACACCTTGATTCGCCGCTCCTACATGAGCTTAGCGGAGACTTTCCGTGACAGTGGCAATTATACAGCAAGCATAGACATTATCCAGCAGGCGGTTGCTCTGCCGCAGCTGCAAACTAACAGTGTGCTGCAGGAAATGCTGGGGGCCGCTTATTATGCGCAGGCGCAGGAAAGCGGAAGTGCCACAGACTATGAAACCGCTGCTGCGGCCTTTGAACGTGCAATCAACTTAGGCATGCAAAAGGACTATCTCTATGTGAATGCCTACATTTGCTATCAGAATGCTGAGAGCTATACCGAGGCTGCAAACATTCTGGATGCCATGCACAATGCGTATCCGTCCTCTTATGTTCCGTTCGCGTATAAGGCGATTCTTTCTATCGTAGAGAACAATGCAAAGTCTGAGAGCGAACGGAATTATAACGATGCCTATCAGCTCTATCTGCAGGCCCAGTCAATGGCAACAAGCAATGACGATCAAACTGTTCTGCAGCAGCTGCAAGGCTTGATTGAACAGCTTCAGCAAGGCGGCTGGATTTGATAAGGGAGTGCAGCATGAGGAAGAAAAATGTGAATCAGTCCTTCAGCGCAATATGTTTCGCCCTTCTCTTGGCTCTAGTTCTGACGGCTTGCGGAAATAAGGCACAGGAATACCAAGACAAATATGATCTTGGTGCTAAATATGTGTCTGATGGAAACTATGAGGAGGCTATTATTGCCTATACAGCAGCCATCAAGATTGACGTAAAAAATCCGGCAGCTTACCTTGCACGCGGCAAAGCGTATGTTTTGTCGGGAGAAACGTCCAACAGTCTGGAAACTGCTCTTGAAGACTTCAATCGCGCAGTTGAATTAGACGGAACCACCCCAGACGCATATCTGGGATTGGCAGATGTCTACATCCGCCGCGGCGAATATGATAAGGCTTTAGAAGTCATCGAAAACGCGATAGATAAGACAAATAGTGCCCCTGAAATTGTACAAAAGCTGGAAGAAATGAAAGATGGTAAATTTATTGATTCTTCTGGCAATTTGCGCCGTATGAACTCTTATGACAGTGACGGGACTTTGCTATGGTATCATATTTATACTTACGATCAAGATCGTCGTACCGCTACTGCTACCTCCTACAATGAAAACAATTCTCAAACAGGTCATGTTGATCTCGTCTATGATAGTAATGGCCGGTCTATTGTCAATTATGATTATCCATCTGACAGCGGAGCAATCGAAAAAATCGAATATGACTATGATGGCGATGGGAAAAAGGTAGCCAGTCGTTTATACAGGGCAAGCGGCGATTTGAGAGTTAGTTTTGCGTATCAGTACAATTCGGATGGCAAATTATCAAGAACCGACCAGTATGATAGTGACGGCTCTTTGACCATTTATGAACTGCATCAGTATGATGCAAATGGAACTGAACGGCGTGATTGCTATTATGCTAATGGAGAATATTTTGCTTATGATATAATCGAATACAACGATATGAACTTGGCAGTTACGCAACGGAATTATCGCGTGGACGGAACGATTGCACATGAAGTTTTTAAGTATTACGATGATAACGGAAATTATCTTGGTTCGGATGTGTTTTCCTATGACGAAAACGGTAATGTAATACAGTCTTCTGTTACAGAGTAATCCAGTAATTGGCTGCTTACTTTAGCATCGTAGAGTGAACTTTAAGGAGGTTTTCATGAAAGCGCGGAATAAAATGATGTGGCTAAAGGCTCTAGCCTTATGGTTCTGTGCCATGCTTGCATTTACAGGGTGCGCAAGTAAGACCGAATCATATCAGGACAAGTACGATTTAGGCGTCAAGTATGTTTCCGAGGGCAATTACGAGGAAGCTATCATTGCGCTGAACGCGGCTATTGAAATTGACCCAAAGCAGGTTGATGCTTACCTTACTTTAGCGGATATTTATATCCAGCAAAACAATACAGATGCAGCGGTTGCGGTAATTGAGCAAGGCTTGGCGGCTCTTGGTAGTGATGAAAGTCTGTCGAATAAATTGGAAGAACTCACAACTACTACCACTACAGACCAAGGACAATCTGCTGAAACAAGTTCTACAGAAAGAGCACCGGAATCTTTTGCTGAACGCGAAACACCATTTGCAGAACTGGATGCCCATCTGCAAGGTATAATACAGCAAACTGTAACTGCTGTGATAAATAATGACGAGCAATCTTTGGTTGATCTGTGCAATGATGAAACATTCGGAAGCAGCAAAACGATTGGTGTTTATACCAGAATTGACAATTATAAAGTGTATTTCTTTCATGGAGATAATTTATATGACTTAAGCATTGACATCCGAGAGGAAAATGGAGCTGCCTATATGGCTGATGTAAGTGGTCGTATAGGTGATGAGGCTCCTTACACATATACAGTTAGTCGTGCGGAAGGACATGCTCAAAATTGGATATGGAATGGTTCCTTTACTATGCGATATGTTTGGTATTCTCCCGCAAATGAATTTACACATGGCGTTCCAGATGTTGAAGAAATCAATGTTACTGGGACAGCTGTAAACGGTTTTGTAGATGGGCTATGTAATTTAAGCGGAACTGAAACCGAGTACAAATTTGAAAGTGAACTCACTGGACAATTCGTTTTTGAAAATTGCATTTTGCAAAGTGCATACAAAAGCGAACAGTGGCATAATTGGATTACTGGAACGGAAACGCCTTATGGTTCGGAAGAAAACAATCAGTATTACGAAGACAGATGGGGGCAAAGAGCCTACTTACATTGTATGCATATGGACCCGCGGGCGTACTGGTTCCAGTGGGCTGATGCAGATTACATCAGTCCATACGACATTGAAAACGTTGATTGGAACTAAATGGTAGGCAGTACCAATAAATATTACCTCAAAATTTATCAGTCTCATTTATAACAAAAATCAATTCATTGACTCAAACGAGGAGTGTTGAATATGAGGAAACGTTGTTTAGGGGTTTCTATTGTGCTTGCTTTAGCACTAACGGCATGCGGTGTCTCAGCCAAGGCAAAAGAGCATTATGATCTTGGTGTCAAATATATCTCAGCAGGAAATTATCAGGAAGCAATTCTTGAATTGACACAGGCGATTGAAATCGACGGAAAATCTTATGATGCTTATGTACAGCGTGGACAAGCCTACATAGCACTTGACCAAAGTGACGATGCCATTGCTGATTTCAGAACCGCGATAGAGTTAAAGCCATCGGAAATCAGTGCTTATACCGAATTGGCTGAAATCTATGCCCAGCAAGGCGATAGAGAATCCTTTAATTCTATTCAAGAAGAAGCCAAATCGAACGTAGGCGAAAGCAAAACCGAAGAAGCCTTTTCGACGATTTCGGTAAAAGAACCGCAGTGGAAAGCAGAACCGTATCTGGCATGCGATGAAATTGAACCGCTACTTGCAGATAGCGGAAGTCGGAGAAATGTCCAGACGCCTTATCAATCCTTGCAAGAATACTCCGATTACATCTTTACTGAAAAAGATGACATGTGGAGCCTGTACGACATTTCGGGGCAACAATATATTCTTGAAAATCAACTGACAAGCCCTGCCAACGTTTGCTTTTGTGGTGATTTGCTGTCGCGGGATGATGATGCATACTATATGAACGCATCGGAATGGAGCCGTGCTTTATCTGATGCAGGAACATCGTTTGCTAATTGGGGACTAACACATGGGCATGGGAGCGTCAGCATCTATTATGTCTATGATGCAGACAGCAATACCCTATACGAAACAGAAGGAAGTTCTGGCCCTGCGGAGAGTATTCCTGCTAATCTCCCAATAGATAAGCTATTAGCTGTCCAGAAGGGAACTCTTGTTGATGAAACCGAAGACGCTGGCGGTCTGACATGGTACCCCGATGAAGGCACACCATATGCAATAGCCTCCCGTGCTGGCACATTAGTTACCAATTTTGTATATCAGGCTGCCGCAATGTCAACAGATAAACTGATTGCGGTTCAAAACGGAACTGGTAACTGGGGGTATGTTAATGAGACCGGCGAGGAAGTAATTCCTTGTGAGTACCGTCCTATTCTGCATTACGGACACACCGAACTCAGCTATCCTGCACCTGAACTGTTTGGCTTTGTCGTGCTCCAAGATGAAAGCGGGCAGTACCTTGTGAAAGACGTTGCAGGCAAAACGCTCATTCGTGCAGGGCAGTACGAAAAACTGGCTCCCTCGTTACAGCAGAATTGCGTCTGGGCACAACAAAGTGGTATGTGGGGATTACTTGATTTGTCTTCTTTCTTATAAAGCTGTTCTGCGAAGTTTAGCTCTACTCATAAACGGGTTTGGCAATATCTAATTAAATAGCAACCGGGATTATCAAGCCACAAGCCGATGGTGTACGTAATAAAACACATGACCCTTTGAGTTGGATAGATCGTATTGAAGAATGGGACGCACTAGGGCATTAAGCAACTTTCCGCATGGGTCAACGGGCTGCAACTGTAAACCACACTTTTTATCAAAAAATCCTGCCTGCACGAATGAGATCTCGTGCAGGCAGATTTTTACTTATTCGTCAGATTAACGCAGAGCACAAAATTCACACTGCAAAACCGGTACGGTTACTTTCTTTTATACTTTCTATTTCTATGTAGGGTCTTATCTGTATCATTACGCACCTCGAACCTTTCGAAGTCCCACCAAAACCACTCTAGCATAAGGCCGAACAAATCCTCATCGCCAAAATAGCTGTACTCGTTGCACAGGTTCATCATCGTCCCATAATAGCAGGCAAGCAACCACTTCAAGTCCTCCTGATCATGATTTTTAGCGTCCTTAAAGTGCTCATCAAAGCTCTTCATTGCATCGTCACCCTTTTAATCCTTCCAACTTATTCGAAAGGTGCCTCCGCTTACGGTAGACGTTCGATACAGAGCAATCAATTTTTAAGGCAATCTTATCTATATCCAGCGCCAAGAGATACACCAGCAGTTCTTTTTCTTCCAGATTCAAACGCTGCAATTCCTGCTGAAGCGCCACTTTGATTTCCACTTCACAGAACATCTCGGCAGCACGCTCATCTTGAGGCTCATCCAGAATATTATCAAGTGAAATCGTTACAATGCTTTTCCTCTTATGGGCAGCATAGCGAATTGCGTGCCACTCCAGCCGCCGCGTAATGTACTTGGTGAAGCGCCCCTTCAGAACGCTATTCTCATTCTTTTCTTCGTCAGACATTTGATCATATAATGCCCGAAGTTCATCCTGAATCATAATACTTCCTCCGTTTACTTGTTTTTTTAAGAGCAAGTAAAGGAGGAGGCGCACGGGCCATTCCGGAGCCAAACAGACATAGTATAATAAAAAACAGGCTCCAAAATTGGCACACGTTTGTCACTTTCCCTAAAAAGGTAAGAGAACAAATCGGCTGAAATTTTGGAGCCTATTTTTTCGATTTTACAAAATGTTAACAATTAGTATTCAGAGGTTTCTACTCTTACGGACTTGATGTTAAATGTGTATTCACACACTTGCACGGTTAAGCACAACATTTTCCATACAAGCGCATAGTATCGCCAACTCTATTATAAATCCTCGCTTGTCCGATAATTTGTACTTTCAGCAAAAATTTGTACAAGTCAGGTATTCATTCAACCAAATTCGATTGGATTTCAGCAAGAGTTTGCCGTTCCTGACGGACTTTCTGTTCCTGCAAATTTACGTCTCGTAATTGTTCCACTAATTCATCCATCCGATGCCCCATTTCTTGTGCGAGGACATTTACCTTATCAATCTCTACCGATTGGTCGATGCTCTCTTTTTCGAGGTATGCTGCTGCATTGCGGTATGCTTGAAGTTCCGTACTATGTTGATTGAAATATTCCATCTTTTGATTTAAGGGTTTTGCTGCATACTCCATCCATACAGGCTTATAAGTCTTGCATATCTGCAAATGTTTTGCAGCAGCTGCGTAGGTAGTTCGCTTCTGCTTCACCTCTGCCAGTTCATTTGTAAGTCCAATCTGCGTTTTTCCAAGATTATGTATAACTTTATCGTAATCGCCGGTGGTATGGATTCGACTATCGGTCATGCCTTGCAGCATTTTGCCGAGGAACTTCGCATTTTCAATTCCTGCACGCCGTTCTACCGCAGCAATTTTACGCTTTAGTCCAGTGCTTTCCGTTATAGGATTAATTGAACTTCCCAGAAATTCAGAGAGACGGTCGCCTTGTATGTTCAGCCTTTTCTTTGAATCTCCGATGGGGACATAACTATATTGCTGGCTGGGATATAAAAGCACTGTACACTGCCCGGCATCCAAATCACGAAGTACATATTTTTCAGGTATAAATAGTCGCGCAATGCCATTCTGCGGCAGATGGATCGTCACGCCTCGAATAGACATAGCTTTTATCTGATTTTCCGAAAGGATGACTTGCACAGGCTTTACGTGGTTTTCCTCGTCAATCTGCTGGATCAGCTTTGCGCCTCGGATCGTGCCGTGGGTTTCGTCCTCATAAACCAAGTCATAGGAGAAGTCGTTTCCGACGTTGAAAGTGATTTCGCCATCCGGCGAAGTCGTCACTTCGCTTTTGTTGACCATTAGTTTGGAGGGGTTTCCATTGTCATCGTGAACCTGAAGAACCAAACCATTTTTTCCCGCAGACAGAATTTGGCGGCTGCTTAACTTCACTGCTGCCGTACAAACTTCTGGATACTGAATCGTCAATTTTTGATAGCGGTCGAGCAGCGAATTCTCTGCCCCATCAGAAAGCTGCATTTTTCCATTCTTCAGCGCATACTCAATTCCTTCACTGGTGAATTCGGAACCGAGGGCATCTTCGGGAACCCATGCACCATCCAACGCCGTGGACCGGTGCAGTACCTGCCCGGTCGATTTTTTCACTTTGGTTTCGATGCCTGCAGTTTTCAGTTTATCTGCAAAGTCCGCCATACCAGTTGCCGAACGGAGGATACCAGTAATTATCTTTCTCAGGTATTTCTGCTCTTGTGCATTATCAGACAGTCTGGCGCAGATACCGGCATAAGTAAATGTATCAGTATCAGATAAGCTATCGTCCCGGACAGCTCGACCCGCGCCCTCCAGCAAATAGCTTACATGCTTGCCTCGAATTGTAGGTGTGATTTCCAGTTTCTTTGCCATAGAAAGAAACTGACTATAATCCGTTGCCCGCTCCAAGCAAAAATTCAGCCTCTTTCGGATTTCCGTCCGGTTGGATACAGATTTCTTTTTCCCTGCGTTTTCAGGATACAGTTGCCCAATCTTTTGTGGATCATCAATCACGGATAAATGTGCTTCCATGCACAAGCGGTCAGAAATATCCCGTATCTGACGTGCCGTGCGGTAAGGCACCGTTCGCAGTTTCTTATAGTCGTAAAAGGAAACTGCATTGATCATAATGTGGTTATGGATATGACCTTTATCAATGTGAGTTGCTACCACATACTCGTACTTGCCGCCTGTGTATTCAAATGCCAGTTTCTTCCCCAGCTCATGGGCCTGCTCAGGGGGCACAGCGTCCTCCGGCGAAAAGGACTGTATCAGGTGATAGGCAAGATTTGTCGAGCGCTTCCTTTTCAGGTTCCGCGCTTTGTGCGCAAGCACCGCAGTCATTTCAAAGTCGATAGAAGCTGTTTGAAGCTCGCAATTATAGCCTGACACCAGCATCTGACCATCGGTCTTGTCTGGGTTTTCGATATAGGCTAGTGCCTTGCCAAGAGTAGATTTTATCGCATGAATTTTTGTGATAGCCATAAGAAGCTCCCTAAAAAGAAAGATGCCCTATGTGAAATGAATCTCACATAGGGCATCTGCCTGTAATTATTGTTTTGTTGATTCCGCCTCCATCATAAGGCGGTCAAAATCGCTTTGGTACTGCCTGTCCTGTATAACGCGGTACTTTTCAAATTCACTTTCTGCGAAAGCCTTTGCGATTGCTGCTGTAACCTTTCCTTTATCTTTTAGAATTTCGGCATCGTTGAATTGCAGGAAAGCGTCCAGTTTCTCTGCCCAGTCCTGCATCGTCATAGGAATATGCCGCCGTGCTTGGCGCGTTGCATAGTCAAGGTACATTGTTACAATCTCATTCAGTTCTTGTAACTCATCTTGCTGCAAATAGTTCTTTGCAACAGAAACATCGGCTTTGACTATCTTCCCGTTTGGGGCATTCTTCCATGAGGTCAACCCCATGTGGTCTTTTGTGTGGTCTACCCGTTGCACAATGACCTCTGCGGCAGTACTGCCGTGAACAGCGTAGTGCATTTTATTCTGAACGGTTGCAAAGAAGTCTTTGGTCGTTTTGCTGTCTACCGAGTAATCTACGGCAGTAGCATAAATATCCGTAATTTTCTGGTAAAAGCGGCGCTCGCTGGCGCGGATTTCCTGTATTTCGGAAACCAAATGGTCGAAGTAATCTTCATCAAAGATTTGCCCATTAATAAGCCGATCCTTATCCAGAACATATCCCTGCCGGGTAAATGTATCCAGCACTTTGGTTGCCCATTGACGGAATTGCGTGGCACGGGTAGAATTGGTGCGGTAGCCAACAGCAATAATGGCGGGCAGGGAGTAGAATTTGTAGTGATAGGTCTTGCCATTATCTGCAACTTGTGCAAATTTTGCACAAGTTGTACTTTCGGATAATTCATTTTCCGCAAAAATATTCCGCAGATGTTTGGCAACGACACTGCGGTCAACATCAAACAGTTGTCCGATGCCTTTTTGCGTCAGCCAGACCTCGTGATCCTGAACGCGAACTTCTATGCCATCTGTCTCTGAATCTTTTGTAAACACAAGAAAATCTGCTGTGCTGTTACGAACATACCGTTCTGTGCCTGCCATCGCTGCTCTCCTTACATCAGTACAATGTAAGAATAGTATATCATGCTTTTCAATAAGAGCAAAGCCCATTTTCACGATTTTCCATACAAATGGACTTATCTCTCATCATGTTCATTTTCCTGTGCATCATGCTGATGTTCCTCTCCCATGCATTTAGCATACAATTCTGGCGTGCATTTGAGAGTAATCGGCTTCGGATATAGCTCAAGGAAAATCAGGGGTGAGTGATATTTTTTCTCATATTTTGTAATTTGACTATCCGTCAAACTTATCAGATCTTCGCCACCATCTCCGCATATCAGAAACGGACCTGCGAAGAAATCCGTTGGACCATATAAGCGGTTCGGTGGTATCACCTCATTGCTTCCGCGCAGAAATGCACAATTACATAAACAAAAAAGCAGCGAGCCATCCGTAAGAGGATAACTCTCTGCTTTTTTGTAAAGCCTTTTCTGCACAAGTTTGGTGTCAATGTGGTGCCAAATCAGCCAAACGCGGTTGATAAAAGGCGTGGAATCAATGCTTTTTAGTCGATAGGCTTCATCGTGGGGAACAGCAGCACGTCACGAATCGACGCGCTGTCGGTCAGCAGCATGACCAGACGATCCACGCCGAAGCCGAGGCCGCCCGTGGGGGGCAGGCCGTACTCAAGGGCATTGACGTAGTCGTAGTCGACCTGGGCCTTGCAGTCGGGCTCAATGGCCTTGCGCTCAGCGACCTGGCGCTCGAAGCGGGCCTTCTGGTCGATGGGGTCGTTCAGCTCGCTGA
>ERZ1034876.325-NODE-325-length-29801-cov-7.273213_pt1 | contig 29801 bp, 24 predicted proteins | sample MGYA00520698_ERZ1034876 | MGnify/ENA primary metagenome ERZ1034876 (study PRJEB33766, sample SAMN09781723) | gut metagenome | biome: gut microbiome | host: Homo sapiens | place: Madagascar | study: EMG produced TPA metagenomics assembly of the PRJNA485056 data set...
AAACTTCGAAAACTTCGTTTAGGGTATTGACTTCATATAGCTGGTTTCCTTTCGAAAAACGTCCCTTACGCCCGTGATTCTAAACGATATGGCAAGCTGGCGAAAGCCGTACGGCACTGAAGTGCCGCACAGCCTTCTGAAAACCTAGCCGCCGATCTGGCTCATACCGCGCTCGGTGCCCACCTTGTCATGGTGCTCATCGGGCTTCGCACCAAGGGCCTGCAGGAACACGGCACGCTGGTCTTCCTCGGTGCCCTCGCGCAGCGCGGTGCGCAGGTCGTATTCCACGTCGGAGAACAAACACGGGCGCAGCTTGCCGTCGGCCGTCAGGCGCAGGCGGTTGCACTTGCTGCAGAAGTGGCGCGAGAGCGGGCTGATGAAGCCCACCGTGCCCGCGGCGCCGGGGAAATGATAGTACTCTGCGGGACCCCAGCCGATTGGCTTGTCCTCCCCCGCCGGAACGAGCTCGCCCAAACCTTGCGCGCGAGCGCCCTCGTTGATGATGTTGAACACTTCCTCGCAGGAGATGACGCCGTCCTTGCCCCAGCTGATACCGTCGACCTCGGAGACATCGCCGATGGGCATGTGCTCGATGAAGCGCACGTGCAACGGGCGGTCGATCGAGAGCTTGGCGAAATCGAGGAAGCCGTCCGCAAGCGAGCGGAGTGCGACCGCATTGATTTTCACGGGGTTGAATCCCGACTCGAGCGCCGCATCGATGCCGCGAAGCGCGTCGTCGAGCGAGCCGCAGCGCGTAATCTTGTGGAACTTCTCGGCGTCGAGCGTGTCGAGCGATAGGTTCACGCGCGAAAGCCCCGCCGCCTTCAGGTCGGCCGCCATGCGCGGCAAGAGCACACCATTCGTGGTCATCGAGACATTCTCGATTTCAGGCATCGCCGCGATGTTTCGCACCAGGTCGACAAGCCCCTTGCGCACCGTCGGTTCGCCGCCCGTCAGGCGCACGCTTTTGATGCCGATCGTCGTCGCGACGCGAACCGCCTGCTCAACCTCTTCGATTCGCAGAATATCGAAATGGGAGAGCTGCTGCACTCCCTCTTCGGGCATGCAGTACACGCAGCGGAAATTACAGCGGTCCGTCAACGATATACGCAGGTAATCGATTACGCGGCCATGGCCGTCCTTCATATTCCCCTCCTACAAGTTCATTCACAGTTGCCTAGTATACTCCAAGAAGGCAAGGCACCGCGCAACTGTGGTCGGAGCGCTACCATATAAGACGATTCAAGAAATCTTGTCACGCAGCGGCACTCGCCCGAACGCGCGCCCCCAACCGCGGGCCCTGGGCGCGGCGGCGTGCCCCGCGCGCAGTTCCGCAGCGCAGCGAGGACTGTTTGAGCACGGGGTACGCCGCCGCGACCAGGGGCGTCCTCACAGGTCGAAGCTACCCGATCGACGGATGGCGAACCTGGCGCAGGAGCTCCACGAAGCGCAGGCAGCAGTAGGCAAGCCCCACCAGCGCAAGAACGCCGCCCACATACCCGATGAGCCCGATCCCCACGTTCGCAGTAACCATACCGCCAAGCCATGTCCCCGTGCCGATTCCAAGGTTGTAAAGCCCCGAGTACATCGACATGGCTACCGAGCTCGCACCCTCTGGCGCGCACTTGATGACAGCGGCGTTGAACGACACGTTGAACAGCGACGCCGCAAGCCCCCACAGCACGCACACAAGGCACGACGACACCTCGCCGCCCGTCGCCGCAAACGCCATGAGCAAAAGCGCCGCCGCGATGCCGGCGCACGCGAAGCGAATGAACGTCGCGAGCGTCACGTGCCCCAGGCGGGCGAACAACAGGCTCCCCACCAGGCCCGCCGCGCCGAAAAGCACGAGCGCGAAGGTGATCACGTCGTCCGGCAAGCCCGCAACCTGCTGGAAGAACGGCTCGATGTAACCGTAGCCGGTGAAGTACGCCGTGATCACGATGATGGTGACGAGGTACATGCTCAGAAGCGAGCGGGTGCGCAGAAGGCTCGGCAGCTTTCCCAGCGTGAAGGGCTTTCCCGCATCGAGCTTGGGGAATACGAACGCAAGGCATGCGACGATGGCAAACGACACGATCCCGACGGTGAGAAACGTCGCACGCCACCCGATGGCAAGGCCGAGCATGCGCCCGCATGGCAGGCCGAAGATCATAGCGACCGACGTTCCCATACCCACCATGGAAAGCGCGAGTGAGGCTTTCGAGGAGGGCGCCACGCGCACCGCGAGCGGAGTGATGATCGACCAAAATACCGCATGAGCTGCAGCAACTCCGATGCGCGCCGCCATAAGCATCCAGAAGTTGACCGATGCCGCCGAGAGCAGCTGGCAGATGCCGAACAGGACGATCACGCCGAGAAGCAGGCGCTTCGGCGGCACCTTCGTCACGCAGAGCATAAGCGGCAGCGACAAAATCATGACCGCCCATGCGTACACGGAGATGAGCATGCCCGCCGCCGACTCGGTCATGTTGAAATCCGCGGCAATGTCGGTGAGCAGGCCGATGGGCATGAACTCCGACGTGTTGAACACGAAGGTCGAAAGCGTCATCCCCACAAGCGGAACCCAAAACCTCATCGACACGAGCACCCACTTCCTTTCCGAGGGCGTCCCAAAAACGTCCATCTTCACTAAGCCGACACAGCTTACTCCATCCACCGAACAGGTCTGCATATTTTTCTTGTGGCGGCGCGAGCGGCGTTATTATCGTGCGGCACTTTTCCTGGAAGCACATCACCTGCACGGAGGCACAACTGGCATGGACGGCGAATTTCTCAGCATTCTCGGCACGATGGTTATCTTGTTCTTCGATATATCGATTGGGTATATCGCGAAGAAAGCCCACGTCATGGACAAGGCAATCGACAAGGGCCTGTCGAAGCTTATCTTGAACACGGCGCTGCCGGCGATGATCTTAGGCTCGGTGCTCACCGCCGATTCGCTCCCTGGATCGACCGAAATCCTCATCACCATGGGACTGTCGATCATAAGCTTCGCCGTCATGACCGCGCTCGCGTTCCTCGTCACGAAGCTCCTTGGCATCCGCGACGGGCACAGGGGAGTATTCCGCTTTATGCTCACGTTCGGCAACGTCGGCTTCATCGGGTTCCCCGTGTTGTCGGCCATCTTCGGGCCCTCGACGCTGATTTACGGCTCGATCTTCAACCTGCCGTTCAACTTCCTCGTGTTCACGATGGGCGTCTGGTTCATCGCGCAGGACTCCGGCCGCGGCGCAAAGGTGAAGATGGGGCTTAAGACCTTCCTCACCCCGGCGAACATCGCCTGCGCGATCGCTATCGTCCTCACGCTTTTGAACGTGCACAGCGTGCCCATCATCGGCGACGCTGCCGAGACGCTCGGTTCCTTCACCACGCCGGGCGCGCTTCTGATCATCGGCTCGTCGCTTGCCGACCTGCCGGTTTCCAAGCTCATCGGAGGCCCGCGCCTGTGGATCGCGTCCCTCGCGCGCCTCATCGTCTCGCCGCTCATCGTGTGGGCGCTCTTCCGCCTCGTGCCGGTCGACCCGATGCTCATCGACATCATGGTGGTGCTGTGCGCGATGCCGGTCGCCACGAACGGCACGATGCTGTGCTACCAATACGGCGGCGACTCGCGCACCATGGCTCAGGGCACTTTCGTCACGACCGTGCTGTCGATCATCACGATACCAATTCTCGTCATGGTCATCGGGTAGAAGACGAAGCACGGGAAGGCGAGGCCAGGAATGCAAGGAACCTAGCATTCTGCTGCCCGAACGCAATGCCGCCTCTCCCCCCGCTTTCGGGCGCAGGGCATATCCCGTGCTCGAACAGTCCTCGCCTCGCTGCGGAACTGCGCACGGGACACGCCCTGCGCCCGAAAGCGACTCTTACCCCCCTCGAATAGCAACGGGGCCGCCTCTCGTGATGAGAGACGGCCCCGCGCGCTCGGTTCAAGCTAACGCTACCTCGACACAAGGTAGACGCGATCCTTTGGAATGCGAATCCAAAGTTCCTCGCCCTCGCTGGGAAGACTCGCCTCATCGGCCCGCAGCTTGTCTACGCGCCAGAACATGTGCTGGTGCAGGTACTTCATCTCGTCCTCATTGCGATCGAGGATTTCCCGCTCGTCGCGGCAAGCGTCCACGAAACCCAGAAGCGCCGTGCGCTCGAAGCGCGAGTCGCTCACGCGATCGACGCGCGCGCGGTAGACGTTCTCGCCAGGGCCGTCGACTTGCTCGAGATAGAAAGCGCGCACACCCAGACGCTTGACGTCCCGGGACACCTCGCGGGAAGTCTCCACGGTGATACCCCAACGCGGCAGGCGCACGTGATGGGCGTCCACGTATTCCGCCCGCGTCGCGTTTTTGCACCCCGAAAGCTTAATACCCGCCTGGCTCTGCGGGTTGTTCACCAAGTCGTCACCCGTGCCGATCTCCATGACGTGGCCATCCTCCACCACAGCGATGCGGTCGCAGAAGCGAAGCGCCTCGTCGATGTCGTGGCTCACGTACAAGATAGTGCCGTCAAACGCATCGAACAGGCTGACGAGGTTCTGCTCGAGCACGCTCTTCAGGTGCGCGTCAAGCGCAGAGAACGGCTCGTCGAGCATGAGGATCCCTGGACGCGCCGCAAGCATGCGCGCCAGAGCGACACGCTGCTGCTGACCGCCGGAGAGCTGCGCCGGATAGCGCTTGTCGAAGCCCTCGAGCCCGAAGCGCTTGAGCTCACACGCCACGGCGGCATCGCGGTCGGCCGCGCTCACGTCCTTACCGATGCCCGCCGCCACGTTCTGCGCGACGGTCAGGTTCGGAAACAGCATGTAATTCTGGAAGAGAAGCGCGGTCTTGCGCTGCTGCGGCGTCAGGTCGACCTTGGGTTTCTTCCCCGGCGCCCTGTCGAAAAATACCGTGCCGTTCACGACGATCTTCCCCGAATCGGGCCGCTCGATTCCCGCAATCGAGCGCATGGTGAGGCTCTTGCCGCAACCGGACGCACCCAGAAGGCCGAGCGTCTCCGTCCCGGCGGAAAACGCGTTATGCAGCTCGAAGCCCTTGAACTTCTTGCGGATGTCTACTTCAAGGCTCATCTACTTCTGCTCTCTCTTGCGGTACTTCGTGGTGTGGTTGGACCACAGATTGATGAACACGATGACGATCAGGCTGAACACGATGATGACAAGCGTCCAGAACCACGCGGTGGAATCGTTGCCGTTCATCCATTCGAAATAGATGGCAATCGGGATGGTTCGCGTGATGCCGATGTAGTTGCCTGCCATGAACAGCGTCGCGCCGAACTCGCCGAGCGCGCGAGCGAAGGCAAGCACCATGCCCGCCGCAATCGAGCTCCACGACAGGGGCAGCATCAGCTTGCGAAAGATCTTCGCGTTCGACCAGCCAAGCGTGCGGGCGGCGTCGAGCATGTTGCGATCAAGCCCCTCGAACGCGCCGAGCGCATTGCGGTACATGAGCGGAAACGCAACGACCACAGCCGCGATGACGCAGGCTACGGGACTGAAGATCAACGGGAAACCGATGTCGATCCAGAACTGGCCGAACGCCGTGTTCGAGCCGCATACGAACAGCAGGATGAATCCGCACACGGTTGGCGGCAGCACCATCGGGATGGTGAAGATGGCGTCAAAGATGCTCTTCGCGCGCGGTGACAGATTCAGGCAGAAATACGCCGCCAAAAGACCTAAGATGACGATGAATACGATGGCAATGCCCGTGGTGCGAAGCGAGACCCACAGAGGGCTCCAGTCAAGGTTCGAGAGGAACTCGCCCACGGCGGCGAGCCCCTCGGGAGCCTTCTCGATGCTCACCGCGTCAGGCGAGGTGAGCTTGCCGAAGTCCCCGAACGACGGCTTCATGTAGAGGGAATTCTCCGAATCGGTGAGGTCAGACCCGTCGACGCCGATGACGCTTGCGTAGACATTGCCATTGATGACCTGGTCAAACGTGAAACGAACACCATCTTTGTCGAACGTCGTGTCGCTTGTGAAGTACCACGTGTCGTACTCGGAGAGCTTGGCAGAGCCCATGGCCTGCCCCTCGTCGAGCGCGACGAAGTAGCTTTTCAGCTGCGCCTGGTCGGATGCGCTCTGCACGTCGAGGCCAAGCTTCGCAGCCGCGGCAGCGGGAACGTAGGCGACGACGTACTTGTCAGCCGCAATCACCTGCACGAATGCGCCCTCTTCCTGGCCGACCAGGTAAGAATACCCGTAATACGCGCCGTCGATCGCGCGGTTCGAGCCCTTCTGAGCACGCGAGAAATCGCCTATCGCAAAGCTTGCCCCGTCCTTCAGAGCCGCCGAGCCCTCTCGCGACACTTCGACGCCGTCTGTCGTCGCCTCGGCGCCCGACACAGACTCACCCGAAGCCGAATCGACGGCGCTCGACGTTGGCGTCGCAGTCGTCGGCGTTCGCGGGCTGTCGACATCGCCGAGCGCGTCGTCAGCGAACGCCGCGCTCGGCAGCGCGCCAACCGCAAGCGCGGCCGACAGAACAAGACTTGCGATAAACTTTCTCGCGCGCATGGAACCCCTTCTCCTTGCACCCCATGGACAAGAAAGGGGATGAGCGATTCGCGTCGCCCATCCCCAGATTGCTACTTCAAGACGAACCTTCTTAGCGAAGATTATACTACGCCAACTCGAAGCCCCAGTCCTGCCAAATCTTCTGAGCTTTCTCGCTGTTCAGGCACCAATCCAGGAATTCCTGGGTCGCCTCAACATTCGTGCAGTCCTTGGTGATGGCACCAGGGTACACGATGTTCTTGTGGGTATCGGCCGGAACGGTGCCGACGACCTGCACGCCACCGAAGCGATACACGTCAGAGGTGTACACGAACGCGATGTCGACGTCGCCAGACTGCGCATGCTTGCAGACGTTGCCGACGGAGGTGTCCAGAACGACCTTGCCGTCCTTCACCATATCGGTGTTGTAGGAGCCGCCCTTTCCGGTGATGTCCTTGCCGGTCTTGCCCTCGTCGTCGCCAGCCGGCGCGTACACGCCAACGGTGGAGAGAGACTGGGCAGCGTAGTTGCCAGCCGGAACGGAGTCGTCGCCGACGCAGATGGTGTACTTGCCATCAGCGATGTCCTGCAGCGTGACGTCCTTCATCTCGGCGCCTTCTTTAGACACCATCACGAGATCGTTCTTGAACATGTCGACGCGCGTGGACTCATCCACATAGCCCTTGGAAACCGCGGTGTCCATGGAGCCCTTGGAAGCGGAGATGAGCAGGTCGGCATAAGAGCCGGCGCCAAGCATCTCGTTGAGCTCGCCGGAAGACTTGTACTGAGTGTCCTTGAAGGTGACGTTGTCGTGGCCGTCCTCGATGTAGGCCTTCTGGATGTCTTCCATGGCCTTGGAGAGCGAATTTGCGGCGAAGACCTGAAGCTCAACCAGCTCGGCCTGTTCGGTCTTGGCGGCGTCGTCTTTCTTCTCCGTGGTGGTGGTGTTGCCAGAGCAGCCGAACATCGCAAACGCCCCGACGAGCGAGAGCGCGAGCACGGCGGACAGCACCAAGCGTACCTGCTTCTTCATGTGTTCCTCCCGTAAAGTGGTCGAAGCGGACCTAGCTGGAAGGCGAAAGCCCGCAGCACATCGTCTTGCGAGGGACCTTCGGCTTGGGGGGAGCCCAAGCAAAGCACGCATCGCCCTATCCCTTTTCGATGTACTGGTACTTAGGTTATTCATTTTTGAATATATAGTCAAGAAAAAAGGTTGTCATTCAGCTATATTCACGGCTAGTTTTATTCTGCATGACGGGAATCGTGGACATTATTGGACAGAAAAGCCCCGCTTGTCCCATATTCCAACGAAGGACAAGCGGGTCTGCAGGCATCGCGCAATCGCGATGAGCTACCCTTCGAACCCTACGAGAACGCCGCCGGGCTCGCAGTAATAGGAGCACAGGCCGCGGTTGGCGCCGATGCGGATGTCGCATGAAGGCCAGATCTCGCGAATCTTCACCGCGAGCGCCTCGGCCATCTTCGGGTTCTCGGTGTGTCTGATGCGCACGCGGCCGCCGACGAAGCCCACGGTCTCCATGTTCTCGAAGAGCTGCTTGAGCGCGCGCTTCTCTCCGCGCGCCTTGTTGAGCACGCCGAGCTCGCCTTCCTCGCTCGCCTGCCCGACGATGCGCACGCCGAGCACGCCCGCAACCTTTGCGACGAGCGGGCTTACGCGCCCGTTGCGCACAAAGTTGTCGATACGCTCGAGCGAGAACATGAGATGCGTGCACGAAGCGTAACGGCGCAGCTCATACGTCAGATCATCGAAGTCCATGTCACTTTGCGCGAGCTCATTGGCGCGCTGTGCGAGAAGTTCCAGCTCAGGGCCGGTCGTCAAGGAATCAAGCACGAACACCTTCGCCTCGGGGTGGTCGAACAGGTAGTGCTTCGCGGCGGCCTGCGCCGAGTTGAACCCGCCCGAAATCTTACTCGTGAGGGCAAGAGCGACGATCTCGTCCGCGCCCGCGAACGCGGACGTCCATTCCGCGATGTTCGGGCACGACGTACTCGATTCGGCCGCCTCGTCCGAGAACGCCTCGATGAGCTCCCCCACGTCGAGGTTCGCGTCGTCAGGAAATTCCCGCTCCCCCACGCGCACCTTCATCGGCACCGACACGATATCCTGTGTACCTGCGACGAACAAATTCGCCGAAGAGTCGACGACGACCCTGCGCACCATAGTTCCCCCTTGCCGCCCGTGCGCGCCCGATGCCGACAGCGCTCGGCGGTTTTCCGTAGCTTGTCTGTTTCGCATTAAAGGTACGCCAAGCCAATTGCCGTGACAACTACAATGCCAGACAGAATGTCAGTTACTTATACAGTTATGGCGCAATGTGAGGTCGATATGGATAAACGCGTCGTGAAGACAAAGCGCACCATCAAACGCACGCTCGTCGAACTGCTCGCGACCATGCCCTTCGAGAAGATCACCGTCACCGAGCTGTGCCGCGCCGCCGACGTAAGCCGCATCACCTTCTACACCTACTACGACGACAAGTACGCACTTGCTGACGAGCTGTTCCAAGACGATATGGCGAAAGCAGAGGAACGCTATCGCGCGCTCCAGGCGGAGAACAATCCGCGAAAGATTCCCACCAACAGCTATCGCAACCTGCTGACCTGCATCTTCAGCGTTTTCGAGCAAAGGGACGGTATTTTCATCCACTGCTCGTCGACGAAGAATCCCTACTTGCATTCGGCATGCTTCAACCACGTGGTGCGCGTCGTGGAGAATTACGTGCAGAATCACCGCAACGCGCTCGAGCCGAAATACCCCTCGCCGCTCACGGCAGCGCTCGTGTGCAACGGGTTGTTCGGCATGTTCAGCCAGTGCCGCGCCCAGGGAATGTCGCTTCGCGAAACGAAGAAGGTTGTCTTCGCCGCGTTCGACGACCTTCTCAACTCGACCCTGTTCTTCCACAGCGCCCTCATCGGGTAGCGGGAGGGGTCGGGAATTTGCCGCCCCTCGCGCAAGAGCCCCGAAACGCACAGCGGCGATAGGGGCCCAACCCCTATCGCCGCATGAAGGTTCAGTTCGCAAACGTCAGCCGTGCTCGGTCGGCAATCTTTAGTCGGCTTCCACCTCGATTGTCATCCTGAAGCGATCGGAGGCGTGCTCGTAGCCAGTCTTCTCGGCAACGTGGCGCATCGTCGCATTGCGCGTTTCCACATAAATCGCATCGACCCCCGCGCGCATCGCAACGAGCGGCCACGCGTTCAGCATAGCAGCCATATGCCCGTGACCGCGGAACTCGGGGCGCGTGTAGCAGGCGACCACCGTCGCCGTGCGCTGCACGCCGGACACGCCGCCGAAAGTCGGCAGGCGATCGAACACCTCGACGCCGGACATGGACGCAATCTCGCCGTCCTCCTCGACAAACAAGAACATCACGCGTTCGCCGAGCGTGCGTCTGAGATGAGCCTCGGTCTCGCTTCGGAAATGGGCAAGCTCCGACTGGCCGGGGTTCACCCCCCAGTACTCGAGCGATTGGGCGACGCGCAGGTCGCAAATGGCGGGAATGTCCTCTTTGGTGGCGAGGCGAATCGTTGCTCCCTCACCCGCGAGAGTCGAGAAATCAAGTGCAGTCATGAAAGTTAGAATCCTATTTACCTATTTTACCGTCAGAACGGGAACATCCGTCGAGCGCAGAAGTCCGAAGCTCACGCTTCCGAGCATGCCGCGAATGGCGCCCAGGCCGCGTCGGCCCATGACGATCAAGTCGCAGCCGTTCTTGTCAGCGTAGCGCGCAAGCGCCTCGGCGGGGGCGGTTCCTGCGACAACATCGATAGTCACGATGTCGACGATATCCTCGACAAGGCCCGCCAGGTTCTCCGTGACCTTCTCTTTCGCCTGGTCAAGCGCTGCCCGAACCACGCCCTCGTACTGCTCGTAGTTCAGCATGCCGAACGGGACACCGTCAAGGGACCCCTCCGTGCCGATCTGGTCGACGCCCATGACGCCCGAAGGCACCACGTGCACGATTGCGATCTTCGCATCGGAAATCGCCGCGAGGCCCTTCGCATATTCGAGGGCATGTTTCGCGTGCTCGGAACCATCGTAGGGAACCATAATCTTGCTGTACAGCATGAGGTGCTCCTTTCAAACGACCGTTCGCGCAATGCTCGCACGCGAACCCTGCAGCACCATTATACGCCGAAGCGCTTCCGCAAGGAGGCTAGTTCACCTCAGCGATCACTTCGACTTCCACAAGCGCTCCCTTGGGAAGCTTCTCGACCGCCACGGCCGAGCGCGCGGGGCGCACCTCGCCGAAGGACTTCGCGTACTCGGCGTTGAAGGCGGCGAAGTCGTTCATGTCGTTTAAGAAGCACGTCGTCTTCACCACGTGGTCGAAGTCGGTGCCGGCAGCCTCGAGAATCGCAGCCACGTTCTTCATGACCTGAGCAGTCTGCTCCTCGATGGTCGAACCCACAATCTCGCCCATCTCGGGGTCGAGCGGAATCTGACCGCTCGCGAACAGAAGACCGCCCGCAATGTTGCCCTGGGCATAAGGACCGATCGCCGCCGGCGCGTTTGTGGTGGAGATGGTTTTCATATTGTGCCTTCTTTCTAAAGTTCGCCATATTCGGAAAATGTTGCGCGGTTTTCTCGCATGTGACGATTATAGTGATGGACGCTTATGAACCATTGAGAAATGCAAGGAAAAACGATGTCGGACGAAGTTCAGGAAATGCTCACCCTGCCCGCCTTCGAGCAGGCGGCCCACAAAGTTCGCGAGGTCACCCAGGAGACCAAGCTCATCGAGAGCCCGCACTTCAGCGAGATAGCGGGCAACCGCGTCTTCTTCAAGCCGGAGAACATGCAGCGCACCGGCGCCTACAAGGTGCGTGGCGCATACTACAAGATCAGCACGCTCTCAGACGACGAACGCAAACGCGGTCTCATCACCGCGTCGGCCGGCAACCACGCGCAGGGAGTGGCCTACGCGGCACAGCGCTACGGCGTGCCCGCCACCATCGTCATGCCCGCAACGACCCCCTATATCAAGGTGGAGCGCACCAAAGCGCTCGGCGCTGAGGTCGTGCTCGCAGGCGACGTGTACGACGAGGCCTACGCCCGCGCGCTCGAGCTGGCCGAGGAGCGCGGCCTCACCTTCGTGCACCCCTTCAACGACCTGGGCGTCGCGACTGGGCAAGGCACCATTGCGATGGAAATCGTGCAGGAGCTGCCGCTTGTCGACTACATCCTGGTCCCCATCGGAGGCGGCGGGCTTGCCACGGGCGTATCGACCCTGGCCAAGCTCTTGAACCCGCACATCAAGGTGATCGGCGTGGAACCTGCGGGGGCGGCATGCATGAAGGCGTCGCTCGAGGCGGGGCATGTCGTGAAGCTTCCGCATGTGAGCACCATCGCCGACGGCACCGCCGTGCAGGAGCCGGGCGACAAAATCTTCCCCTATCTTCAGCAAAACCTTGACGGGATCATCACAGTCGAGGACGAGGAGCTCATCGTGGCGTTCCTCGACATGGTGGAGAATCACAAGATGATCGTGGAGAACTCGGGGCTTCTCACCGTCGCCGCGCTGCGCCACCTCGATTTCACGGGAAAGAAGGTCGTGTCGATCCTCTCGGGCGGCAACATGGACGTCATCACCATGTCGTCAGTCGTGCAGCACGGCCTAATCCAGCGCGACCGCATCTTCACGGTCAGCGTGCTCCTGCCCGACCGCCCCGGCGAGCTCGTCAACGTTGCCCAGGTCATCGCCGAGAGCAAGGGCAACGTCGTCCGACTCGACCACAACCAGTTCGTCACGACCAACCGCAACGCCGCCGTGGAGCTGCGCGTGACCATCGAAGCGTTCGGCACCGCGCACAAGCAGCAAATCGTCGAGGCGCTCGAGGCAAAGGGCTTCCGCCCACGCGTCATCCAGGCGCATCTGTAAGGCGCGCAAAGGACGGAGTGTAAACCCCGCCCTTTGCGCAGGGCCCGGGCGAGGGCAACTCCCCGCCCGCATCAACGGCACCACCCCACGGCAGAGGCGAACCAACGGTTCGCCTCTGTTTGCTTTTGGAAGGAAAGCGCAGCGCAATCTTCTACGCGGCGTCTTCCAAGCGCCGCTAAAACTTCATGATGCCGAGCGACTGGGCAAGCGCGGTCACGAGGATGACCACCACGAGCACAGGTGCCACGTACTTCACCATGACCGACCAGGCTTTCGCCATCTTGAAGGGCGCGGAGATGCGCACCTCGTCGATGATCGTCTTCGGCTTGATGATCCAGCCAACGAACACGCAGGTCAGAAGCGCAACAATCGGCATAATGACCGAGTTGGAGATAAAGTCGGCGAAGTCAAGCAGCGAGGAGCCTTCGCCCAACGGCTGGATGAACGAGAGCACGTTGTAACCCGAGTTGATGATAAGCCCGGCCACCACGATGAACACGATGGTAATCACCAGCGACTTTCGGCGAGAGAAGCCCGCGCCGTCCTGGATAATGGAAACGCAGGTCTCAGTGAGCGAGATTGCGCTGGTGAGCGCCGCGAAGAACACCAAGAGGAAGAAGACGAATCCCACGATGGTCGCCACCTGCCCCATGTCCGCGAACACTTCGGGCAAGATGATGAACATGAGCGAGGGACCGGAGTTCTGCGCGACGGCCTCGCCCGACCCCATCGCGACAAACGCGGCAGGCACGATCATGAGGCCCGCGAGGAACGACACGCCCAAGTCGAAGCAGCCAATGCGCGTGACGGACTGCGTCAGGGACGCCTTCTTCTCGAGATAGCTGCCGTAGGTGATCATGATGCCCATGGCGAGCGACAAGCTGTAGAACATCTGCCCGAGCGCACCGATGACCAGCTCCGGGGAGAACTTCGAGAGGTCGGGCTTCAGGTAGTATGCCGCGCCGTCGAGCGCCCCGGGGAGCGTCAACGTGAAGATGGCGATTGCGATGGCCATCACGATAAGCGCAGGCATCAAGATGAGGTTCGCCTTCTCGATGCCGCCCTTCACGCCGCGCGCCACGATGATGAACGCCGCAGCCATGAAGATCAGCATGAAGATCGAGCTATCGACGCCGTCGGTGATAAAGCTCGAGAAGAATGTGCCGCCATCCGCCATAGCCGCAGGTCCAGCTGCAATATAGGCGAAGGCGTACTTCGTCACCCAGCCGCCGATGATGCAGTAGTACGGCACGATGATGAAGGGCACGACCGACGCCAGCACGCCGATGAACATGAACTTCTTTCCGAAATGGCGGAACGCGCCGATGGCCGAGAGGCCCGTCTTGCGGCCGATCGCCGTCTCAAGCAGCAAAAGCGACACGCCGAACGTGAATACCAGCACCAGGTAGGTGATGAGGAAGGTGCCGCCGCCGTACTTCGCCGCCAGATACGGGAAACGCCACATATTTCCCAAGCCGACCGCCGAGGCGGCAGCGGCCAAGATGAACGCCCATTTGCCTGACCACGACGAGCGCGATCCGGTTTTCATTGATGCCATACTGTTCCCTTTTCCAATCAAGAGCGCAAGCAAAAGCGTTGCGCAGGCTGAAGCCCTCCAATTCGCGTTATTTTACCTGAATGAAACGAATTCACGCACGAGAGAAGGGTATTCGGCACTCCCCTTCGCCCAGCTGCGGTATCGCAAATGCAAGGGGCGCTCGATAGGCCCCTCGAAATGGGGCGGATATTTGTCAAAGCGCGTTGCATATGGCTAACTTTTACGCTATAAGTTAGCTGAATGCAACCTTAAAGGGCCACGTGGGCCCTTTTTCGAGAAAGAACGACCATGGCAAAATCAAATACCCCCTACCTCGTCGTCGAGGGCCTTGCCAAGCACTACGGCGACGGCGAAGCCCGCGTCCAGGTGCTCGACGGCATCACCACCACCGTGAACCGCGGCGAGATCTGCGTCATGCTCGGCCCCTCGGGCTCGGGCAAGTCGACCTTCCTGAATCTCATCGGCGGCCTCGAGGGCGCCGACGGTGGCACGATCTCGGTCGGTAACTGCGAGCTCACTGCGCTTTCGAGCAAGGACCTCGGCGAGTATCGCCGCCGCGAGCTCGGATTCGTCTTCCAGTTCTACAACCTCGTGCCCGACCTCACGATAAAGGAGAACATCGAGGTCACGGCGCACCTCTCGGCAAATCCCCTGCCCTTGGAGGACCTTCTGCGCTCGCTTGGCCTTTGGGAGCACCGCAACAAGTTCCCGCGCCAGGTCTCCGGCGGCCAGCAGCAGCGTTGCGCCATCGGCCGCGCGCTCGTGAAGAACCCGGGCCTCATCCTGTGCGACGAGCCTACGGGCGCCCTCGATTACAAGACATCCAAGGACGTGCTCGAGCTCATGGAGCGCGTGAACCGAGAGTACGGCTGCACCCTCGTGATCGTGACACACAACGCCGCCATCGCCCGCATGGCCGACCGCGTGCTGCGCCTGCGCGACGGACTCTTGGCCGAAAACGAGGTCAACAGCTCGCCCGTGCCCGCCTCCGAGCTCGATTGGTAGGCGCGCGATGACCCCCTTGGCCAGACGGCTCCCTCGCGAGCTCAAGAACAACATCGGCAAATACTTGGGAATCTTCCTGCTCATGTGCGGCGCAATCGCCCTCACGTCGGGCTTCCTGCTCGCCGCGCACTCCATCGGCTGCCTCATCGACAATATGCGCGACGAGTACACAATCGAGGACGGCCGCGTGATAACGGCATTCGAGGCGACCGACGCCCAGCTCGAAGCGGCCGAGGACGCGGCCGATGGCGTCGGCGGCGTCACGTTCTTCAAGAACTTCTCCATAGATGCGGCCATCAAGAAGCCCACGGGCGACGACGGCACCAAGCGCACGCTGCGCACCTACACCCACCGCACCGAAGTCGACATCGCATCCTATTGCGAGGGCGCGAAGCCCCAGACAGACGACGAGGTCGCCGTCGACCGCGTCTTCGCCACGAACAACAAGCTTGCCATAGGCAACAAGGTCGAGCTTGAGGGGCGCGCCTACACCATCTGCGGCATCATGACCTTACCCGACAGCCAGGCGCTCTTCCCCAACAACTCCGACTTCACGGTGAACACCATCACTTTCGGCGTAGCCGAGGTCACAGACGCCGGCTTCACCGCGCTCGAGGACGCCGGCGGCGCGCCCACCTACACCTACTCGTTCACCTTCAACGACCGCGACCTCTCCGTCGCCGAACGCACCGATGCCGAGAAGGACATGGTGGAGGCTTTAACGGATGCCAACGCGCGCGTGGATGACCTCATCGACGCCGACTCCAACCAGGGCATCGGCTACGCGCGCGATGACGTGGACGGCGACTCCGCCATGTGGACGACGCTGCTCGACATCATCATCGTGATCATGGCCTTCGTCTTCGTCGTGCTCACCAACGCCACCATCGAAGAGGAGAGCGCCGTCATAGGTACGCTGCTCGCGAGCGGCTACCGCAAGCGCGAGATCGTCCTCCACTACCTCGCGCTTCCCGCCATCGTGGGCATCTTCGCGGCGGGCCTGGGGTGCGCGCTCGGCGTCGCCTTCTTCACCGAGCCCATGCGCAATCTCTATTACGGCTCCTACAGCCTGCCGCCTTTCCACGTGTACTGGAGCTGGGAGATCTTCGTCAAATGCGCCGTGGTGCCCGCCGCCGCGCTCATCCTCATCACGCTTGTGGGGCTTCTTCGCAAGATGGGAAAGACCCCGCTGCAGTTTTTGCGCCACGAGGCCAGCGGCAAGTCCGGCACCAAACGAGGCCTGCGGCTGCCCGAGCGCATGGGCTTCGTCGGGCGCTTCCGCCTGCGCGTCTTTTTGCGCAATCTCGGCAACTTCGCCACGCTCTTCGTGGGCATCGCCTTCGCCTCGCTGCTTCTGCTCTTCGGCCTGGCGATCCTCCCCACGATGACGCACTACGCCGACAACCTCGAGACGAGCCTCGTGGCCGAGCACCAGTACACGCTCAAGGCCCCGCTCGAGCTTGAGGGCACAGCCGAGCGGCGCGCGCAGTGGGCAGCGCTCGACCGCCTCCAGTCCGTCGACGGCGCCCTTCTTTCCGCCGCCGAGGACGCCGAGGACGAGCTCGATGACGCGGCCGACGCGGCCCAGGCGGCGGCCGATGCCCTCGCGACCTCGCCTAACGCCGACAACATGCAGGCAGCAAGCGACGCGCTCGACGAGGTCCAGGCCAAGAAGGACGCCCTCTACGCGCGACTCGACGACATCGCAGATGCCCTCGGCTGTAACCGCGACGAGGTGATCGACCTTATCGACGACGCTTCCAACATCGATGCCGACAACGACGACGTCCATCCCATAAACACCACCGACAACGGCGCCAAGAAGATCGCGCAGGCCGAGAAGTACGCCGTTTACCAGCTGCAATACGACCGCGGCGAGGGCAACGGCACCGAAACCGTGACCGTCTACGGCGTCTCGCCCGACTCGTGCTACTGGAAGGACCTAGGTGTCGGCGACGGCCGCGTCGTCTTCGGCCGCGGACTTCTCGACAAATTCGGCTGGAAAGAAGGGCAGCAGGTCGACTTCCACGACAAGTACGAGGACAAGGACTACTCCCTCGAGTACGCCGGCGACGGCTCCGCCTGGGGCTCCAAGTCAGACATGAACGTCTACATGGCCATCGGCGACTTCAACGAGCTCTTCGGCAACGACGCCTCGTACTTCAACGGCTACGCGAGCGACGAGAAGCTCGACCTCGACGCGCGCTACTTCGCCGGCGACACCACGCCCGACGACATGCGCGCCGTGGGCGACCAGTTCATCGGCATGATGAGCGACCTGATCGGCATGATGGTCGGACTCGCCGTGTTCATCTTCCTGCTGTTCATGTACCTGCTAACCAAGGCCGTGATCGACCGCAGCGCGCGCTCCATCAGCTACATGAAGGTCTTCGGCTACCGCGACGGCGAGATCTCGCGTCTCTACATCCGTTCGATCACGCTGTGCGTGGCGGCCTCGCTCGTGCTGAGCCTGCCCGTGATCATCGGTTCGCTCACCGCGATCTTCCGCGCGATGCTGCTCGCCTACAACGGCAACATCGAGATCTACGTGCCGTGGTGGTCGATGGCCGAATGCGCGGGCATCGGGTTTGCGACCTACCTCGTCGTGGCGCTTTTGCACACGCGTTCCATCAAACGCGTCAGCCTCGCCGAGGCCTTAAAGGTGCAAGAATAGAAAACCGCGTGCGAGGGGCGTCTTCCTCAAAGGAGGCGCCCCCGCGCATGGGTCGTTTTCAGGGGAAGGCGACCCTACAACCGCCAGGCCGCCGCTTCCTTCTGCAGCTCCACCATGCGGGCGAACTCCCCGCCCGCCGCCTTGAGCTCGGCAGGCGTGCCCTGCTCGGCGACCACACCATCCCTCAGGACTACGATCTTGTCGGCGTTCTCGACCGTGCGCATGCGGTGCGCGATTACGATGACGGTCTTGCCCGCGAGCAGGCGGGAGAGCGCCCCCTGCACCACGGTCTCGTTCTCGACGTCCAGGCTCGCCGTGGCCTCGTCCAAAAGGACGATAGGCGCATCCTTGAGCAGAGCGCGGGCGATGGAGATGCGCTGGCGCTCACCGCCGGAGAGCTTGGAGCCGTTCTCGCCGATCATGGTGTCGTAGCCCTGCGGCATGCGGCTCACGAACTCATCGCAGTTGGCGGCGTGCGCGGCAGCCAGGACCTCCTCGTCGGTGGCGTCGCGACGGCCGAGCCGGATGTTGCCCATCACCGTGTCGTCGAAGAGCAGCACGTCTTGGAAGACGATCGCGTAATCGCGCAGCAGCGCCTCGGGGTCCACGCTCGCAACATCAACGCCGCCCACGGTGACCTTGCCGGAGGTGGCGTCCCAAAAGCGGGCTGCCAGACGAGTCACGGTGGACTTGCCCGAGCCGGACGGACCGACGAGCGCCGTGACCTCGCCTTCCTTTGCGGTGAAGCTCACGTCGGTCAAGACCTTCTCGCCGGCGCGCCCGTCGTCGCCCGCGCCGTAGCCGAACGCCACATGGTCGAACACCACGTCATGGCCCACAGGCTCGAACTTCTCGCTTCCCTGCGCCACGGGCTCCTCCATGATGGAGCGCATGCGCTTGGCCGACGACTCGGCGGCAAACAGCTCGGAAACGAGCATGAGGGCCTGGTCGAACGGCGCGTAGATGCGGCTCACCATAAGCAGGAACGCGAACATCACCATGAAATCAACCTGACCGGAGACGACCATCGCGGCGCCCGTGGCCAGCGTGGTAGCGATTCCCAGGCGTAGAATGGCGAAGGCGGAGTTGACCAGAAGCCCGTTGGCGAGCTCGCCGCGGGTTACCTCGCGCTCCTCGCGGTCGATCACGGCGGCCAAGCCCTCGAGATAATGCTCTTCCTGGTTGGTAGCGCGGATCTCGCGGACGCAGTCGAGGGTCTCCTGGACCGCCTCGGTGACCTTGACCTTCTCGGCGCGGACTCGGTCGAACACCGGGGTCATGGGGCCGCGCGTGATATACAGGACAGCAAACGCCACGGGCACGCTCCAAAACGCCGCGACGGCCAGCTGCCAACAGAAGAACAGTGACCCCACGAACACGACGACGCTTGCGATAACGGCGCCCCACAGCTCGCCCAGAACATGGCTGTAGGCATGCTCCATGGCCTGGGCGTCGCCCATGATAGTCTCGGTAAGGTCGGCCAGGTCGCGGCGGCCGAAGAACGAAAGGGGCAGCTTGCGCAGGCGCTCGGCGATTTCGATGCGCTGGTTGCCGCACTCCTCGTAGAAGATGCAGTAGGTGTAGTAATACTGCTGCCAGTTGGAGGCGAAGAGCAGCACGAGGAAGATCACGAGGCCGACTACGATGGGCGCAGCGGCAGGCAGGGCCGCGCCCGTCGCCAAATGCTCGACGAAGCAAGCCATAGTCAGGAACAGGAAGCCCATGCCTCCCATAGTGACCAGGTTGGTGATCGCGGTCCAGAAAATCCCGCGCTTCACACCGGCAACGCCTTTATCGGACAGGAAGTACTTCTTTTGGAATGAGGCGAACATTTAGGCCTCGCCTCCCTTCGCAGCAACAACTTCTTCGGCAGCAGCAGCAATCTTCCAGCTCGCAGCCCTCTCGTACTCGGCCCACATCTTGGCGTACAGACCATCCCGGGACAGCAGCTCGGCATGGGTGCCCGTCTCCTGGACGCGCCCCTGGTCGAGAACCACGATCTTGTCCGCGCCCACGACGGTCGAGAGCCTGTGGGCAATCATGATGACCGTGCGCCCGCAGGCCAGATGCGCAAAGGCACGCTGGATGAGGGCCTCGTTCTCGGGGTCGGCGAAGGCGGTCGCCTCGTCGAGCACGACGATGGGCGCGTCCTTGAGGATCGCACGGGCAAGCGCCACGCGCTGGATTTCTCCGCCGGAAAGATACGCTCCGCCGGTCCCGAGCATGGTGTCGATACCCCGCGGCAGCTTCGCCACGATGTCGTCGCACTGGGCGGCGGCGAGGGCCTCGCGCACTTCTTCATCCGTGGCGTCAGGCCGCGCGGCGCGCACGTTGTCTGCAAGCGTCTGATGGAAGAGCTTGTTTGTCTGGAACACGAAAGCGACGTGGTCCATGAGCTCGTGCGGGTCGATGTCGCGCACGTCGACGCCGCCCACGAGCACGCTGCCCGAGTTCGCATCCCAGAAGCGCGGGATGAGCGAGGCGCACGTGGACTTGCCGCCGCCCGAGGGGCCGATGAGCGCGAGCGTGCTGCCAGCGGGGATATCGAAGCTCACGTGGTCGACAGCGGGGGCCTCGGCGCCCTCATACGTGAAGCTCACATCGTCGAAGCACACGCCGTTTCCCGACGGGTGCTTGGGCGCAGCCGAGACGGCGAGGGGCTTGGCCTCCATAATGCCCCTGATGCGGGCCAACGAGTCGGCGCTCATCTGCGAGGCCTCGCCCACGAACATGAGCTTGGTCATCGCGGTGGGCACCACAGCCAAGAAGATCGAGTAGAACGCGAAGTTGGCCACGAAGCGGGCGAAATCCGCCTCCCCGGGGGCAAGCAACAGCGCCACGGGCAAAAAGAACGCCACAAGGCCGTTCAAGGCCGTGAGGTTCGCAACCTGAGGAGTGCGGCAAAACGTGCCGGCGTAGTCCTGAGCCATGCGCGCGTAGTCAACGATGGCGTCGTGAAACGCCTTGAACGAATGGACCGTCTGCTGAAACACCTTGACCACGGGGATGCCGCGCACGTACTCGGTGCCGGTCTTGTTCATGCGCACGAGCGCACCCATATAGGCCTTCATGAACTCGCCGCGCTTGCCTCCCATCATGGTCGCCATGGCGCCAATCGATATGATGACCGAGATGAGGCAGGCCGCGCCCAGGCGCCAATCAAAGGCAAAGAGCAGCACGAGCAGGCCTGCAACCATAGCTGCAGCGCCCGAGATGTCGGGCAGCATGTGCGCGAGCAGCGTCTCGGTCGAAGCAGCGCACCCGTCCACGATGCGGCGCAGCTCACCGGTGGCGCGCGAATCGAAGTAGCCGAGCGGCAGCTTGAGCAAATGTCCACTTGTGGTCTTGCGAATATTGGAGGCGCAGCGGAACGCCGCCAGGTGCGTGCACATGAGGCCCGCGAAGTAAACGACGATGCTCGCCAAGGCAAAGCCCACGGCCCACCAGCCGTACGTCGCGATGCTTGCAGCCTCGCCCCAGTTAGGGGCCACGGCGATGAGGTCGCGCGCTACGAGCCAAATGCACACGTAGGGTCCAAAGCCCAAAAGCTGCGACATCGCCGAAAGGCCCATTCCCAGATATGTGAGGCATTTGCGATTGCCCGCGTACGCAAGCAGCTCGCCGATGCCCCCCGCTTTCTTTTTCTCCTCAGCCATGCAGATTCCTTTCTTCTGGCTTGATAGTTAACCAAAATAAACTTATCATTCAGATGTTAACCTCGGTTCATCATGAGGACAGAGTCGGACGATTTCGTAAAGGAAAGGGACACTTTCGCAAATGCCGCGGTCGACCACCGACATAACCGAGCTCTACGCGCCACAGTTCGAGCAGTTCGGGCTCGAGCTCAAAAGCAGGGGCGCCGTTTTCACCGGCGAAGTTGCGAACGCCCGAGCGCACGGACGAGCGTGGATCATGCCTCTTTCCCCCACCTGTCTTGTGATGGAGCACTTCATCACCCCCACGCGCGATATGCACCTCATGGAGTACACCCCCGAACCCTACGCGTGTGTAAGCGAAATCAGCGGGCCCACGCTCGCATGCATGCCCGACGCCGGCATCACGCCCGCGAACCTCAAACCGATGCATGGCCCATGGCCGAACAGCGCGATGTGTAGCTTTATTCAGGACAATTGCGGCGAAGAGCTGAGCCCGCTCTTTGCGGGACAGCTCTATCACTCGCGTTCCGTGCTCTTCCTGCCTGGGTTTTTCAAGGAGTTGGAGAGTCGCTATCCCACCGAGTTCGAAGGGCTCTTCGAAGCATTCGCCGAACCGTGGCACGAGGAAGCGGCGTCTGCCATCTGCCGTACGCTTCGTCGGCTCAACGAGGAGCGCGCCCGCGCGGTAGGCGGACAGGTGTATATGCAGGGCATCGTGGAGACGATGGTCGCCGAGCTCGCCTGCTCACACGCGGCCCGCGAACAGGCTCGACAGGCAGCCGGCACACGAGCAAGTACCGATCTTGCCGAAGAGGCGGCCGCAACCGTAGAGCGCGCTCTTGACGCAGGCAGGCGTATGAGCGTCGACGAGCTTGCCGATCGCCTGTACACGAGTCGATCCAGGCTCTGCGCCACCTTCAAAGCCGAAACGGGCGAATCAGTAGGAGCCTATGTACGCAGGCGACGCACTGAGCGAGCATGCGATCTGCTCACCGACAGCTCGCTTCCCGTGGGGCAAATCGCCGAACGCCTTGGCTATCCGCAGCAAGCCGCCTTCGCCCAAGCCTTCAAGCAGGAGACGGGGCTCTCGCCCACCGCCTGGCGAGCTGCGCAATTCGCAAACTCTAGCGGCCACATCTCTCTCGAACAACCTAGCGCAGGCTGAAGCCCGAGCCCCGCAAGCAGACCCGCGACACCAACGTTCGGCACGCTGCCGCATCCGACACGAGAAACCAACCATTCTGGACAAAAACCGCCGTTTGAGGGGGGTCACCCCTCCTGAGCGGAACCCCGACCCCGCCGCGCTGCCGCAAAACGCGAGGAGAGCGCCCGACGGCACCCCCTTGCGGCCTCTCGATATCCCCATTCGCAAGCACCCATCCCCCTTAAACGCCACTTTTTGTCCAGAAATCCCTCGATTGCGTGTCGGCAGGCATCCTACCGCGAGCACGACCCCGACCGCACGACGCCCAGCTTGCCCCTTTGTGAATCCCTCCAAACGCCATGCAATTTTTCTTGCGCGCCCCTTGACAGCATCATCGGTATTCCTATACTCATGAACAGTTGCTCATATGTTTACATGAATAAGCGAACAAAAGTCGCGAAAGGAATCGCCATGACGGAGAGCTCCAGCCATATCGTGCAAGAGGCAGAGTCTATCGTGAGCGCAGCAGACGCGCCCAGCGCGAACTCCGTGGACCCGTCCTGCGCAAACAAGCCCTCCCCTTCCGAGGAAGCCTGTCCCTGCGGCTGCAATCGCGAGGAGACATCCTGCCTGTTCGACGAGATGCCCGACGAAGAGCTCCTCTACGACCTGGCCGATTTGTTCAAAGTGTTTGCCGACACCACGCGCATCAAGATCCTCTACGCGCTCATGGGGCACAGCCGCTGCGTCGCGGACATCGCCGAGATCGTCGGCGCCACGCAAAGCGCCGTGTCGCATCAGCTGCGCACGCTGAAGCAGGCCCGCCTCGTGAAATTCCAGCGTGACGGCAAAAACGTCATCTACTCGCTTTCCGACAACCACGTCTACACCATGCTCGCCCAGGGCATGACGCACATCTGCGAATAATAAGGAACCGACCGAATTTCGGCTCACATAAATCCCGAGGAAAGGACCCCCATGCGTAAGTCGTTCAAGCTCGAAGACCTCGATTGCGCCAACTGCGCAGCCAAGATGCAGGACGCTATCAGCAAGATGCCCGGCGTCGAGAAGTGCACCATCAACTTCATGATGCAGAAGATGACGCTCGTCGCCGACGATGCCCGCTTCGACGAAATCCTCGACGAGGCCCAGGAAACCATCCACAAGTTCGAACCCGACTGCAACATCGTCCGCTAGCTCGCGCAGCCAAGCAGCAGACCCGCTCGCTTTCAAAGCAGCTCCGCACCGAGAGGCCTACCACCCATGAACAAAAAGCAGATCAAATGGCGCAACCGCATCATCGTCGCGCTCGCAATCTTCTTCGTCGTCTTCGCGGCAACGGAGCTCCTTCCGCTTGACGCGTGGCTCGGCAGCGAGACGAACGCCGTTTACCTCGAGTTCGCGCTCTTCCTCATCCCCTACCTCATTGCCGGCTACGACGTCGTCGCCAAAGCCGTCAAGAACATCGGCCACGGCCAAGTCTTCGACGAGAACCTCCTCATGACCATCGCGACCGTCGGCGCGTTCGCCATGGTGTTTTTCCCTGAAACGGGGCCGCACATGGCAGAAGGCGCCGCGGTTATGCTGTTCTACCAGGTGGGAGAGCTCTTCCAGAGCTACGCCGTCGGCAAAAGCCGCAAGTCCATCGCCGACATGATGGACATCGCGCCCGACTATGCGAACGTCATGCAAGATGGCGAACTTGTTGAGATCGACCCTGACGAGGTGGAAGTCGGCGACGAGATCATCGTGAAGGCGGGCGAGCGCATTCCCATCGACGGCGTCGTCGTGAAAGGCGCGTCCCAGCTCGACACCGCGGCACTCACCGGCGAAGCCGTCCCGCGCGTCGTCGAAGAGGGCGCCGAGGTGTTCTCCGGCTGCGTGAACCTGACAGGCGTACTCACCATCCGCACGACAAAACCCTTCGGCGAATCGACGGTCAGCCGCATCCTCGAGCTTGTCGAAAACGCCTCGGAGAAGAAGGCGCGCACCGAGAACTTCATCACGCGCTTCGCCCGCTACTACACGCCGATTGTCGTCATCGTGGCACTGATTCTCGCTGTGATTCCGCCGCTTCTCGGTGCGGGCGCCTGGTCGGACTGGATTCTACGCGGGCTCACCTTCCTTGTCGTGAGCTGCCCCTGCGCGCTCGTTATCTCCGTGCCGCTGTCGTTTTTCGGCGGCATCGGCGGCGCCTCGAAGTGCGGCATCCTTGTGAAGGGGTCTAACTACCTCGAGACCCTCGCCAAGGCCGAGACCGTCGTCTTCGACAAGACGGGCACGCTCACCAACGGCACCTTCAACGTCGTCGCCGTCCATGCGGAGGCGGGCGTCGACCCCGATCTCGTCCTTTCCTTCGCAGCATATGCCGAGACGTACTCCGACCATCCCATCGCGCTGTCGGTGAAGGCCGCCTACACGGGCGAGATCGACCGCGCGCGCATCAAAGACGTCAAAGAGGAAAGCGGGCATGGCGTTCGCGCCCAGGTCGACGAGCACATCATCGCCGTCGGCAACGAGAAGCTCATGATGGCAGACAACATCGCCTGGCACGAGTGCGAGCTTACGGGGACCATCCTGCACGTCTCACTCGACGGTTCCTACGTCGGCCACATCGTCATCGCCGACGTCGTGAAGGACGACGCCGCGGAGGCCATCGCAAACTTGAAGGCGGCCGGGGTGAAGCGCACCGTCATGCTCACCGGCGACCGCGATGACGTTGCGCGCGCCGTCGCCGAGAAGCTCGGAATCGACGAATACCGAGCCTCGCTTCTCCCACAGAACAAGGTCGAGGAAGTCGAGCGACTCATCAACGACACATCGAGCAAGGGCACGCTCGCGTTCGTGGGCGACGGCATCAACGACGCGCCGGTGCTCACGCGCGCCGATATCGGCATCGCCATGGGGGCGATGGGCTCCGATGCCGCCATCGAGGCCGCTGACATCGTGCTCATGGACGACAAGCCCTCCAACATCGCACGCGCCATTCGCATCGCGCGCAAGACAATGGGCATCGCCTGGCAGAACATCATCTTCGCACTGGGAGTGAAGCTCATTGTGCTCATCTTGGCTGCGCTCGGCATCGCCAACATGTGGCTCGCCGTGTTCGCCGACGTGGGCGTCGCCATCATCGCCATCCTGAACGCGATGCGCTGCATGAGCGTGAAAAACCTCTAGGAACCAAAACAGTTCGGCAACGCAACCAGGCGCGGGATGCCCTCAGGGCCATCCCGCGCCTGTAAAGTTATCCCTTAGCCTGAGCGCCCTTGAGCTCGAACGGCATCGGATCGTCCTGTCCGCGCCAGTTCGCAACATCGAACTGACAGGTCCAGTGCCCCACTGCGCGCACGACGAGGGCGCAACCCATCACACCAAGAAACGCGGCGAACAGCGCAACCGCTAAGGCGACCAGCATCAAAATCATTGCCGCGACCACAATGGGCAAGAACGAGGCATCGCTCGCATGAACCCCCGTGCTCGCGAAAAACGACACGCAGAGGATGCCGGCGAAGATCACAACGGAGATCGCAAGGGCAATGGCGATGCCCACGACGAACGAGACGATTAGCCACATGCCGAGTATGCGAAGGATTCCTTTGAAATCGTGGCGCATCATCGCCCAAATTCGCGAAACCTGGAAGCCCGCAGAGAGGCGTCCGTAAATCGACATCCGCATCGTGCCGACCCACTTGAACAGGGTGACGATGAACGAAACCGCGCACAGCACGGCAAACGAGAACAGCGACAAAAGCCCCGACACCAAGCCGAGGGGCGCAACCGTCTGGTAAATCGAGTGGACATCTCCCCAGACGAACGCCGAACCAGCGAAACTTCCCGACGAAATCAGGCCACCCGCGCTCTGGAGCACGCTCATCGCCACAGCGCACACCACAGCGATCACTGCCGCAAAGAAGCCTCGCGAATACAGCGTCCCATCGGCGTTTTCGAAGATTCTTTCAGGAAGCGGGGCGTGCACGCCCCACGCCATATCGCGCGCCCATCCCCACAGATAGCCCGCGATCACAATCCAACCGAACACGGGGATGAAGGATAAAAGCGCCAAAAGGAGAATGCGCGTCACCCAATGCGGCGACTGGGTAACATCGCTCCACGCCGTCTTGAAATACCCTCGCTGCATCGGTTGCTCCTTTCTCGGTCGGTCCCACTATAGGACATCGGCATGACAAAGCCGCGCGCCCGTTACCAGGGCGTAACCGAGAGAGGCGCAACAGAAAGCGCATCACCGCCATTTCCCGATGCAATCGAAGGAGAAGCCTCGAAGAAAGGCGCAAGGGGCAGGGCATCAAGGGGAAACGGCAGCCGCCAGGTCAGGCTCTCCTCGCCGCCCCTTTTTCAATACCGAAGACAACTGCGAGCAAAAGCTATGTCAGGAACTTCTTCGTCAGGCCGGCTCGTGTTTGCGTATCGGTCTTCTTGTAGATGGAAGTCAGGTGCTTTTGCAGCATGCGGAGTGAGATATCCATCTCGGATGCGATTTCCTTGAGAGCCCGCTCGTCGGCGGTGACAAGAACAAGCACCTCGGCCTCGCGCGGCGTCAAGCCGTATTCCTCCACGAACGCCGCCAGGTCGACCGCAGAACGCGCCTCCTCTTCAAGCGCCGCGTCCAAGCGAAATGCCCCCGACGCGAAAAACACAACGATAATCGCCACGAACAAAACTATGCAGACCGCGATCATGAGGATGAGGCCCCCCGTCTGGATAAGGGCGAGGGAAGGCGCGACTATCACGAAAGCGCAAGCGTTGTTGATCGCGCGGCCCATTCCCGCCCACAGGGCAGGCCGCCGCGTTTTCGGCGCCATAAGCATGAAACTCGCCGTGAAATAGGTGACGAAGAAGCCGGAAGCGAGGTAGAACAGGACAAGTCCCCAGAACAGGCCGCCGCTCGTTTCGGCTGCAAGGATGGCGATGGTAGAAAGCAGAAGCACACAGAACATGATGAAGTTCATATAGCGGCGCTGCCGTATGTCGAAAAGCGCACCAGCCGCGATGGCACTTACCGCGAGGAGAAGCCTTGGCCAGCTTCCCACGTCAAGATCCCCACCGGCGTCCGCGAGCGTAACGATGTTGTCGAGCGTTACGAACATGAGCGAGACGAGCGCCACGATTACCGAAAGCCAGAGGGCGCCCCGAAGGGAAGCGCTTGGGCAAGTCGCTCGCGCGCCTAACGCGTTCGGCGCGTTTTTCCCGCTCAGCTTGTCACGCACATCCCGCTCGTTTGGCATCGGCCCACCTGAGACCCGGGTCGCACCGTCGCAGCGTCCGCCCGCAAAGCATCGACGGCAAACCACAAGGAGCGCAGCTGCGCCGACGGCGAGAGCGATCGATGCTGCAAGGCGATCCGAGAACGCCGCGTTGGCGACGAACTGCATGGCGATTCCCGCGGCGTAGGCAATCCCAACCAGCAACGCGGCATGATCGAACCCCGCAATCTTGCGAGACGCCGCCCAATGGACAGCTCCTCCCAAGACTCCCAGCAAATAGAAGCAAATTACACCGATGACCTGCATCAACAGCAGGCTAGGCTGGGCGAATAGGACAGCGATGCCGCCAAATCCCACAACCATAGACACAATCGAGCAACCTAAACGTACCCTTCGCGGCGTTCGGGAAAAAGGCTCGAAACAGCAAAAGCCCACAGCGCTCGCGCCGAGTATCATGCCCTGGTTCAAAACGACATCGGCCGGGGACATGAAGCTGGCGAGCGTCGCATCGAAGAAATACTCGCCACCGAGAAAGACGAAGTAGAACAGGGCAAGCGCCATCAATTCCCAAGCATGTGTTTTGAGGCTGGCGGTCATGAGCTCCTGTGCGCGAGGCGATAGTTGAAAACTGCTTCCTCATTATACCAATGGCGAGCGAACATCGAGGAAGGACGGGGACACTATCCTCAACTGGCGCCTCGATCGTCGGAGATACTCATTAGCTTCCTACAGGTCTATGAGAACCCCGGTCGGGCCGCACCCACTTCCCGTCATTTTCCTATTTCTGAATACCGCCAGCTCAGAGGTTTGTAAGAACGCCTGGTTCGCATAGACGAACCTTCCCGCCCGATGCCTGTCAAGGCAAACTTGATTATGGATGAGCAGGACCGTGCACAAGAACGTTTCAGGATAGGAGCAACATGTTGAAAAAGAGCAGAAGACGCCCCCGCCCCCTCGCAAAAATCGGCGCATCAGCGCTCTTGCTTTCGCTTGTCGTGAGCATGTGCCCCATCATGGGATTTGCCGATGACGCCCAAGCGGGAGGCAGTAATCCAGCAGACCGAACCCCACTCATCGAGAACTCCGCACCCGAGTTCCCCGATGTGGATTACAGCGAATGGTACGGTGACGCGGTGACCTTCATCGCGAGCAAGGGCCTCATCACTGGCTACACCGACGGTCCACAAGCGGGTCTTTTCGGCATAGGCGACACGCTCACCCGTGCACAATTTGCGGCAATCCTGTGGCGCAACGCCTGTCCCGACGAATATGCAACGTACGACCCCACGACAGCCGTGGACACGACGGGAATTGAGGGGTCGGCCAGCGGAATGTACTACACCGCAGCCGCTAACTGGGCAGTCAGGGAAGGCATCATCACCGGCTTTGAGCAGCCAGATGGCACGTTCGACTTCGCCGCCGACAAACCCGTCTCCTTCGAGCAGATGATGACCATCATCGCGCGAACCTACGCCTCCTTAAACGATCCCGCGGCGGAAGGCGACCTGTCCGCCTTCGTCGACGGCGCCGACGCGAGCGAGTGGTCGTACCGAGCCCTCGCGTGGGCGCACGGAAGGGGCCTTGTCACAGGATACGACGAACCTGATGGCAAGTACCTGCGCCCTGGCGAGCCCGTCAAACGCGAGCGCGCGGCGATGGTGCTCATGCGCGCCTTCCAGCTTGGCATCATGGAGTAGAGCGTCCTTAGCCCCCTCGGGGAGGGATTGCCCTCCCCGAGGATCGACGCTCAACTATCGATGATGCGGTGAATACAAGTTTGCCCGAACGACATCGGCAGCAGAGCCAAGCCAGTCCCATGTCGAGCGGCACGCTCGCGGCTAGTCGATTTCAACCCGCTGCACCGCACCATTTTCTGCGCAAAAAAAGACCCTCCCGAAGGAGGGTCTTTCTCACTGCGAATCTAAAAAGAGTCGAGTTACTTGAGGGTGACAGCAGCGCCAGCCTCTTCGAGCTTGGCCTTGATTTCCTCAGCCTTGTCCTTGGCAACGCCTTCCTGGATAGCCTTAGGAGCGTTCTCGACAACTTCCTTGGCTTCCTTGAGGCCGAGACCGGTGATCTCGCGGACAACCTTGATGACAGCGATCTTGTTGTCGCCGAAGCCCTCGAGCACGACGTCGAACTC
>ERZ1034876.327-NODE-327-length-29744-cov-11.310418_pt1 | contig 29744 bp, 56 predicted proteins | sample MGYA00520698_ERZ1034876 | MGnify/ENA primary metagenome ERZ1034876 (study PRJEB33766, sample SAMN09781723) | gut metagenome | biome: gut microbiome | host: Homo sapiens | place: Madagascar | study: EMG produced TPA metagenomics assembly of the PRJNA485056 data...
AGTTATAAAATCCATTGAAAAATAAGCTTCTTTTTTAGGATTATTTATTTTTTGGACAATAGTGGTATATTGTTTTTTGTCTATAAAGTTAAAAATATCCATCAACATTTTACCAACGGAGGTTTTTCCGGAAGCGTTTGCACCTAAAAGAATATTAATCTTTTTGTATCTGAAATTTGGTCGTTCCATCAAATACTCATCTGGAATGTACGAATTAACAATTTTTTTAGGATAGGACATATTCATGTGAAAATCTTTAAAAGAATAGAAGTTGTCCGTCCTTATATCTAATACAATCATTTTTTGGTCCCCTTTTCTGTTTAGTTCGTAATACACGAAATAATCTTCCTCCCTTTATAAAATAATACATCAAGATGCTAATTAATTCAAATAAAATCGAAATAATATGTATTTAATTATATTTTTTTCACACAAAAATATGTATTTTAATAATAAAATGTAAAAAATATCAAAAAAGATTTGGCAAAATAAACGAGAAGAAAAAGAAGACTAAGTGTTTGCAAGAAAAAAGGTGCCTCAGAAGGTTTCAGATATGCGAAAACCAGTCTTGGGGTAGGTTTTTTGCACAAAAATGCGTATTTTTTAGTGAAATCCGAAGGTATTTGCACTATAAACCATGTTATATCCTATAAGAGGGGAGGTTTCTGGAAACCTCCATGCGTGATTTTTTTTAGTAAGTATACTGAAAAATGCGTATTTAGTCAGAAAGCTGACTACAAAAAAAAGAGCAGCGGATGAGCTGCTCTTTTTACATGCAAATAAATAATAATTATTTGGATTCATTTGAAAATATCAAAGAAACGACTGCCAGACCGCCGCAAATCAAGCACCAGCCAGACCAGATTGCCAAGTCACTATAACTTCCACCTAAGGTGAATCCGGCGATTGCGCCCAGAAGGAATAAAACAATTAGCGCGATGTTTCCACCTTTGCTACCTTTTCGTGTAGCAATAGAAACAATGCCGCCGGCTAACAACATAAAGGCTACGAACATTCCGGCAGTACCGCCAACTTCTCCATTTTCTTCTAATGAATTAGAGATTCCGGCGGCACAAGACTGAAATGCTACAAGGAAAAACAATACAATAGAGATAATTCCAGATACCAATTTCCAAGTTTTCATAATTTTCTTTCCTTTCCTTTTGTGAATTTATAATTTATAAGTATTTGTCTTATTATACAACAAAACATAAAGGAAATAAATAGAATATAAATTTATTGAAAAAATAATCACATGAAATATTATTATTTTAGATTGCAAAAAGTACATATAAGAGCAAAAAAGTAAAGTGTTTGATTGTTGACTGTGGCTTGTTAAAATGACAATATAAGAACATATATTCGATTAATTGGGAAGGGGTTGCATGGAAAATGAGGAGTATAAAAAAAGAAATTAGTGAAATGCTAAATGAAATGGAAAATAATAAAATATTAAAATTAATTTATAATTTTGTAAAAAGCGGCTACAAAGAAGAAAAACAGGAGAATTAATTCTCCTGTTTTTCTAAAATCAAAAGCTACATAATGAATTTTTCAAAAAAATCACATAATAATTCTTTTTCTTCAATTGGCTTATTATAATAAGCTATCATAAATTTCTTAAATCGTTCATCGTATAGCCCGATTTTTGTTACGGCATCAGCATATTGAGAGTCCAAATCTCCATGCTTTTTATCTTCTATTAAATCGGATGTTCCAATTCCGAAGTAATCAGCCAATCTTCTTAATTTAGATGGATTAGGCATTGATTTTCCCTTGCACCACATGTTTAAAGTGGGGGCGTTTATGCCCAATTCCCTAGAAACATCAATCTGCTGTTTTCCGTTGAGTACCATATATTCGCTTAAATTATTGGCGAATATCTTTTTTTGTTCTTCGTCTGTCATTAAAACTACCTTCCTTTCAAAAGGTATTATAAACCATTATTAAAAGGAAAACGATTTTGTTTTTCTTTTTTTGTAATATTTGCGTTTTAAATCTTCTTAAAAACGTACATTATAAGTGTATAAACATGGCAGGCCTAACATATAATATAACAAAAGGTTTGAAGCACATTAGGAGGGGTTACATGGACTATAAAAAAGAAATTATAAAAATAATAGATGAAATTGAAAGTCAAAAGATTTTGCGTTATATTTATCTTATGCTACTCGACATTCCGAAACGATATTGGAGGTGAAATAATGCTTTTTAAAATAAAGAAAAAAGTAAAGCCTTACCGCATAGATACATCGCAGAAAGGCTTTGAGTATGTTGGTATTAAATTGACAGATCAACAGTTCCAAGACGTATGTGATTTGAATTTGCTGTGGTCGGATGAAAGAAAAGATATTCCTGCTTTTAATATGCTTGTCCTTATGAAAGTATTAGGATTACTGCCACCCGAAATGGTGTGCGATAGCAGAAGCAGCGACACCGATAATAATTCCAGCTCCAATATCTACAAGATGTTGGAACGTAAATTTGGTAAAGTTATAAGATAATTTTATCGCAAATCGTTTGGTTTTTTCAGATTTTGATGGATATGCTTTATGATATTCGGCAATTCCCAAATCCGTGATGTGTATATCGTAAGTAGAAGTCTGAATTGTATAATGCTTGGAATTTAATGAATCGAGTAATGGTATTAGTGAAAAATCATCACAGTCCAGTTTGCATCTAACCGTTACGAGCATAGCATTATGTTCTTCGTTCATACATTCAATAATTGCTTTTAATACAGCTGCTTCTGATAACATAACGAACCTCACTCACTTAAAAGATTAATCAATTCAACAACATGTTTCTTTTTGGCATCGGACAGCCTGAAGTATTTCTTTAATGCATCGGACAGTTCGGTGTCTTTTCTTATTTGCGCAATCAAATGTGCAGATTCATCGGAAAAATCTTGTTCCGGCTCTTTTCCTGTCATCAGATAATCTACGGATACATTAAAGAAATCTGCGATTTTTTGGAGCTTATCTTGTTTTGGAGTATATTTTCCCTTTTTCCAACTGGTTAACGTGGCAGTGGAAATCTCAGTTCCTCTTGAAACTTGACTAGGAGTCACTTCTCTTTCTTTACATAATCGTTCAAAGTTCTCGTAATACATGGATTTTCTCCTTTGTGAAAAGAACTAAGAAATCTTAATTTAATTATTGACATACTAAGAAAACTGTGCTATTCTTTAGAAGAACTAAGAAACCTTAGAAATATCGCAGTAAAAAATTAAGAAATCTATATAATTGTTTGTTGGTAGCTTCATTATATAAGAAATCTTAGTTACTGTCAAGAAAGGAGTGAGAATTTGTTTAGCTATATGGTTTTCGAAAAACTTTGCAAGGATGCAGGAGAAACCGCTTATCAGGTTTGCAAGGATACGGGAGTTAAGTCTTCTACAATCGCTAATTGGAAAAAACATTCAGAAACAAATGGTAAAAATGGATATGTTCCAAAAGCAGATAAGATTTTATTAATCGCAAACCATTTTAATGTTCCGTTAGAAAGATTCATAGAAACGTAGGTGTGATATGCAATATATTTACTTGATTAAAAACAATATAACAAAACGCGTTTATGTCGGACAATCAAAATCTCCTCAAAGGAGATTTTGATTGCATATGAACGCATTAAAGCGGAAACAGCATCCAGTTGAAATTATGCAAAATGATTTTAACAGTTATGGAGAAAAATCATTTGGATTCAAAATAGTAGATTCCACAAGCAATTACACCCGAAAAGGAACAGAGGGAAAAAATAATGGAATGTTTAAAAACGTATGACAAAAAATATGGATATAACTGCAAAGACCCATATTTCATACGCAACGGAAAACATCCTACAAAAAATCTTCCTGCTGATTATTTAAAAACTTCGGTAGATGAAATTTTGAAATCCGATTAACAAGAAAAGGAGATATATGAACGAATTAATACCAATTAATTACGATGGCGAACAGCCTACAGTATCAGCCAGAGAGTTACATAAATCTCTTGAAATCAGTAAGCGATTTTCAGCATGGTTCGAAACGAACTCTCAAGGATTCATTAAGAATGAAGATTACACCAGCGTACTTACAGGTACGGAGGTTCAGAACAATGGTGGAGTGCAGATTAGAGAATTGCAGGATTATTCATTATCAGTAGATATGGCAAAACACATTTGTTTAATGTCCAGAACAGAAAAAGGGAAACTGATTCGTCAGTACTTTATTGACCTTGAAAAAGCCTGGAACACACCAGAGCAGATTTTTGCTAGAGCATTAAAGATGGCTGATAAAACTATCGAGTCATTAAAATCTGATAATGCGGCATTGCTGGCAGATAACCGCCGCATGAAACCGAAAGAAGTTTTTGCAGATGCCGTGGCTACGAGTAAAACTTCAATACTTGTCGGAGAACTGGCTAAGATTCTCAAACAGAACGGAGCTGACATTGGGCAGAACAAACTGTTTGCATGGATGCGTGAGAAAGGATACTTAATCAAAAGAAAAGGCTCAGATTACAATATGCCAACGCAAAAATCTATGGAAATGGGGCTTTTCGAGATTAAGGAAACCAGCATTACGAAGCCAGATGGCTCGACACACATAAGCAAAACCACCAAAGTAACAGGAAAAGGGCAGATTTACTTTACAAATAAGTTTGCTGTAAAGGATAAAGAAGTAAAATCTTTACCTGCCTGACGTGGAGGACAATAATGCTTAAAAGATTATTTCGACATTTCTTTCCAGTAAGAGTTGTGAGGATACCAGATAAGACGCGTCTGATATGTTTCTCAAAAGATGGAAAGAAGTATTTAAAAGTATTTAATACTCAAAGTGGTGCAAACATCTGTTTCCAGATAGAATCCGTAGATTGTGAAAACAGTGATTTAAGAGACGAATATCATCCAGAAACGATGTTTGCAGATATTGAGAGTAATCAATGTGTCACGATTTTGAACCAATAAGTATAATCGTTACACTTTGAACACTTTGGAATGGTTTTTCCAGATTTTACGGTTCTTTTAGAACCACAATTATTACAAACGAAAATAGTGGTTTGGGACACTTTTTCGCCAGAACGGAAGAAACCATCCAGATAAGGCAACAAGACCAAGAATATATCTCCTTTCAAATTACTCGGTATTTTACACCTGTATTTGCAATTATAAGGAGATTACTTGAAAAACTCAATAGAAAGGAGGAGTGAAATGTTGGATTTAACAGTTTTTACAAATGAAGAATTTGGAGAGGTTCGCACGATGGTAATTGAGGGTGAACCGTGGTTTGTTGGGAAGGATGTAGCTGCATCCTTAGGATATGCAGAACCTAGAAGTGCAATTTCAAAAAAGGTAGACGCTGAGGATAAAGGTGTTGCTGAAATGGCAACACTTTCTGGAAAACAGAAAATGACCATTATTAATGAATCAGGACTGTACTCTTTAATATTTGGAAGCAAGTTAGAGTCTGCGACACGATTCAAACGCTGGGTAACCAAAGAGGTCCTTCCATCTATCAGAAAAACGGGAGGGTATAAAGTACCAACCTCGCCAGCGGAACAGATTAAACTTCTTGCTACAGGGTTTAGTGACCACGAATCCAGAATTGAAAATTTGGAGCAGAATATGGTTATCGACTATGGGCAGCAACAGACTTTGAGAAAACATGTTAACCGGGTTGTACTGGATACACTTGGCGGTAAAAATACAGAAGCTTATCACTGTATGAGCAAGAAAGTGTTTTCCGAATGCAATCGAGATCTACAGGACAGATTCAAAGTTAACAGCCGAAATAATATCCCTCGTAAGAGATATGAAGAAGCTGTTGATTATGTAGATTCTTGGACGCCTTCGACAAATACAAAGTTAGAGATTCAGGAAGCAAATTGTCAGCAGAGATTTGCGGTGTTATAGGAGGCAGAAGTGAAAAAGAAGAAGAAAAAAGAAATATTTTCAACCTCGAAAGAGGATTTCAAAAAAATCGGAATAGAGCTTACTGACGAGCAATATGATGATTTGTGCCAGATTAATTTATTCATGATGCTGATGCCGGATATTCCAGTATACAACATTTTGCTAATCTTAAAAACGCTAGGATTAATTCCAACCGAAATACCAGATAATGAGAGCGGAAACGATGGCGATGATAATTCCGCTAAAAATTCCTGCGAAGAATTTGAGAGAAAGTTTGGAAAAATAAAATAGTTTTAAGAAAGGATAGAAATATGAGCAAAAAATTTAAAGTAGGAGACAAGGTAAGCATTGCGAAACCGACAAAAGAGCACGGAAAATTAAAAGGAGAGATTGCAGAAATCACTTTTATAGTGCCAGATAAGCAGTACCAGTACCGTTACGTACTCGCTTTTGAGCATCAGGAAGACTGCTATTACTTCAAAGCAGATGAATTAAAACTTGTTTCCAGAGAAGAAATTATCATTTATCGAGACGGGAACAATATAATTGCTCTGGACAAGGCCACAAAATGTAAGGGAATTGCGAGATACAATCCGGTAGACGATTTTAATTTTGATACTGGTGCAAAGCTGGCTTTTGAAAGATTGCAGGATATCAAAGGGAAAGGAAAAGTTTACAACGGAAAGGTTGTGTGTATCAAGGGATGCTGCGGATTTGAAACAGGTCGCATTTACAATGTTGTAGACGGAAAGCTTATCAACCCCAAAGATGGAAGGGCGTTACTTCATTATAAGACGGGTATCCCAGTTTTATTTTCTTCCTTTGAGGAGATAAATGCATATTTTGAGAAAATGGGGATGTTAATTGAACTTGTTGAGATTTTGGAGGATTAGGGATGTACATAGACATAATTGTTGCGTTTGGAGTAGGAATGTTTTTTGGAGCGGTTATTGGTTTTACTGTGACTTGCGTTGCAATCGCTGGAAGAACAAGAAGATTTAAAGTGAAAGAGTCTACAATAAATCTGGATAACACAAAACAGAGAGAAGCTTTTGAGAATTTGATGGATTCTATCAAAAAAATGAATGATGTAGTTGAGGAAGGAAAATGAGTCCGACATTTGCAGAAGCCTTAAAGAAAGCAAGGCTAGGAAAGGGATGGACGCAGGCACAACTTGCGGAAAAAGTAGGAATATGCGCCTGCACGCTCTATAAATACGAAAAAGGGGATTATGAGCCATCCTTAATCAACATCGTTTCACTGGCAGATGCGTTAAATTGCCAATTTCAGTGTGGAAAGGCTAATTTTGAATTCGTGCCACACGAATAAATGCTGATTATGAAGATTTTAACATATTTTTTATTAATTAGCAACACCATAGGAGGAGCCATGGAAGATAAAAAAACTTGGGATGAAATTGTACAGGAAATTGCAATATGTTTGAAAGAGAAGGAAAAAGATGGAGGAGTTGCCTCTGAAATCATCAAAGAACAGGAGAAAAAAATTAAGATGTTAAGAATATTTTCGGGCATAGCAATCGGAGCACTGATAGGAGAAACATTATGCAGAATTTTAAAAAGAAAGCGTGGAAAGTAGTAGGAAATATAATTGTTGTGGTGTGTATTTTATTTGAAATATGGATTGCAGCCAGCTGGATGAATGTGCTTGCACACAATGACCCTTGGCGGGGCGATAAAAAGTATGCACCCAATAATATTTTTGTTTTAATTGAGAGGTTGGGGAATGATTAACATTAAGGACTTGGCAGAAGTGCTTTACAAAGTGGATGCGGCACAAAATGCCGGGCATTATGTCTCGTTGTTATTCGGAGATGTTGCAGTGATTCGCATTTTGAGGAAAGATGCAGCAGAAGAAAGAATTGAAGAATTCCATATTCCGTTTAAAGGAGAATTTCAAGACGACAAAAAGGCGGAAGATGGTTATATTCGTTGCATGAGCAGATTAAACCAATTAATTGACTGGGAAGGAGGCAAAAGTGATGAGTAATGTAATTCCGGTAAATTTGGAAGACACAAACGAAGTGAGATTAGCTGGAGAAATTGAAAAGCCATTAGAATTTAGTCACAAAACTAATTCAGAAAGTTTTTTTAAAACATCAATTATTATTAAAAGATTAAGTGGGGTATGTGATGTAATCCCGTTAATTATTCCAAATAAAGTTGTAGATAACATGATTCATATTGAAAAAGGAATGTTTGTAGAATTGACTGGAAGATTCCAGTCAAGAAAAGAAGATGAAAAAATCAATTCATTTGTATTCTGTAAGGAAATGTGGAATGTGCCAGAGGGAACGTATAAAAATATATGCTCTGTTTGTGGAAGCATATATTTAACCCCCAAATTTCATACGACAGGGAAAGGCGTTAGCGTGACATATGTGTCAGTAATTGCGGCAAGAAAATTTAATAGAGCAGACTTCCTTCCGTGTATTTGTTGGAACAGGATTGCGGAATTTGCACGTAATCTACCAGAAAAAACCAGAGTTTGCGGGAAAGGTAGGCTTCAAAGTAGGGAAGGAACGAAAAATGATATTCCACATACGTTTTATGAAATTTCTCTATCTGGATTAATGAGGATAGAGGATAAAAAGAAGAAAGGAGCCTAAAAGTTGAAAGAAGTATTAGTAAAAAAAATCGAACTGGAAAATTATAAAAATTTTTCAGGGATAAGTTTGCCGATGTTTGCAAGAAGTAAAGTGAGCGGAAGAAACCGTGTTGGAAAAACAACGCTTATGGATGGATATTTTGACACGATCACTGGAAAGATGGCAAGTGGAAAAGAGCCGGATGAAATTCGTAGGAAAGAGAATGGACAGGAAATCCCCAAAGTGGATGTAGTGAGAAGGATTGTCCTTGATATTGACGGGAAAGAGCACACAATTCAGAAAACTACACGTCAGAAATGGAAAAAGCCTAGAGGGAAAACAGAAGAGGTCTTTTCTGGAAATGAAACAAAAATTGAAGTGGATAATTATTCCGTTAGCAATAGGGCTTTTACCGAATGGATTTCTGAAAATATCACGACCCCAGATACGCTTCTTATGTGTAGCAATCCTGTTCCGTTTTTGAATATTTTACAAAAGAACACAAACGAAGCAAGAAAGCTCTTGGAACGATTATCTGGTTTTAAAATCGAGGAATTTATTGCTCAAAATCCTCAATGCACAGATATTGCAGAGCTTTTGGAAGGTCATAAAGTGGAAGATGTTCTTTCAAAATTTAGAAAGCAACTGAATGAGCAGAAAAAGAAAGTAGCAGCAAAAAATACAGAAATCAAATACGAACAGGGCAGAGAGCTTGTAAAAGTTGATGTAGATTATTTGCAAAAACAGAAAGAGGATGCTGAAAAACAGTTAGAAGAGCTGAAAGAGAAAGAGGCACGGTTAAATAATACATTAGAAGCATCTGACAAACTAAACTCTGAAATTTTAGAATTGCAAAAAAGAAAGCAGGACATTGTTTCGGAAGAAGAAAATAAACTGATTGCGAAAAGAATGGCTGTCAGGGAAGAATTAAACGGTTTCGAAAAGTGCAAAACTAATTTTGAAACTGAGAAAAAAGCTATTGAAAGCAGGATGGAAGAATTAAAGCAGGAGATAGAGAGCGCTCAGAAAACTCTGGAGAAAGCTAGAAAAGATTATGTTGAAGTTAGGAAGCAGGAATTTGACGAAAGTGAATTAAAAAGGATTAAAGCGGAAGAATTCGATGAAAGCTCTTGCATTTGTCCAACTTGCGGGCAGGAATTTCCGGATGAAATGAAAGAAAGAGCCAGAGAAAAATGGGAAAGCAGCAAAAAAAACCGTATAGATGCGCAGGAAATGCTCAAACAGAAGTTTGAATCAGACAAAAAAGAGAATTTAAGTCGGATTACTTTGGCAGGCAATAAGGCAGCGGCAAATCTGAAATCATTTAAGAAAGAATTTTCTGACTTGGAAGGAAAAGTTCCAAAACTGGATGAGACCATTAAAAATAGCAAAAAAGAAATTGCGGAAACGCAGAAGGAATTGGACGCTGTTCCGCCGCATGCTAATTTGATCGGAAATGATGAAGTTATATCTATTAATAACCAGATAGATAACAAGAAAAAAGCACTTATTGAAATGTCTAAAACTGACACTAGAAAAAAAATATCTGAAGCAAAAGAAATCACCATTGAAAGTATTGCCTTATTTAAGGGGCAGATCGAGGCGTCCGAAAAGGCTGAAAAAGATAAAAAAAATCAGCTTGACACGCTTAATGCGGAATTAAGAGAACTATCCCAGGTAGAAGCCAATCTTGAACAAAAGATAGATTCGGTTCTTAACTTTTCAATCGAAAAGAATAAAGCTTTGGCGGATGAAATAAACCAATATTTTAATCACTTCGAATTTGACTTTTTGGAATACACCATTGAGGGCAATCCGGTAGAAACGTGCAAGATGGTTGTTGATGGAATTAACTATTTCAAAGGGTTGAATCATGGAGATAGGATTCTTTGTGAAATAGATCTTGTTAAAGGTTTACAGAAAATGAACGGATTGAATATCCCTATCTTTGTTGATGATAGCGAAAGTCTTGATTCAGATAGGGTACCAGATATAGAAGGGCAGCTGATTCTTTTAGAGAGAAATGACAACACTACATTATCGGTAATTGAATTCTAAATCTAAAACCGAAAAGCAACGGGAAAGGTATCGAATCGAATTATAAGGCGTTGGAACAGCGAAGAGTAGTAAAGCGTTGATTCGCAATGGATTTACACAGTTTAGCACATTTATGTAAAGAGAAGTAAAAGATTGGAAATGAGAAGAACAGTGTCGTACAGTAGCGGAATTGTGTGGAAATGAGCAGAGTTGATTGCGGTGCAATAAAATGGCAGGGCTAAGCGGGGATGGCATAGCGTGGAAGCGCATGGGAGTAGCCCAGTACTGCAAAGTTCAGAAAAGACAAGGAATGGTGTGGAAATGAAATAAGACGTGGTGAAAGGGAGCAGTGCAGGCTTGTACGGTAAAGCAAGGGCAAAGATAAGCAGTCAAATGCATGGAAAAGCATCGGAAATGCAAGTAAAAGAAATGTGCTGAGCAGAAATGAAAAATATTAAGTATTTAAGAAAAGGAGAAACAGAAATGAAAGAATTAAAAATCAGAGCAGAGTTTATCGAAGAATTACTAGGAAGTGCAAATAATGATAAGGAAATTCATGCAGAATTTATTGCAAGCAAAGCACCAGATGCTCCTTCTAGAGAAGAGGAGATTGAAGCCATTGGCGTCGATGCAGTGATCGAAAAAGGAAAAACTATTTTTCCGAAAGATGGAGAAGGAAATCCGTTTTTATATGATTATCAGATTAAGGGATTTCTTAAAAATGCGGCAAAAGCTTTTAATTATGTAAAAAAGATACCGGCATACAAAACCAAAATTGATAATCTGGTATTTGTATTTCCAAGAAAAATTCTTTTACAGTTTCCAGAGGGAGCGGGATTAACCGATTGCCAGAGACCACTTAGAGCACAGACTGCACAGGGAGAAAGGGTCGCATTAGCAAATTCAGAAGCGGCACCGGCCGGAACGGTAATTGAATTTACAATTAAATGCCTAGAAGATACCTTTGCAAAGAATCTTAAATCATGGCTTGATTATGGAGAATTAAATGGAATTGGACAGTGGCACAATTCCGGAAAGGGTAGATTCAAATACACAATTATTGAAGAAAGTGAGGAAAAATAATAAGATGAAAAACAAAATCAAATCTTATAAGGGATTTAACAAAGATATGACTTGCCGTGATTTTCAGTATAAGGAGGGAGGGGAGTATGAGGAAAAACAAGCTGATTTATGTAATTCGGGATTCCATGCCTGCGAGTATCCGTTAGATTGCTTTTATTATTATTTGCCAAATTGTAGTGTTTATCGTGAAGTTGAACAGGAAGGTGAATTTTCTAAAAGAAATAATGGAGATTCAAAAATTGCTTCCACCAAAATTAAAATTGGAGCACAGATTAATATTGCAGGTTTGGTAAAAGCAGCTATTGAATACACTACGGAAAGAGTAAAGAAAGAAGTGGACTCTGATGAATCGCAAGGGGCATCGTCAGCGACAGATCCAGAAAGTATTGCTGTGGCCTGGGGATATCACGGAAAAGCAAGGGGTGTTAAAGGTGCATATCTTGTTTTAGCAGATTGGGAAGGAGATGAGGAGTGCTATTGGGAACAGGATAAATGGAGATTAAAAGGAGCCGAAATGGTAAGGGTTGACGGAGAGAAAATCAAAGAAAATATTTGGTATACAATGGTTAACGGAAAGGTGGTTGAGGTAGAAGATGTTTGTAAAAACTAGATTTCTCAAAAACGATACAGTGGTCGGTAAGGAATACACATATAAATGCAATGACGACGTTAAGGTCGGAGATGTTGTGAAAGCACAGCCCGACGGAGGCATGGCGGTAATTACGAAAATAAATGTTCCTGAAAAGGAAGTTTATTTATATAAAGACAAATTAAAAGAAGTTAGGAAGGTGGATTAATTATGGCAGCAGCAAAAACAGCAGAAAAGAAACAAATGGTACAAACAAAGGAGGAGCACCAGGCAGCAATGGTGGTGAATAATTCATTTATTGACGGACTTGTAAAACAGTTGAACAAAAAATGTGAATATGGAATGAGTTTTCCGGCGGATTATAATGTATCAAATGCCTTAATGGGCGCTTATCTCGTGCTCAAAGAAACAGAGGATAAAAACAAAGTTCCATTATTACAATCATGCAGTCAGGCGAGTATTGCCAATGCCTTAATGGACATGGCTACGCTGGGATTGTCTGTTCAGAAAAAGCAAGGATATTTCATTGCATACGGCAAAAAATGCCAGTTTCAACGTTCATATTTTGGAAATATCACCATTGCAAGACGATATGGGCTTAAAGAGATTAATGCAGAGATTATCTATGAAGGAGACGATTTTCAGTACCGTATTGAAAACGGAAAGAAAATCTTTGAAAAACACAATCAGGATTTCATGAATATTGATAACACCAAAATTAAAGGCGCATACGCCGTTATAACAATGGAAGACGGAATTCAATATTTAGAAGTAATGAATTTTAAACAGATTGAACAGTCTTGGAAGCAGGGCTATGGATATAAAGGAAATAGTCAGGACACAACACATGCGAAATTTGCTGACCAGATGGCAAAGAAGACTGTAACTAACAGAGCTTTGAAACAGATTATTAATACTCATGGCGATGCATTTGTGCAGGAAGCCGATACAAGAACCGAGGAAGTTTCTCACGAAGACATGGTGGTAGCAGAAGTGAACAATATTGTTGAAGCAGAAGCGAATAAGGAAGAATTTTCTGTAGAGCCAGAAGCAGAAGTGGAGAAAATCCCAGCAGAAGAAGTAGAAATTGAGGATAAGAAAGTAAGCAAAGCAGAAGAAGCAGATTTACCTGACTTCATGACAATGGAAGAGGCGTAAATTAAACAGGTGGCAAGATATTTAAGGCTTGCCACCGGAAAGGGATGCATGACAAATTACGAAAGATTCAGTGAAGGCTTTGAAAAGACAGAAGAAATTCAAATTGAAGCTGTCAAAATGCTTTTAGACCAAATTATGGAAGATTATCAGTCGGGCTTGTTTCAAATAAATTTTCCGCTGTATACAAAAAAATACAAAGAAGCATTACAATGGCTGAGCTCAGAGGGAGGAGAAAAATGCCATACGGATTAACAAAAGAAATGTGGAATTCAATAGAAAACGAAGTCGCACGCAAGTTTTATGAAACTCCAGAAGGTTTAAGAAATGCTTTAGTAAGTGGATTTTCTACGCAGGAATTAACGGAAGCAATTCCTATATTGGAAAAAATTCCGCGCAGCAAAAAGAAAATAGACTTAATAAATAAAGAATTAGCTGAAAGAGCAGAACCTAAAAAGCTAACTAGAGAAATTGAAGATAAAATGGTAATAATGTTCAAAAGCACTTTGGAAGCCGAAAAGTTTAGAAACGATTGGAACACAACATGCAGAGGCATTCGAAAGAAAATGGGATATTCGAAATAAATAATAGATAAAAACAGTATAAATACTACATTGTTTTAAAAAGGAAGTGAGTAAAAATGATTGACGAAAAAAGACTCATTAAGGAATGTGAAGAAAGATTACTCGTAGGCACAAACGTAATTAAGACGATTGAGGAGCAGCCTAAAATATTAGAATGGATACCATTAGAAAAGAAAAAACCAGAAAATGGGGCACGAGTTCTTTTGTCGTTTAAAAACGAGGGGCAAAAGCCACAATTAGGTGTGTATAGAGAAGACGAAGAAGATTTCTATGTTCCATTTACAAATCACATAACATACACATCTTTGGGGTGTGTTGTAAATGCCTGGATGTCGATTCCTGAGCCGTACACAGCTGAAAAATGCAAGAAAGAAGATTCTCCATCATGGAAAAGAGAGGTTTTGAACGATTTTATGAAAGGAGCATATGAATGATTGATCCGTGTATAAAATGCGTGGAAAGAGACCGATGCAAGGGAATGAACCAGCCTTGCAAGTTCAAAATTGCATATAACAATTGGAAAAGAGGTTGCAAAAAGGTAGCCGAACATACAAAGAAAGTAAATAAAAGAATAAGAGAAAGCGAGGCATAAAGCAATGATATGTAGAGATGATATTGTTATAAGAAAAGCCGTTTTACATATTTTAGATACTAACAGAGGGCAATGCATACTTTCTAACACTATCCTAAATCCCGGTCCTGACTTACACGATTTCATTCGAAATCATATTTACAAAATTGTTTCAAGCGATGATACAAAAAACTGTGAGTTTGACCCGGAATGTTCTCCGATCTACTCTATTTTAGAAACTTGGGATGAATCAGATGAAACTTCCTTTATAGAAACTAGTCAGGCTATTGCAAATAAACTCTATATTGCCATGGGAGAGGGATTAGATATACCCGCTGCCGATTTATTATTTGTAACTTTCCAGGCAGAAGGAACCATTTATCTTGCTCTCTTAAAAATGAATTACAAAATGAGCTATACACATCATGTTGCAAGAGAATTAACACAATATGAAGACGATTTGCTTCACAATGTAGAAATTTCCAGAACTCGCTCATTTTTATCTGGAACTTCCAGAATTTCAGAAGCTGCAATCATTAATTTGAGTGATCGCAGCATAAAATTATTAGAAAAGAGATATGAAGTTAACGGTGAGAAGGTTTACTATCTGTCCGAAAACTTCCTTGTATGCCGTACCAGTATTTCTCCAAAAAAGAAGTTAAATATTCTTACCCGTGTCATTAATAATATTTCTAACAAGTATGATGGCGCGGATTTAAAAACAAAAATGGATACCAAAAGTGCGTTGCAAAAAGAATACGTGGACCGAAAATCTTTTGATATAGAAGAAATAGGGAACAAACTTTTTGGGAAAAGCCCTGAAAAGAAATCCGAATTCGACGAAAAAATGGAACAGTACGACTTACAATATGATAACTTTACTGTCACCAATGAAAGTACTGTAAAGAAATTAGAAAAGCAGGTCATGGTAACCGATAGTGGAATTGAAATTTCAATTCCTATGGAAGTATATAATAAGCGAGCTAGTCTTGAGATTAAGACTGATGCAACAGGGAAATCGACAATTATTATTAGAAATATTGATAATGTTATTTTGAAATAAGAAATCCATATAATTGCAGTATAAAAAAAGAAAGGAGATACAAGTGAGTAATCAAAAGAAGAGATTGGAAGAGTACAGAAAAGCCAGAAATGATGGCATAAAATTAGCTTGTAAAATCATTCTAGATTCCGAAGATATGACTGAGGAAGAGAAAAACAAAGCATTGAAAGCCATCGGCAAAGAACAACGTTTCCGAAGAAATAATAACATGGATACAAATTTGACACTAAAAGAACTGGAAGAAGCATCAGAACCGATGCGAATTCTTATAAATGAGGGCCAGATTTTAATAGCTTTATCTGTTCTACATGATGAATTTGATTTTGGGAGAACTCGCTTAAATCGTTACATGGATAGATTTTGTAGCATACACGATTCGATACAGGGGGGATGGGCAGGTTATAGCGATTACAGAGATATGCTAGCCGAAAAAATGGGGAAATTACTTCCGACTGATTTACTAAGTACAGCTCCACACTGGGAGAAAGATGAAAAGAAATAGGACGACAGGAGTGAGGATATGAATATTTCAGTGAATTTAGATGCTTTAAAAAACGACGAAAGAGAAACTTTACTGAGACTAATCGGTAAAGCCAATAAGCCGATGAAAGAAGAATTTGTTTGCATAAAACAACGTAAAGATAAAGTTACTTGGGAACAATTAGAAGAAATTATTGAAGCGGGAAAAGCGAAAGAATTCTTCGGCGGCAAAGGGAGTATCTCTGTAGAAATGGAGGGTGTAGGAGCGGTTACTTTTGACATTATCGGATACGATGCTGAAAAACTTGCAGAAGACAAACAGCACAGCATTACTCTTTGGATGTGAGACCTTATCCTCGATAAAATGGCATTTAGCACAGAAGGTAATAACAAATGGAAAGACTCTGATATTCGTAAATATCTTCAAAGTGATAGTTTTATTAAACGCTTTGAACCAGGTTTCAGAAAACTTCTTTCTCCAGTTTACAAAGATAATGGGGAATCCCCAGAAACTTATGACGTATTTTTTCTCTTATCAAAAGAAGAATTAGAAGACGGTTACGAATTTATCAAAACAGAAGCAGACAGAGTAAAAGCGGACAAAGATGGAGAAACTGACTGGCACTGGACTCGCAGCGCGAACCGTGGCGGCGCTAATGGCACTTGGTGTGTGCACACTAGCGGCTACGTCGGCAGCTACGGCGCGAATTGGGCGAATCGTTTCTCCCCGGCTTGTGTAATCGCAAGATAATCTTATAATCGCGTGCCGCCGTGTAGGGGGCACAGAAAGGTTAAAATATGAAGTTTATTGATTTTTTTGCTGGAATCGGAGGATTTCGCAGAGGAATGGAATTGGCTGGGCATGAATGCGTCGGGTTTTGCGAATTCGATAAATTTGCAACCGCAAGTTACACATCAATGCACCTGCTTACATTAGAACAAAGAAAACGTTTAAATGAAATGCCTTTAAAACAACGGAGAAAAGAAATATTGAAGGAGGAATACAGAAATGGAGAGTGGTACGCAAATGACATTAGAAGAGTATATGCCGGAGACATTCCAAAAGCAGATTGTTGGTGTTTCGGATTCCCTTGCTTCGCTAAAGGAACTTACATTCTTACGGAACGAGGATATATCCCGATTGAACAGGTTATTGTTGGAGATAAGGTCCTTACACACAAAGGAAGATGGAAAAAAGTCACATCAACAATGCAACGAGACAATGCCAGAATTTGGGGCGTTGATGGATTTGGAATCTTGCCAACAAGAACCACGGCAGAGCATCCATATTATGTCACTAAACCAGATGCTCCAATGGAATTTAGAGAAGTCAAACAACTCGATGGTGATTGGTATTCCACAATGGTTTTGCCTAACGAAGAATCCAATGAATACAGCAAAGAAATGTGGTGGATTATCGGACGCTATCTTGCTGATGGGTGGAGAGTTAGAAGAAAAGACAGACCGAACGGCGGAAGAATTGTTTTTGCAATCAGCAATGAGAAAAGAACAGAGTTTGAGCAAAGGCTTGAAGAAGCAAAATTACACGGGACTTACACAAAAGAACGAACTTGTGGAAAATATCATGTGTGCAATAACAAATTATACGAATACCTTGAAAAATTCGGGAAATACGCACATGGAAAACGGATACCGCGAGAAGCATTATGTCTATCAAGAGAAAAAGCAGAGTACTTCTACAACGGATATATGTCTGGAGATGGACGAAAAGACAGAGAAGAAGCAACATCCACAAGTGCAGCACTCATTCTTGGTATGTGCATTATTGCACAGCGACTCGGAAAGTCTGTTCCAGCTGTCTACTACACTGGAAGAGATAAAAAATGCATTATACAAGGAAGAGAATGCAAACAAAGAGATACTTATACTTTCAGGATATCTAAAAGATCAGTTAAGGGGCATTATCGTGGAAAATATGTTTGTAGAGAATTGTACCAGCCAAAAGAATCTGATGATTTTGGAACGGTGTATAACATCAGTGTTGAAGAAGACGAATCATATGTTGCAAACGGAGCAATCGTCCACAACTGCCAAGACATCTCAGTTGCAGGAAAGCAACTTGGATTTCAAGGAAACCGTTCAAGCTTGTTTTTCAGAGTTATGTACCTTATCGGACAACTCGAAGAAGAAAATAGACCCACTTACCTTTTCATTGAGAACGTTAAGAATTTGCTTAGTGTTAATGGAGGATGGGATTTCGCCAGACTGCTCATTGAAATGGAGCAGGGGGGGGTATGATGCAGAATGGCAGGTGCTCAACTCCAAAGATTTTGGAGTGCCACAGAACAGAGAAAGGTGTTTCATTATCGGGCATCTTAGAGGGAGAAGTACCTCAAAAATATTTCCTATCGAAGGAACAGATGGAAAAAATAGTGTTTCGTTAAATCTTTTTGGCTGTCTTAATGGTAGAAATTCACAGCGAGATAGAGTTTATAGTGGCGATGGATTAGCACCAACAATCAGTACGAAGCCGGGAGGAAACACGGAACCCAAAGTATCCATATTATTTGATACAGGTTATATTGGTCAAGATGGAAAAGCATGCATATATGAAAATATTTGTCCGACACTAACAAGCAGAGATTATAAAGAGCCTAGAAGTGTCGAAGTAGTATGCAATGTGAATCCGTCAGGAAAAGGAATGAACGGAAATGTGTATGATTCGACTGGTTTAAGCCCTACTTTAACAACAAATAAAGGAGAGGGAATTAAAACAGCAATTAAAATTATCGGTGAAATAAACTCATCTCAGGACGGCAAAATTCTTTCGACTGATGGTATTGCAAATTGCCATTCGGCGGGGCACGGGAATAATCCAAAGATTGCAATTCCTATTCTTACACCGGATCGTGCAGAAAAACGTCAGAACGGAAGAAGGTTCAAAGAAGATGGAGAACCAATGTTCACACCGACAGGACAGGACCGGCACGGAATCGCGATTGAAGTCAAAGAAGCAACAAAACAAGGTTATGCAGAATGCAGAGTGGGAATTGACAGCGCGAACTTCTCAATGCCAAACAGCAAGACAAGAAGAGGAAGAGTTGGACGTGATGTTGCAAATACATTAGATACCAGTTGCAATCAAGGGATTTTTGTGCAAGTTTCAGAAGAGTTGACCGTATATGCTGTCTGGTACGAAAAATACCAGTGCTACATAGCAATCAGAAAGCTGACACCGAAAGAATGCTTTAGGCTGCAAGGTTGGACAGATGACTATTTTGAAAAAGCAGAGTTTGTTAATTCTGATAGTCAATTATACAAACAAGCAGGAAACGGCGTAACTGTAAATGTAATAAGAGCTATTGCAGAAAAATTAGAAAACAAGGAGAAGAATTAATGATACAACAGAGAATAAACACTGTAGAGGGATTAGTTAAAAGCATTAGCATTGCTGTAAACAATCTGGTAGCAGAAGATGACACAATGAAACCTGTGAGTGAACGTACAGACAGCCTGAATTCCATCCAGAACATGATTACAGTTGCGCGATTAGAACTTCTGAAAGCAAAGAAGGAACTGGAAGAAATTTATTATTAAGGAGGAAAAGTTGATTGACAGATCTGTATTTAGAGCTAGAAGCCCAACTTATTGAAAATCAAATTTCTCCACAGGAATTTAAAAAAGAATTTGATAGAAGGCACGAAGAACAAAAGAGAAAGGAGGGCAAACATGGAGCTTAGATGCTGCGGAACAGGCTCTACCGGCAATGCATATGCCATTGTGGATGATGAGGATATCTTGCTAATAGAATGCGGAGTTTCTTGGAAGAAGATTCTTAAAATGATTGATTATCGATTATCAGATGTGAAAGGTTGCCTAATGTCACATAGACACACAGATCATTCGTTATGTTATAAAAAGCTCATGCAATCTGGTATACCGATTTATACAAACGATGAGGCTGTGGAATATTTTGAAGTTACTTCTGGTGAACTAATGACCGGGCTTCCAGAAAAAAAAACGATAAATCTTGAAAACAAGTTTGAAATTACGCCGTTTTATGTGCCACACGATGATGTTCCAAACTACGCATTTATAATTGAACTATCTAACGGAAGCCGATTGCTGTATGCGACTGATTTTTTACTGCTACCATACAGATTCAAAAAGATGAGATTAAATCATCTTTTAATAGAATGCAATCACAATGATGAATTGGTAGATAAAAACGAGGTAAAGTTTGAACATAGCCTTAGAGGGCATAGCAGCTTATCTGTTGTAAAAGAAATTATAAGGGCGAATAAAACATCGGATTTACAAAATATTGCATTGTGTCATCTTTCCGAGGATTGGAGCAATCCTGATGTTATGCTTCAAGAAATTAAAAAAGTTGCTGGTAGCCTTGTCAATGTGGAAATCATTAATTCGGGGAGCGTGATTTCACTTGATACAATACCGTTTTAAGGAGGGAGGACAGATGCTGGGTATAATAAAAATTTTTAATTTTTCGGTAGGAATCATATGCACATTATGTTATGTCAAAGAAAGAGAAGAAGGAAGACCAGGGACTGCCGTGTCTGTATTTGCAGTAATTAATTTTTTGGCCTCCATCTTTTTAAATTGAAAGGCAGGTGTAAAAATGAAAACTTTAGGACAAGAAAGGAATAAAACAGAAGGCAAAAAGTACAGTTATAATGAATTGGCACTAGCTTTTTATAAGAAGGAGATATCATTAGAAGAGTATATAGAAAGGTATAATAGGTTAATTGTAGAAGAAGCGGAAAAACACGCAGAACCGTTTGAGCCGCATGAGCATATATAAGCGAAATTTTACAAAATAACATGAAAATAAGAGATACTTGACAAAAAACCATTATGCGCAAGAAATAATAACCAGTTTATTTATAAAGTGAAGAAGGTGGTAAGAATGAAATATAAAGTATATGGGAACTATGTGTTCTCAAAATTTCTTTGTAAGGTCGAAGCGTCCTCGCAAAAAGAAGCTATAGAAAAAGCATTAGATAATGCGCCACAAAATGCTTGGCTGTGTGTTCAATGCGCGAGTGAATTTGAAGATGCAGGAGAACTCGTTGAGGACTCTCTTATTGCGGAAGAAATTACTAAGGAGGAATAGGATAAGAAATGAGCATAACAGAAACAATAGTAATTGTAGCACTGTTAATTTATATGGGGTTTGTATTTTACATACTTAACAAGTGAGATGGTAGGATGGATACACGAAATCACGAACATTGCAAAGATAAAACGGCGCATGAGCATATTTAGGGAGGAACAAAAATGGACAGAAAAGAAATGATTAACGCATTAGAAACAATCAGAAAAGCTTGCACAGGAAGGTGTGAGGAGTGTCAGTTTGGAATAAAAGAAGGAATATGCAAGCTAAAAGAAACAAATCCGAATGAGTGGACACCTAAAGCTATGGGATTCAGTTGCAAGGACTGCGAGTATAAAGCAAATAACAGGAGCTTTTCCAGTGAGTGAAATTGGTAAAACCGTGTTCCTCACCCGTGAAGAAGCTGAGAAGAAGCTGGAAAATATATGATAATAAAGAGGAGAGTCAAATGCTAGTACCTGCAATATTATTCAAAGAACAAATAATAACAGAATTTCAAAGAATCTATTTCACTGAAGATATGATGTATTTAACTGGATGCTTAGAACAATGGTGTCCGGATATATCAGCAAACCCAGAGGAAGGAAAATTTGATTTTGCTATTGTTAGCAATAACAGATTAATAGGCTATTTGTCTTATCACATTGACTATTATTGCTCCAAGGCGTATAATTTTGGACTTTTATCTTTCGATAGAGGAAATCCGGTTGTCGGAGAAGAACTTTTTAACAAGATGGAGGAGCTAACAAAAAAGCTCCGTAAAATTGAGTGGCGCATGGTTGGTGGAAATCCTGTTGAAAAGCATTACGATAAATTCTGCAAAAAACATGGAGGAAACAAGCATATTCTAAAAGACTCTGTTAGAGATCTGAATGGTAATTACCGTGATGATATTATCTACGAAATTATTAATGATTAAGGAGAAGATGAGATGAGAGCGTTATTTTATTTAGAAGATAAACTTGTAGCAGAAGAATTTTACAAATGTCAGCAGTGGAAAGGGGGAAATGGCAATTATCTCGTGATAGATACAGAAAGAGGTCAAAGACTATTTTTTGATTTTAGCAAAAATACGAACCCGAATATAGGTACAGTAGAAGACAATATAATGAAAGCAGCTGGGGGCAGAGTTGACCTGAGAAGATTTAAAGCTCTAACATTAGAGGATATTTTAAAAGCGGAGAATTCTTATAATATATCCTATTTAAACTAGAGATAAGATATTAAAAGTTGGTTATAATTGCGGAGGAAAATTTTATGAAAATGAGTTGTATTGCCAGATGTGTATCAATTAGCAAAAAATCCAAAGCACAGGGATTCAAAACCTTAGAGGTCAGAGATATAGTTATATTTACGGTTCCAATTGAATCGGTCGGAAGGAATAGTAGAGGAGGTGCCTATCCTACATATATTAAATGCAAAAATAATAGAACAGGAGAAGAAGGCTATCAAAGCTTTAATATGCTGGGATATGCTGGGGCGTTTGTTGAAAAACTATGAATTTGAGCAGTTAAATAGCGAGAAAATGGGTTGAGTTAATGATGAAGGATAAGGAGAGAAAATGAAAGGGTGGAACAGATGAAAAAGAATAGAGCGTGTGCCAGGACGTACGATAAAGCAGATTACAATAAACAGAAAGAACTCGTAAAAAACATGTCAATGAAAGAAATTGCAGATAAGATTAGAATAATCAGGAGAGGATGTTTGCCAGATTATAATTTTACTGGAAGTGAGTACGATTTTTATGCTTATGAATTACAGATGGTTATGAGCAGAGCTGCAGATATTATTGATAATTGGAAATCAGATTATGAGGAGTTAAAGAAAATAAAAGAAAGGAATATACCTCAAAAGCCCACACTCGAAGGAGATGGTTATGCACCGGATGGGAGCTTTGTATGGGACACGTGGTTATGTCCAAATTGTGGTTCGGCACATGAAGTTGATGAAGAAAAATATGATTACTGTCCTAATTGTGGACAAAAGATAGATTGGAGAGAAGACGATGTGGAGTGGAAAGTTGAATAGATGAAAAAGCTTAGTATCGAAGATATAGATTTTGAGTTTATCCCTGCATCTGTTCTTCAAGACGTAGACAAGAGGATTGCAGATTGGCGAGCGGCTGGAGGGAAAGATAACGACCAATATGCGCAGCAGCAACTTAGATATTTAAAGAGAGTAGAAAAGCTTTGTAAGCAGAGTACGAATCAGGATGAGAAATAAAATGTCAGATAAAGAAATTATGCTTATCCAGAACGAAGATGGAACATTTAGCCAATACGATGACAGCAATGACATTATTATTAGTTGTGAAAATGAAGAACAGTGCGAAAAAGTAGTTGAGCTACTGAAAAGACATCTTAAGCCAGTGAAACCGATTATCTTAGATACATCAAACGGAGACGTTGACTATGAATGTCCTTTGTGCGGAAGGCAAGTAATGGCGGATGCAGAAAGCAGAAATAAATATTGTGGTGAATGCGGTTGTAAATTTGACTGGAGCGAGATTAGTGGGTGATCAGGCAAAATGGATTATCAGAAAATTTATGAAGCACTCAGGACGATAAAAGAAGTGCTGTGGATGAATTTTGAACCGCCAGAACAGCTGTCGATTTTTGATTTGTCACGCATACAAGAATGAAGATAGATGCACTTGACAGTCATAAATGTTCCACAAAGCATTTTAGGGAGAAAAGGAGGAAAATGTATGAATAAAGTAATTTTAATGGGACGATTAACAGCAGATCCAGAGATAAGAGAAAGCACGAAAGGAACTAAAGTGGCCACGCACACTTTAGCAGTAGACAGTTACTATAAGGCAGGGGAGAAAAACACAGCGTTTATTCCTTGTGTTGCTTTCGGAAAAAATGCTAGTTTTGTCGAAACTCATTTGAGAAAAGGAATTAAAATTATCGTGGAAGGAAAATGGCAGACAGGAAGTTATACTAACAAAAATGGAGAAAAGGTATATACAAATAATTGTTTTGTGGAAAAATATGAATTTGTAGAAAGTAAGTCTAGTACATCTGTAGAAAATAATTGCCAGTCGAACGAGTATCAGCCTCGACCTACAGGTCCGGCTGCTCCAGATGGGTTTATGAAAATCCCAGAAGGTATTGAAGAAGAATTACCATTCCAGTAGGAGGTGGTCGTATGGACAAACAACCGTCTGAAATTATTAAGGATTTCTTAGAATTGCTTGATGAGAGCCATGAGTTATATCTAAATTCAAAATCGCAAGTTGATGGATTTAACAGGAAAACTTATGAATGGACACACGATTTGGAAGATTGTAAAAATAAATCAGAACGCAACAAGCTTGCAACAGCCTGGCAGAAAGAACTGAAAGAGCGAAGAAAACAGAAAGACATTATGAAATTATATGAAGGAATTCATAATTTTGCTTCAGACAACAATAACAAGGCTTTTACAAAAAGAATCAGACATTTGCTGCAAGAACAAATTAAAACAGAAGAACATCTGGCAGTTATTCCGGAAGAAAGGGAATACAAAGGAGCAGGAAGGAGGTAAGCATTAGTTAATGAAAACTTATAAAAGAACTTATAGACGATGGTGGTGAAAAAGGCGATAAAAGATAAGTTCGACCAGTTATATATTGTTTTTACGGATTACACTGGAAGAATAGAAAGACAAGTAAGCAGGGAACGCAGGGGAAAGGATCCAATTCTTTTTGGGACATTTCAGAAAGAATCCGATAGGACGATAATTGATAGATTTTATTATTTGGGCGACTGGCAAGATGAGTATTGTGATTTGACCCTAGATAAAATGGTAAATGAGACAAAAAACTTAAAAAAGAGAAATATTGCTAAAACGATATCTACCCCAGAAGATATTAAAGAATTGAGGAAACAGCTTGGTAGATTAGAAGAAAAAAATGAAACATACATTCAAGTCAGTAATGAGAAAAAAACATTATTTTCCAATATAAAAACAGTACTGTTGGGTAAAAAGAGATGAAATCTAGTGTTGATTTGACGCAAAACAGGGCATTCGAAACTCATTCTTCAGAACTACAAATTCGTATTTCTCAACTTCAAAAACTAAACTTTTTCGAAAGATTTAAAGGTGATGAAGGAGATTTAGGAAATCGGGGTTCGGTTTTTTTACTTGGAAACAAGAAGCAAAGAGCCACAATTAAAATGTATAATAAATTAATGAGCGGCAATTATTGTGATCGTTGTGGGGACAAGATTATGCCTTGGGAAAATAAAAAAGGACTGTGCCACAGGTGCGAAGATTCGTATTTGCCAAGAGAACGATGCCCGTGGAGAAAGGCAACGTAATAAAACTAAGAAAGGAAAGTAAAATAATGAATGCAAAAAGATGTGACAGATGCGGGAAATATTATACGCCAGAAGTTCCAATTCAGAATAGGAAATATTCTATTACAAAAAATTTGAGAAGTTTAGGCGCTGGCGTCCTTGATTTATGCAAAGATTGTCAAGAAAAACTCAATATTTTTGTGGAGGAAACAAGAAAATGATTACAATTTTGGAAGATACAAGACAGCAAGAATCTAAACATAAAGTCAAACATCAATGGTTTATTCGGAACGGAATTCATTGGAATCGAAGCTGTTTGACATGTGGAGATTACCAACTTCCAGGTAAAGGAGACGTAGCTGTTGATACAAAATTTTCTATTCAGGAATTAATTGGAGACGTGCAAGCAAAAAAGAAAGCCAAGAGCAAAATCCTTGAAGAAATTAATAATTTAGGTCTTGAAAAATTTGAACATAAGGAGATGCTTTATCATTTGATTTGTGACGATGATTCTGAACGATTTCCAGAAAGAGAAATCACAGATTATTGCTTCAAAAACGGCATAAATGAAGGGATTCAGAGTAAATTACAACAACTATATGTACAGCGACAGGGATTCTTTCATAGAGGACTTTTAAGAGCTAAAAATTATGGTGTTGATTTATACATTCTGGTTGATAACAAGGACGGTATTGCATCCGTGGATGATTTATTCAGATGGGTAAATCCTAGAAGCAAAATTTTTGTAAATACCAATCAGCAAATTGGGTTTTATAAGAACGGAAGACCGAAATATAAAAAGACACCGAAATATCCGAATTGTATGAAAGGACAGCATTTAGCAAAAGCCTGTAAGACAATGGAACTAAAATATGGCTGCCATTTTCTTTTCTGTAAACCCGAAGAATCGGGGCAAAAAATTGTAGAAATATTAACAAAGAAAAACGATTAAAATTTAAACTTATTTTTAGATTATAAATACACTTCTTAGATTATTCCGGCGAATCTGCCGGGCAATTCCCAAAGACAAAAAATGAATAACGGAGGCAGCATTATGGCAGACGTAAAATGGATTAAAATAACGCTTGATATGTTTGATAATCGAAAAATTAAGTGTATTAGAAATTTGCCAGAAGGCAACAATATTGTACTTATATGGGTAATGCTTTTGACAATGGCAGGCAAATGTAATTCTGGCGGAATGATATTCCTTACTGAAAACATCCCATATACAACAAAAACTTTAGCCGATGAATTGGGATTTGACGAGAGTGTGGTCCAGCTGGCATTAAATGCATTAGAAAAATTTGATATGATTACCAGAGACAAGGATTTATTACTGATTCCGGGATGGGGAGAATATCAGAATGTTGAAGGAATGGAAAAAATTAGAGAACAAAACAGAATTAGAAAGCAAAAGCAGAGGGAAAGAGAAAACAAATTACTAGAAAATTCCAAAAGCAAAGATGTGTCACGTGACATGTCACGTGACGTCACGCAACAGAATAAGAATAAAGAATCAGAAATAGAAATAGAATATAATAATAGAATTTCTAAAGAAATTCTTTGTCCTTTTACAGAGGATAAAATCATCAAAAAATGGAACGAATTAGAAAAATATGGAATAAAAACACTACGAGGGCTTAAGCCAGGCACTCAGAGAAGGGATAGCTTGAAGGCAAGATTGCAACAATATAGCCTAGAGGAAGTACTAGAAGCCATTGACAAGATAAAAAATAGTGATTATCTACAAGGAAAAGTAAATAATTGGCAGATAACTTTTGACTGGTTCGTAAGACCAAATAATTTTCCTAAAGTGCTAGATGGCAATTACGATAATCGGCAACACAATGCTGGTCCAGCAAAGAAAACGGTATTTGATGATTGGAGGGACGCTTAATGACGAGAGATGAAACGAAAGAGATTTTAATGACAATACAAGCCACCTATCCCAATTTTAAACCAGAAGATAAAACTGTTACGATAAATACATGGTTCACACTTCTCAAAGATTATGACAGAAAGCAGATTGGCGTGGCGCTTCGTGATTTTATTACCCATGATGCTTCAGGATTCGCTCCAAGTATTGGGCAATTAACAACTAGGGTAGAAGAAATTTTTGGAAAAGATAACGAAATGAACGAACTAGAGGCTTGGGAAGTAGTTTTAAAAGCAATTAAAAATTCTGGCAGCAATTCGCAAGAAGAGTTCGACAAATTACCGTCGTTAATCCAAAAGGCTGTTGTAAGCCCCAGACAGCTTCGAGAATGGGCTTTAGATGAACAATGGGAGAAACATTCGTCTTTTTATCAGAATGGATTTATGAGGCAATACAGAGCCGAGAAGGGCAAGTTTGCAAATAGGAATATTTTAGATTGCAAAAATCAAATTGAAAGTAAGAACCAAGCGCAACTGGAGGATAAAAATAATGCACAGAGAAGCTGGAGCGACAATGCTTCTCCAATGCCAGAAGACTTTATGGATAAATTAAAACAAAGATTCGCTTCAAACGTGATGTGAAGGGAGGATAGAGGGGCTATTTAGGCCCCTCGCTGTTTTCATGGATGAAGTATTGAAATATGCTATAGAAAATGGCATAATTGATTTGTCACGCATACAAGAAGAAATTGAAATGACAAAAAGAGAAGAATTATTAAAAAAACATCCTTATAGCATCTGGAAAAGTAAAGATGGAAAATGGCATACTTATCTTCCAGACGAAGGAAAAAGAGTTCCTAGAAAGCGAAAGACAAAAAAAGAACTCGAAGACTTGATCGTAGAATACTGGAAGCAGCAAGAGGAAAATCCTAAAATTTCAGAGGTTTTTGAAAAATGGCTTGAAAATAAGCTGGAATTTGAGGAAATCAAAAAAGGGAGCGCTGACCGATATGAAACAGATTTTATTCGTTTTTTTGAAAAGTCCGGATTTGCAGACAGGAGAATAAAAACAATCACAGAAGATGATTTAGAAGCTTTTGTAAAAAAACAGATAATAGAAAATAAGCTCACTCCAAAAACCTATTCTGGATTAAGGCTTGTTGTTCGAGGAATTTTTAAATTTGCCAAAAAAAGAAAATGGACCACAATTTCAATATCCACATTTTTCAACGACCTGGAGCTTTCAAAGAATTCATTTACAAAAAAAATAGTTGAAATGGACAAACAGGTGTTTAACGAAGATGAATTGCCAAGGCTTTGTGAATACTTAAAAGAGAGAGGTACTATAAGAGACTTAGGAGTGCTATTGCTTCTTGAAACTGGAATTCGTGTTGGGGAATTGGCAGCACTAAAACGTTCAGATTGGGACGGAGACGTTCTGAAAATTCGCCGTACCGAAACAAGATATAAGGATGAAAACAAAAAGACAGTTATTGGTGTACAGGATTTCCCAAAGACGGATGCAGGTTTCAGAGATGTGATTCTCACAGAGAAAGGCATAGAAACACTTAACAGAATTGTCGAATTAAACCCTCATACAGAGTACTTGCTGCAAAGTGAAAGAGGAATGCGTACAAGAGGAAATACATTCAACAAGCGTCTGGAGGGGGCATTGACTGATCTAGGAATGCCGTTGAGATCTACGCACAAAGGCAGAAGGACTTACATTACCACTCTAATAGATGCCGGATGTGATGATGCTGTTGTAACGAAGCAGGCGGGGCATAAGTCGATTGATACAAGCCGCAAATATTATTATTATTCAAATAAAACAGCAGCGCATCAAAAAGAACAGGTTCAGAAGGCTATAAAGATATAATTGATACCCTGGGCATCAAAAGGTATCAACGGCATTTCTTAAAAAGCCAGTATTTAAGCGGATTTTGAGAGTTTTAAAAAGAGTTCGATTCTCTCATCCCCTGCTCTTAAAAATCTCATTAGAGCGCATAAAATAGCGGTTTTTGAGATTTTTATTTTTATGAAAAATACCTCAGGGTATCAATTAGGGTATCAGAACATACATTCACATATTAGATTATAAATACACAAGAAGGAGGAGAACTTGTGTGCGTGACATAAAAACAGCTAGGAAGCTGTTATTTTTTTACGTTTTTTCGTTCTAATTCAGCTAGAATGGCCAATACAAGGTCGTTTACAAATTTGTTTTCTGAAGAATTTTCATACATAGCATTAATTTTATAAGCTTCATCCACCACCTTGTCCCAATATTCAGAATTTTCATAAGGATTACAATAATTCTTATGAAAATCCCATGCTGCTTTCCAAATATCAAAATAAGTTTTTTTAAAATCCATAAAAATACCTCAACATAAATCGAAAAATAGTTGCATATATTATTATAT
>ERZ1034876.330-NODE-330-length-29518-cov-6.954893_pt1 | contig 29518 bp, 41 predicted proteins | sample MGYA00520698_ERZ1034876 | MGnify/ENA primary metagenome ERZ1034876 (study PRJEB33766, sample SAMN09781723) | gut metagenome | biome: gut microbiome | host: Homo sapiens | place: Madagascar | study: EMG produced TPA metagenomics assembly of the PRJNA485056 data set...
GTGATGGATAAGAACACGGCAAGCACCCGGAAAGTGGCTCTGGAAGCCCTTAACGAAAAGATACGGAGCAAATTGGAAGCCTTAAACGCAGAGCCGGAAGAAAAAGGGCTGACGCTCGGGAAGCTGGTGGAAATGTATCTGGCATACCAGAAAAAGGCCTTTAAGCTGTCCACCTACAGGCGGAACTACTACAACCTTAAGACTACGACCCAATGTCTTGGGGCGGACACACTTGTGTCCTCCCTGTCAGCCGGATACATCAAGCAAAAGATGGATACGCTCGACCTTGAGAACGGCTCATATAATGAGTACATCACACGATTTAAGGCTATGCTGCGCTGGGGCTATGAGAATGACCTGGTGGCTGATATACGCTATCTGGACAAGATAAAAAAGCTCCCGAACGATATACGCCGGGAGAAGCTGATAAACAAGTACCTGGAGCGGGAGGAGCTTTCCGCACTGCTCAAAGAAATGTCATCGGAGCGGTGGAAGCTGCTCACAGAGTTTATGGTGCTTTCCGGCCTGCGCTATGGTGAGGTGTGCGGGCTGGACAAGAGCGACGTAAGCCAGACGGAGCAGATGATCCACGTTACAAAAAACTATGATTATAATAACCGGGTGCTGACAAGCACAAAGACCTTTACCTCCACCCGTGACGTATTTATCCAGCCGGAACTTGCGGAAGTGTGCAAGAGGATTGACGCCTTTTTTGACGTTGCAGGGCTGCGGCAGTCATCAACGCTGTTTTTCCCGGATTTTGACGGCGGGTATATGCACTACTACGATTACGCAAAGTATATCCGGGAGGCCAGTGAAAGAGCGATAGGCCGGAAGATCGCTCCGCACATACTCCGACACACTCACGTGTCACTGCTGGCAGAGGCAGGCGTACCACTGGAGACTATATCCAGACGGCTTGGGCATTCCGATAGCAGGGTGACAAAAGAGGTATACCTGCACGTCACCAAAAGACTGGAGGAGCGGGACAGGGAAAGGATATCAAATACATCATTGCTATAAAAAAGAGCCGTCCGGTTTGCCCCCGGGCGGTTCAGTTTTTTCATTCTTGCCCCTTTTTTGCCCCATAAAATCACAGTACAGCCTAGAAAGTGGCTTATTTATTGCATTTTCTTGGATAAAAAAAGTCCCGTCAGCAGCTTTCTAAAGGTGTGTAATAGTGTTAAAAGGTGCATAAAATCAAGGCTTTTCAGGTTTACAATGTCTAATATCGTATATAAATGTCTATTTATTTGCCCCTTTTTTGCCCCCACTTTTATCATCAAAAAAACCCGCCCGGAATTAACCGGACGGTTTTTTTACTTACAAGGCTCTCAAGTACCTCCCCTATAAAACTATATTACCATTCACGCCAAGAGCCGTCAACCAGTTCTTCAACTTTTCCGTAGTTCACACTTTCAAAAATTCCATCGGAAAGCTGTCCTTCCAGTTCTGCCTCGCACTCTTCGGCGGTGTTGCGGGTGATCCGAATGATACTATATTCGTTTGTCCCGGTCTTGTCGGAGTTCTCAACTTCGATCTCTCGAACATCCTCGCCCTCTGTCCAATCGTATTTATAAGACGGCTCAAAGCTTTCCTGCTGTTTGTGTCCGTTTGCTCCAAATACTCTCCATGTTCTTACTGCCATTTTACTTTTCCTCCTTGACTTTTCTGATTGTGAGCGTATCGCCCACCATTTCAAGCTCCACACTTCTGTCCTCTGGTGTGATACCGAGGGATTTGACCATTTCCGCCGGAAGGGTCAGCCGATATGTCACAGCATTTTTGCTAGCCGTCCCGCCCTGCTTGGTTACTATTAATTTTCTAACCACAGTCGGATCCTCCTATTGACTTTTCTCAAAAATCTGATATGATAATCATATCAGTAGCGCATGGAGTTGCTGTGTGTCGTTCCCGTCCAGCCGGGAGCGTTGAGTTGAAAAAAATACTTACTTATATGCAATCGCATTGGAGAGCGGCGTGGTCTTATGACTGCGCCGCTTTTCTTTTATATTCATCTAGGGCCTGCTCTGCGGCGCCGCTTCTGCATTCCTCATGGGATTCTTCCCGAATTTTATCAGATTCAAAATACGCAATGCGGCCTGTCTCCTTCTGAAGAACTTCAGTTGCGGAAAGTGTCACAAATGCTTCTTTACTTTTCCGATACTCTTCTGCTTTCTCCATCATTTCGCAGATTTTTTTGAGCTGGGAAATTGAGAAATCTTTCATATCCTCTTCCGTCATCGTGCTTTTGAGGTACCATGTAAGGTTTTTGACCTGCTCCTCTTTTTTCTCTAACAGTTTTTCTTTTCTCATGATTTTGTTCCCCTTTCGTTTGATGAATTAAGTATACCATTATTGGTACCAATAGTCAATGGGTATTTTGCTTTTTTTTCAAAAAAAAGAAAAGCGGCGCAGTCATAAGACCACGCCGCTTTTCTTTGCAACATATAAATAATTACATATTTCAACTCAACGCCCTTAGCAGGGTAATGGCGACACACGATAGCCCCATGCGCTACCGATATAATTATTATACCAGATACGCCGAAAAAGTCAACCATTACATCAATTCCAGCGCAAGATTTCAGCCATCTTAGCGTCAACAATGCCATTCGGCTCCACGCCGTACCGCTTCTGGGCTGCAATTACGCCCGCCTTTGACGTACCGCCGAATATCCTGTCAATGTTGCTGTTGCCCTTTGCGGTCTTTGCCGGCATACAGCCAAGCCGTACCAAATGGTACTGCACCCAGCCCACATCGTCGCCTTTCATCATCGGATCCGTCAGCTTAATGGTTCTGGTCGGCACCGGGTACGGATTGCCGACTGTGGCACGCGGCCGGGGATTGCCGGATACCACGATGACAGTGTGCCCCTTTGTCTTGGTGACAAGGATATCACCGTTATAGACAGGTGTCTTTGACTGGTTTACATAAGCAGTCTTTGTAAACAGTCCGGTGGCGGTCAATACCTTGGCTTCGTTGGCCGTGGTGAAGTTGCCCGGATCTTTCCCGGTCGCTTCTTTTACAGCCTGCCGCACCAGTGAGCTGCAATCCGCATTGGTCTTGACCTTGGTGTTAATGCCATGCTTAACCACGCCCAAACGGTCTGACTGGCTATATCCAATATTGGGATTGTTCGCCGCCCTGGCTCCGCCGTCCGCAATCGCATCGGCGTGAGATACCTTTTTCGGCCTGCATATAATCCACCCTTTCCTGTGGGTGTACATCGGCTGCATACTCACCTCTCCCCGGGTGTCATTGGTCTTTGACTTCTGTTTCTGGTCTCCGGCCTTGCCGCCGGAGTATTTACCACGCTCATCAGAGCGGGCAGAAGATACCATGATTGCCATGATTTTCTCCTTTCGGTTGTGATCATCTTCGCGACCTCACGAAAATGATCCAGGTTTACGGGTTACTATTCAGTTTTTATCGCTTCCTCTAGTTCGCTAAATGCGAATATCCAACCACATATAGGCGAGTGCTATGTTGACTTCGTTATGTCGCAAAAACCGGTGCATGGCGGCACAGCCTATGTATCCACGAGTGTTTATCTTCCAAAAGAATATGGTATGACACTTAAAAGTGCTATTGCAGTCGGAGCCTCCGGAGATTTTGCAAGCTTCTTAGGACTGCAAAGATATGGCGATTATTACCGGCTCTCAACCACTAACGCTAATCTTGCAGGATATATGATACAGGCACAGGTTACGATTGCTTAAACAAAGCAGACCATCTACAATCATATACTCCCAAAGTCAATGGTATACAATGTATTTGATCATCCACCTATATTCAGATTGTAATCTTTTTGCAGACACACTAAATCCAGTTTTTGTAATTGAGTCAAGAACGATGTTTAGTGGCCCCATAAAGTCAGCGACAGATGTTGTGTCATTGTAAATTGCTATTACAGCAACTGGGTCTGATTTTAGTTGATGCTCAAATACAACATCAACACGCTGAATTCCTGTATTGGTCGGTTCGAAAAAGGCAATTCCTGCAAATGTTTTTAAATTCGCATTTAGCGAACTAACCTGTGTCTCAAGTGTAGAGACCCTGGACTGCAAACTCTGAATCAGGCCGATAACACTTCTCTGCGTAACTTTGGAGCTATCCCATGCTCCTGTACCTTTCGCCGCCGTAAACTCCCACAGCAAGCTTTCATTGATACAGTAGTCACCGATTGCATATTCTTTATTGGCGCTGAACCCGTCAGCAATAATGGACAAGTCTGTCCCTACGTCGGAACCGGCTCCACAGAATGCCCGGATCTTCAACTCCGTGGTCGGCTTCTCATTGCAGTAGAAAGTCACGTTGTTGACACCCTGCGCAACGCCGGTGAGCTTTCCATAGGCTTCATACTCTGCATCAGTCGGCACCGGACTGGCAGAAATCATGGCGAATACCAGGGACTTGTCAGCCGTCATGCCCGCTGATGCTACGGTCTGGGCGTAAGGCGCAGAATCACCAGCCCATCCAGATACCGGAAGAGTAAGCGTAACGTCATAGGTCGGATTCTCTTCGGAGCCTCCGCTTACCAGCTTATAGGACGCACTGGCAGAATCCCAAGTGTAGATTTTGTTCGGATTGGAAGATGTATCAATGTACATCTTATTCTCTTCACCTGTCTCCGGGAAATCCGCATAGGCCCCGTAGAAATCATTCTTGACGTTCTTTGCCGCATCGTTTGCCGCCTTGGCCGCCGCCGTAGCTGATGACGCTGCCGTATTCGCAGACCCGGTCGCCGTGTTCGCTGCATCGGTCGCTGATTCAGCCGCAGATGCAGCGTCATTGGCCGCTTTGGTCGCTGCCTTAATCTCACCCGCATACTCTTCTGTGACTTCCTGTACAACGTCTCCCGTGGCTTCCTTGATGTTATCTTTCATGTCCTCATAGGTCGCCATGCGTTTTACGTCTCCGGCAGCAAAGCACATATACACGGACTTTCCGTCCTGTGCTTTGGGGTCGTCTTTCAACACCGACGCCCATTCGCCCGGCAACATTTTGTTCGGGTCGAAATCTCCATAGGCTCCACGCCTGCTCTGAATCGCCATGCTATCCCTCCATTCTGCTTTTGATGTAAGCCCGGATTGCATCTACGTGCGTTTGAAGATCCGGATCCACAACGATGAAGTTCTCCCGGACGTTCTGGTTCACCAGCTTTCCGGTGCTGTCAATCTCTGAATAGGTGTAGGAGATACGGTCTCCTTCCGCTGTGACATGATGGGTGAAGCTAGTCAGTTTCTTCATAATCTAATATCTCCTTTTCATAGTTGGCGAGGTAGACCGCAGCCAGCACCTCGTAATCTGTATCTTGTTCATCTTGCGAACGGTCGAGCGGATCAAGACGCCGGTATTCGTAGCCCCGCTGTTTTACTTTGGCTTCCCAAGAAAATGCAAGGTTCGGCGTACCCTCTACGAGGAAGTAATCGGCGGTCTTTTCTGATATCCAGATATCGCCCTTTCCCTCTTTCTGGATGAATACGCAATAGGTGTAATCGGCGGATACCGTCTCTTGGAATACCGGTTCGAAGTAGATGTAACACTTTCCTGATTTGTCCGTCTGGCCTGTGCCGACATCTCCGAACATTGGTGTTGGTGTCTCATAGCAGTATTGGAGAACTTCGCCGAAGTTGTCAGTATCCACAACTCTGCTCTTGGATCCGGATGCGTACATATCTCCGCCTGACACCTCAAATCTTCCGCTGGAATCTTTTGTTATCAGCATACCAAGGGTAAGACCACAGTAATCTCCAGATAGGTCTCCTTTTCCCTCTACTTCCATACCCATTCCGTAAAAATATGCTTTTGCAACTGGAATAGATAAGGCGATGGTATTATCCGACGAAGAATCAGATGTTATATTTATGTGCCCTCCTGTGATCTCCGCATTTGAGCTTTTGAAGCTGTTGGATATTACATTTCCAGAAGCATCCACAGAAAAAAGCGTTCCGAGTTTGATAATGCCTTTCAGCATCTGTAAGCCGTCACTATTCATCTTTGCAATCTCGGTTCCGCTGGCATTCAAGAGTCTCAAATATCCATTGGTATTTCCATTTCCGCCAAGCGTGATAGAGCTTCCGGTTATGGTTCCTTTCAGAACCGCAAGGCCGTTACTGTCGAGCGTTGCAATCTTGTTCCCGTTCGAATCATACAGATAGCACAGGCCGTTTCCGTTATTCTTTCCACCAAGGGAAAGAGTTCCGCCGCTGGCCCAGTCGAAATTGATTCCGATTGCTGACAGCACATTCACCACGGCATTCCCAGAAGAATCCATACCGGCATTCCAGGTCTTTCCGCCGTCTGTGGATACCGCAAACGCATCAGCTGTCATCTTCCAGATAGTCTTCGACTCTGCCAATGTAGGCTTATTGTGCAGGTAGAATACCGTGGAACCGTCTCCCAGTACCTCTTCGGTCTTGAACACGCCAAAGGACTGCGTGATAAGGCTTGTGAGCATTTGGACGGCCCTGTCATACTCTGCCAACTGCTTTTTGGTGTTCAGCCGGGCTTTGACCGCCGCTTCTGTAGTCTTGGAATAGTAGTTGCTGCTATTCCGCATAGGGCTGTCAGCGGAGCATTTAAGCGTCGTGTAGCCGAAGAAGGTAAAATTCACATCTGTAATAACGGACTGGTAGATATTCTGCTTTCGGTCGATGACGTAGCACACATCGCCGAACTCCGCCATTGGATAGGCGATGTGATCCATTTCGAAAGGCCGAAACCTCACGCCGACAATCAGCGGGCCAATACGGTTCATAGCATCTTGTGGATTGCCCTCTATCAGCTGATTGGTCAGGGTAAGGATATATCCCTCTTCCCCGTACAGGTAAGTTACATCGTCAACCGTAGCCTGAATTCCTGTGATAACCACATCGTCGGTCGCCACAGTCAGGTTCTTCGCCCGGAAGAACACATGATAGTCTTTCATGTCCGAAAATGTCCCTGCATCGTAGACGTATCCAGTGTCCCAGGGATTGAAAGAGCCGCCGTCCGCCGTGTCTCCGCTGGCGTAAGGTGTAGCACCATCGAAGATGCCTCCATCCAGATCACCCTTGTCGAAGAATGAGAAGTCATAGCTTATGATATTCAAGCGGTTATACTCGTCCATTCTGGCATTTCCGCCAGCCAGCATAGCACACAGACCCCAAAGTGTACGGTGTGTAATACCGTCCGGGAATGACGAGATCACATAGTCGCCATTCGTGAATGTAGTTGTCTGAAGCGTCACGCCACAGGTGGAACAGCTATCCCGCAGTGCTGCCGCGGCGGTCATGGGAAATGACAACAATGTGGTATAGGCCGTATCGCCCAGATACATTGCGTCCGCCGCTGTCACTTCTATGATGCTTCCGTAAGATTCCGGCTCGATGACCGTGAACGTGCCGAGCAGAATCTTTTCTGTTTTTCCGCTGTCCAGATCCAGGCAGCAGTACATGGTAAATTCAGCGCCGTAGAAATCATAGGTAGACCACTGGTCAACATCATTGACTATGGATATACCCATCTGTTTTTCAAGGGCCACACCAAGCGGGAAAGAACTGCTTCCGGCGGCGTCCGTGTAACTGTTTCCGGACAGATAGAAGTCGCTGCGGGACAGCTCTTTTTCTGTCCCGTCTGCGAACTTCACAGAAGCCAGCACATAGTAGTCTGTTCGCTCCGATGATGCGCTTATGAATTCATTGCTTACGTTTTTCATCGTGGATCCTTTCCAATGACGTTGAATGACAGCTCGTCCCAGCACTCCATGTCATCCTCCAGCGTCAGGCATGGGGAATTAAAATTTGATGCATAGAAGTACCCATCCCGCCATCTTCCCTCCTTGAGGTCGAAGTAATGAAGTAGAAAACTTGACTTATTGATGACCTGCTTAAGGATAGTAGATGCATCTGATACCCCGATGTACTTCCACCCCATCTCATAGCTTTCTATTGTCGCAATAGGCGTGTTGTGCATCACGAGCATCTGGTCTCTGTCCGAATCTTCGGTTGATGTCGTGGCGAGCTGGGCCGAGTAGGATGTAGGCTGAACCACTACAATATTGTTGAATTTGAAGAAATCCTGCATACACCCTCCTAACCCAGTTCAAGCGGGTTGATACCCGTTGCCGCCTGCCGCATCTTCGCTTCGCTGATAAATTCATCGAACAGTACCCGCCGATTAATCTGGCCGACAAACCGATAGCTTCCGCCGGACTTCTGCCCGGATTCTTCCCTGATGATACGCCGCAGAAGATTCTCCGGCATTTCCAGATTGTTTCCGTTCCGCTGGTCGCCCAGCATCGCCATGAATGGAGCGTTCGGCGGAATGACTGCGCCAGTTGCAAGGTACGGGATATGCGGGGCTCTGACCTTTTCGATATCGAATCCAAATTTCTTTCCGCCGTACTTGGGTACCCACTTCGGAACTTTTACATTGATTTTGTTCAATGCACCGATTACCGCATTGATACCCTTGGCGCAAGCATCAATCATGGCATTGACGAGACCGATAATCAGGTTGATGGGAGCTTTCACAACTCCTACAATCGCCTGCCATACTCCTGCGACAATCTCCTTGATTCCTTCCCAACACTGCCGCCAATCTCCGGCAAAAGCACCGTTAAGAAAAGTAACAATGCCATTAAATTCCTTTTTAATGCCCTCCCAGATATCCGATACAGACCGCAAAAAGATATTCAGGACTTCACCAAGCACGCCGAAGTTTTCCGACCAGTCAATCGCGAACGCTTTCTGAAGCCATCCATCAAAAGTCTCCATGATGTCCTGGATTCCCTGAAAGACAGAATCGACGATTTTTTTGAAGCCCGATGCAATTTTCTGAAGCCCGGAGAAAGCTCTATCCCAGTCTCCTGTGAATGCACCGATTAAGAAGTCCAGTAGACCATCCATCACGTCCAGGATTCCGTCAACAACTCCCATCACGGTATTAAGCAGGGCCGTCACAATCGGTTCAATGACCGGAAGGACATTCTTATTGATCCAATCCACAATCACCTTAATCAACTCCAGCAGCTTCCCGAGGATATCAATGATCTTCGGAATCGCAGAGGACAGAAGCCAGTTGAACAGCGGGGCAAGAATCACATCCCACAGCCATTTGCAGGTGTTGCCCAAGCTTTTAAGTAGTGCGACAGCTGGTTCTTTCAGTCGCTTAATCGCATCAATGATAGGCTGCAATTTTTCTTTGATTTTTGCCGCCCATTCCTGGAACTTAGAATCAATCGGTATCTCTTCGAACATATCCTTTGGGGATACGCCGCCGGAAGTTCCTGAAGTATCTTTTGACGTGTCCTTCTTCTCCAGTTTATTGATCTCGTCCAATGGGGATAGATACCCCTCCGCCGCCTTTTCTGCGTCCTTGGTGCTGTCTGCTGTCTTGTCAAGAGATGCTGCATAGTCCTGCTGGACGGCTACGGCTTTCGTGAACGTCTTTTTCCCCGTAAGAGCCGCAAAAAACTGTCCTACCGCTGTTACGGCTCTTGAAATCATGTCGATGAATTTGGATAGAATCGGAGCGACTACACTCAATATTGGTGCGAACGCTGTAGCGAACGAATTCTTCAGCCGGGTCATGCTGGACATCAGCATTGACATATCCTTGTTGACAGATTTCGAATACTGCGCAAGGTTCTGCAAGCCCTCTTTTGCTGCGGAAATCATCGCCCGGATTGCCTGACGGATAAGCATGAGCTTAACCATCTTTCCGAGGCTTAAGATACTCTTGCTGAACGGAACAATTGACTTCGTGGCATTCTTCGTCTTTTTTGAAGTCTTTTCCGTTTCTTTCCCGGCCTCTTCCATCTTCTCACGGTATTCAGATACTTTCTGATTCAGGGCCTTATAAGACGTATTGAGCTGATTGTTCATGTTGTCCAGCTTCTGCTCTTCCTGCTCAAGTCTCTGAACCGCAGCGGCACCAGAATCTGTGTTCATCATCGGAGTATATGCGCCGCCGGAATCTTCCAAGGCTTTTTTCTTTGCCCGGGCCGTATCCAGCTTTGCGTTGAGCTGATCAATATCGTATTCCATCCGCTTAAATGCGGAGGATTCCGTATTGCCGCCGGTCTCTACGAACTTAATTTCTTTCTCAATCACAGCATCCAGGAATTTTTCCAGTTTCTCAATCTCTGCGGTCAATGCAGAGTATTCCTGTGTAGGAACTTCTTCTTTCCGCATCTCTTCTATCTTCTGCCGCAACTCTTCGACTTTCTGAAGCTGGGCTGTATACTGCTGGTTCATCTTCGATACGGAGTTGATCTGCTTTTCAATGGCGATCCGCGCCTTATCGTTCAGGTCAGCGGTAGAAGCGGCCATATTTTTCAAAGCCTTATTAATATTTTCAGAACCGGCCTTGATGCCGTCCTCATTGATTTGCGTATCAATAATGACACTTCCGTCTGCTTTCATCGCTCACCGCCTTATAGCCATTTTTCCATGCTTTCACGTGCTGCCCTTGCATCCTCTGTCTCCTTGACCTTAAGATGGATAAGTGAGTGATTCTCGCGTTCAAACTCTCTCTCCCATTTTTCGAGCTTGACACGCTTGGCCTTTTTCTGCCGGATAGATACAATTTGTGAAAACTGGCTCTCACCAATCTCCATGAAGAATCCGAGAAATGTCCACCAGTGCAGGTATTTGAGCGCCCGTACTTCTTGCCCGGCAATCTTATTGACCGCGGGTATAATGAGCGGCGCGTCCTGCTCCCAGTCCATCAACCGATGGCGCGGCTTACTGTCTGGGGATATATTCGCGTCTATGAACTTCACGGCCTTTTCACAGGCTTCCTCATATCCGCTTGCTGGTATATCATCCTCATACAGGATCTCTATCATTACTTCTTCTTTTTCATAATCCGACAAATCCGGGTCAGTCATGGCTATCAATATGTCCAAGACCGCCCGGAAATCACTTCTTATCCCGTATTCCTTGCCTGCAACCTCCAGAGCTACAGGCAGGTCATAGGCGCTCATTTTTTATACTTATCAGTATACTTCTTGATTCTGGCGCTGGTGTGCTTGATTCTGACATCCATCTCTGTCTCGATGAATGTGGTAATCACATCAAGAAGATACTCTGCATACAGTGTTCCGTCCGGTCTGGGAGAGAGCGGATTGATCTGGAACAATGCGGATACATCGGTGTTCAGTAGGTATTCGAACTGCTTCTTGATTTCGTCAGAAACCTTGTACAGTTCATCGTCCCCAGCGTTCTCGTCTACATGGAGATTTTCGAAAACCTCTACGACCTTTTCGCACCGCTTCGCGACATCGAGGTCTGACGGGTTCCAGTAGAATCCGCCCGTCACATTACCTCTGGTATCCTTAATCTCGATCCATTCTCTGGTATCGAGAACCAGTTCTCTTGCCATAGGTGTCCTCCTTACTCACTTGCGGGTGTGAATGTCTTGGCTGTCACATTCCAGGTTCCCTTAACCCGGTTTCCGGCTTTATACACGGTGAACGGTGTCTGAATACCGGAAGTGTCGCCGCCTACACTGGTCGGGATGACGTACACATCTTCTCTGTACGCCCATACCGCGGTAGGTGCATCGTCCTCGTTTGTGCCTGGCTTCAAAAGCACATCAACCATAGTAGTCTTGCACTTATCGCCTGTGGCTCGTGTGTTCGCCAGCTCCATAATCTTATTTGACAGTGCGTCGTCGTAGTCTTCATAGTAGAAGGGATCAACATCGGACTGTACCTCATAGCCGGAATGTTGTACGGACTGCTCACCGAGGATATTCTTTGTAACTTCCACATCCGGGTTCAGCTCTTCGTTGTACTCTTCCAGGTTCTTACCAAGGCGAACGTAAGTCGTGCTTACAGCGCCGAAAGAAGAATCCAGATAGTGAGCAAGATATTTTCTTTCAATCATGAAAAAATCCTTTCTGCCTATAACTCTTCAAAGGCTCATAGGGTAGCGGCTGCATTCTTCTTTTGCAGTCGGTAATCAGTTACCATTTTTCGTATTCGTTGGTGTACTGGACAGTGATAGGCAAGATCCAGTCCTGCACACCGCTCTCTTTCGGTTCCAAGCCGTAAGAGTTATTGCGGGTGATCCGCTTTATCTCCCGCCCGCTGGACAAGGCCGGAAACGCAGACAGGCGCGTCTCTTTGCCGTCTATGGCGACAGGTTCCCGGCATATCCACTTTCCGAGATTGTCAAGGAACTCCTGTACGCTCATTTTCTGGCGCTCCTTGTCCGATGCCGTCCGGTAGACCACAAAGAACGGATACTGACAGGTCTGGTGCATCACGCCGCACACGTCCTCTTTTTCAGAGTATACTAATGCGCCGGAGTCCGCCGAAAATGCAATGCCGCTGTCGGCCTGCAATTCTTCGAATTTGATGGTTTCGTCCTTGTACAGTCCGGGGTACTGGTTCAGCAGTTCCCGCATTGCCGCTGTGAGAATCTCATATCCGCCAGCGTCCGCCCTGATAGGATTACTTTCCATATGTGCCACCTCCAGCCGTTTCTTTCACGTCTCTAACCCACTTGTCCAGGTCTTTCGCTTTTGCGGGTTCAAACCACTCCGCCTGTGCCTGCGGGTGGGCTGAATGATTGTAAGATAGGAATTCTTTGGCTTTGGTCTTTCCGCCATACTGGCTGACCAATACTTTTTTCTCTCCATCTTTCGCCCAGGGGCTACCGCTTTCTATTCCTACCATGCCTTTTCCCTCGTAGAGAAATCGACCTTGCGGACCAAAAGCGGCGTATACCTGTCCGGAGCCTTGCACCGCAGCGCTGGCGGCACGTGTGGTATTAACAAGCGTTCCTGTGTTCATCGCCATGAACGGAATCATGCTGTTCATGACTTCTCCGTCCAGCTTGTACTGTGCTCTCTGGTACTGCGTATTGAACCGGGACATATCCAGCGATATCTTTACATCACCGGCGACAATGCTGTATTTTTTGAAATGAAACTTTCTGCTTGCCATATCGTTATGAAGCCGCCGTGCGCTTCTTCTTTTTGACTCTGTAATTCTTTAAGAAGTAGTTTAATGTTTCCACAACAGGACCTTTTGCGTAATCTGTAACAACTTCTTTGCTGTTTAAGTCAATATATCCGACGGTTCTTTTTTTGTAATCAGTCGCATATACCCTTCTTTTTTTCTCCCTTTCCCACAACTTGAAAGTGTAGTAGTTGGAATCCGAATCGTATTCTGTTCCGATATACGGGTTAGGCTTTCCACCGTCCATTTTCGGAACTTTTGCAGATTCATGAAAATCTATTTTTCGGCTTCGAATATTGCCACTCGCACCACGTCCGCCCATATCGCACCTACTTTCCGAGAATTTCAAAATGCGGAATAAGCGGATACGGTCCACCTACACTGGTGATTAAGAACACATTGTCATGCTTTGCGTTCATGTAAGCGTAGAAGCCCTCATACCGCCGGTCCGTGTAATCTGCATCGTTCACTGTCCCGCCGTCCCATGTACCTTCCCAGAAAAAGCTATCTGAGGAGAATGTGATGGAGTTTTTCAGCGCATCATTGGTCTGCTTCGCCCATTCTTTCGGTGAGAGCCATTCAAGCTCATTCCCCGCATTATCAGTAATCTTTTTCACGCCATCACGAAAATGATACCGCACATGGAGCTGGGCATTGTCTGTACTGTCTGGGCCATACTTTTTCAGAATCGCTCCGCGGTCAGTGTTCAAGTCTACGCCCGTGAGGATGTGTGGATACCAGACGGTTCCGGTCTGGGAATCGTATCGGTTGAATAGAGTGATGGTCTTGTCATACATAGGCCATCACCATTTCCCGGAAGTATCCGTCTTGCTCATCCTCTTCCACAAATCCGTCAGTTTTTCCCAGCCATACATGGCCACAAACGCCACGATGAATCCGGCCATAATAGCCGCCAGAATCATGTACCACAGAATCACCATATTGATATACTGCATATAGGCCACAAAAGCCGCTACAGTGATACCGATAGACAAGACGAACACCAGCGCGTCGGTCGGAATCTTGGACAGGAAGCCCACGCCCTTAAATACCTGCGTAATTATTGACACGCAAAATGCCAGTGCCCCGATTATCGCCAAAACCATAGTCATATTGGTTAATAATGCATCCATGCTATTACCTCCAAAATCTTTTCCCGCAGCTCTTGCACTGCCATATATGTCGTGTGCGCATATCCCTTCGCTCATCCTTTTCCAGATACGAGCCAATATATCTCTGTCTTGAATGGTCGCAGAAAAGTCTTTTCAGTAGATTCATACTCACACCCCCGCATACAAGAGTGGGACACCCTCGTCTGTTGTTACTCCCATCAGATACGGCCTTACCGTGTCCAGCAAGAGCTTATTTTCCTGCTTCGGGTCGCCAGCCGCCGCATATACCGCACTCCACTCTTTCGCAGACGCTCCGGCCTGCTGTGGGGTGGCGTAGGATATAGATTCGCTGCCGGACGATACCGAAGTCACAATGCCCGTGGAAGTCCAGGAGCCTACTTCTGCCGAGGAAGAACCGGAAGCTGCCGCAGCGGCCTGCTTCTTAGCCTGTTCGAACTGGTAGATCACTTCCACCAGACTGCACACAGCTTTCTTAATCTTCTTCTGGCTCCGCTCGCTAGATGGGAGACTATCAACCAGTCGGTCAAAGGTCGCCGCATCTAGCCAGTCAGAAGCCCGTTCAGTGAGCCGCAAAAAATCAGATTCCGGCACAGTGCTACCGTAAAATGATTCTGTGTAGAATTCATAATCTGCATAAGCCATGCCGGAATCCTCCTTATCCCCGAGTCACAATCTGCGCGATTGCGATAGCCTTAATCGGGAAGTACTTCTTAGAAGAAGAAGCGTTGTTGTTTGCCAGCTCCCAGTTTGTGCCGTTTTCAAGCTGCTCTTTTGTCGGGGAGACAATACCGCTCTGCTTGAAGCTGATACCGTAAGGAGAGAAGATCTTTCGCTGTCTGGAATACAAGGTATCCTCTCCGCCGTTCTTCGCCGGGTCTCTATCCATCTCATACGGAACCTTTGCGCCGCAGTTTGTATACTCGATTGCGCCCTGTCCAAGAACGTAAGTGGTATACGCGGTGTAGGTGTATCCGTCCCCTTTTCCAGTATCAGATTCCGGCACGGTCACTTCCTTGGTCGGCATATTGTCGTCAATCAGGACAGCTCTACCGTTGAGGGTAGCAAGGGTCAGCTCTCTTTCAATGCCGTCCGCATCAGTGCCCTTCATGTACGCTACCAGTTTCAGATTCTCCAGATTGGTCGCCACCTGGGAATGCATGATAGCCAGCGCAAACTTGGACTTGTTATCGCCCAGAGCCTTCTGGATTGCGTTGTTCAGAGTGGTTTCTCCAAACTTTCCAGCTTCGCCGGTATTGTCGGTGATATCGTAGGTATGGCCGTCCACAAACTTCTTGTTCTCGGTTCCGGTCATGGAAAAGATGCCTTTCAGAGTAGACACAAGTGTCTCCTGGTCGATATCGTCCCAGTACTCCGCGACTTCCTCCGCCGCAGGCATGAAATCATCGCCAGTGATATCAGAGGAGAAGTCCTTCTCTGTCCAGCAATGAGCACGGCCTACAACGATTCTGCCGTGAGTGTAAGTGTCACGGGAATCTGCTGTGATGTTTGTTCCGCCGTCGTAGTTCTGCGGTGTACCGCCGATTCTTGCCTTAATCGGCACAGTGATATAGTTGCCTCCGGTCTGGTCGGGCAGCATTGCCGCATACTGCGGCTTCTCTACCAATGCACCAGACTTCAGAAGCTCGTTTCTGTTGAGGTTCGGAACCCGGTCAACGTAGGCTCCAAAAACCTCCCCGTTAAAATTTTTCTGGTCAAATAATGCCATTAAAAAAGTCCTTTCTACCCGTTAACTGTTAAAAGGTGTGTGGGTTAGCGGTAGCACTCCTGATGTGCTATCGGTTTCTTTTCAGTTACTGCATGTACTGTGAGATATCCAGATCCGGATTCTCGTTCTTCATCTTCATGAGCTGGGACATTGTGTACTTCTGGCCGGAAGTGCCTTTCTGCTGCGCAGGCTTAGTAAATTTCGCCGCGCTCTGCTGAGCCGCTGTCTGCTTCTTATCGATGAAGATTCCAGCTTTCTGCTTGCCGTCCGCATCGGTAATCATACCCTTAAAGATATCCGCAATGGATTTTCCTTTTGCAGAATCGGAATCCAGGGCTTTAGTCAGTTCATCCCGGTAATGGTTGGCGGTGATATCGTTGAGGAAGTCATATACTTTCTCGCCCTCATCGTCCACAGAAGAAAAAAACTCGTCAACCGTCTTTTCCAGCGCCGCCTTGCGGGTGTCATCGTCATGCGCTTTCTTTTCGTCCGCAAGCTGTGTGGTCAGTGTGCTGATCTGGGTTTTCAGGTCGTTCACGTCAACGTCCTTGAACTCTTCAAGCTGCTTCTGCACATCATCTAATGAGGTCTTGTATTCATCTCTCTTGGTGATAGCCTTGTCATAATCGGCCTTTGTTCGATAGTTCTCGTCGAATTTCTTTTTCAGATCCGCCTTTTTGTCCTCCGGAATCTCGATACCAAGCTCCGTAAGAATCTGCTCATAGTTCTGCATCTTATATCCTCCTGAACGTTTCTTCTTAACCGCCCGTCAGCGGTAATGGATTGAGCCAGATCAACCTCTGGCAAGGTATTCGGAATACCTGGAATCGAACCAGGACAGAGGGCGCGACCCTCCACATCTGCCATTGATGATATATTCCGATAGCAATTCAACAATCCCGCAGGCGTCGCCTTCCCTGCATCTCTTTTAGCCCGATGGGCGCGTGGTTGCGACAAAATCCACCACCTGAAATCATTGAATTGCGATAGCCCGTGCCAGGATTTGAACCCAGAACCCGCTCCTTACAGGGGAGCCGCTCTACCAGTTGAGCTACAGGGGCCTAGGCGGGACTTGCCCGCCGTGTTAGATATGAGGTGTTCGGTCGAGGAGATGAACCGATGATATGCGCCGGAAATCGCATCCGCTTTTCAACCTCCCAGAAATCCTAAGGTAAGGGGGAAGGGATTCTGGTTTCTTTTAAGGGCGCATATCCTTGAAAGGAGGGAAATTATCGTCAAAGCCTTTCGGCTTAAGGTCATAATTTCTCATGCTTTCATTATATTGTATTTTTCTTTCTACTTTCTCCCCACATCTGGTAACTATCCGTCTGCAAGCATCCGGATCCGCTTCATGATTTCGGCCTTTTCATCCTGGAAGTCGGAATCCATAACCATCGCCGAAAGCATATCGTAGACTTCGACCATCAGGCGACCGACCGATTCCATAAGCTTGTCCCGGTGGCCCTGGTCTCCGATTTCCTGATATGACTTTTTCGCCGCGATGTACGCGTCATACAGGGTGTCAATATTGTGGTCATACTTTCCGTTGGAGTACTTACTGATTGCCGTCTCCGCCGCTTCTGCGACAATCTCCCGGCTCCAGCTTTCGCTCTCCATGCATTTCAGATTACAGATTGCCGTGGTCAGCTTCGCAATGCTGTCGAGGTTCGCCGCGGTCAACTTATTTTTTGCCGCCGTACTTTCAATCTCCAGTTGCTTTTCCAGCACTCTAATCAGTTCGCTCATTATCCCACCTCTTTTCTGCTGCCTTATACTTATCGTGCAGTTTCTTCTGGCTCTCCACCACGTAGACCATATCATACCCGACGGATATCAGGTCAGTGATGATTCTTTCCAGCCGCTTCAACTCTTCGCTCACGTCCTCTACCATAGATTCCAGGAATACAGCATCAGCCACGGCCCCGAGGTCACGGAGCTTCTGGGAATAGGTCTCATAGAGCTTTTTTGTCTCTGCCTCCCACTCTCGGTAAGCGTTGAATCCATCCTCCACGGCTTTCTGCTTAGTGCTGCGACCTACACTGATTCGATTGGCAGTAAGCCAGCCGTCCGGTATCATGTTCACCGTTCCTGTAAATCTATCAGGTATAAGTCGCCCATGATGATTGATATAGTACCGATTCAGTTTCCGGCGCTCCCGGCTCTCCTCATAATACTGGTGCTCATGGAGCCGCTTATACCCATGCAGGCCGAGAAAGTCGAAGTAGTCCGCCATCTGGTCGTGGAACATCAGCGCGGCGATATACCGCGCATTGACTTCGGCGTATACATCCTCTACTGTCTGCACGTCTGCCTTGCTCTTGAAGGTAATCATGTGATCACCTCCCATCAGGACAGCTTCTTAATGATAATGTTCGCATCTTTGACAAGAACCGCTCCAGTTGAAATGTTTCCAACCGATACAGTTAAGGAAGTTCCAGCCGGAACCGGGATAAGCGTATCCGCGCTTACGTTCTGGTACACATCCGCAGTAACTACGGTATAATCCATCTCTGTACCCCCAATCGCTTCTCCGTTCAGCTCAAGCGTAAGAGCGGTTGCTCCAGCGGCCGCAGCTGTCACATTTGCGTTGAACTGAAGTTCCACCGCCATCGGCTGATTTCCGCGATTGGTGATAGTGAACAGGCCGCTTCCCTCGATGTGACTAAGCCATCCGCTCTGACAGCCACAGCGCCGAGATTTGACGCGTGTATCTGTGAATATAATGTTCTGATTGGTATTGACGGTCTGTGCCGTCTTTGCAATTACATTAAGCATATTTTTCTCCTTCTTTTAAAAAATAAGGGGGTAAGCCACGCCTACCCCCTTGCGCAAGACTACCTTGTGGTAGATATGGATTCTTCCAACATGCTAATTATTATGTTCTGATTTTCCAGAATCCGCTCCAGATACTTTTTGTCCTGCTCTTGCAGATGTCTTGCGAGATCTGCGTTGCTTTCCTGTGACAGGTCGCTCTGGTAATTGAGTGCCTGAAGAAAGACTCCGAACAGGTTGAGAAGATCTAGAGCGGTCAGCTCCTGGTTGGTCACAGCACGTTTCCACCACAACAGCCGCCCCCGTAAAAGGAACCACTGTTATATGCGAAGTACGGGCTGCAAGTCAGGTAAGCCGGAATCGGGGTCGGACGTACTGCATCCACGATATTCTTGGTCTGGTTGACCTGAGAAATCTGCCAGTATGCGGTCTGAAGGTCTCTATCCCGGTCTGCCAGCTTATCCCGCAGGCTCTGGATGGTGTTTTCCTGCATCAGCTGTCTGGTCGCCTGACCATCCGCCAGAATGGTTTCCTTAATATCGCAACAGCAAGACGCGATCTGTGCCTGTGCGGCCTGCGCCTGCAAAGCAGCATCGTAGCGATTCTCAAGGATTTCTTTCTGCGTCTCGCAGCAGCACTGCTGGGACTGTGCCCCTAACTGCTGCAATCCGAGCTGATTGGTGTACCGATTTTCCAGAATGTCTCTCTGGGTCTGACAGGCTGTGTTGCTTACGTTCTGGTTAGTATTGAAGATATCACGCTTGACGAATTCATCAGAAATGAAGTTGTCCTGCACGCCAGTCTCAACGCCGTTGCGATTCCATCCGCCCATCATCGGGAAGAGGAACGCAATCAGGATGATCCAGATCCACCAGCCACCGCTGCCCCACATGCCGTCATTGTCGTTTCTGGTTACAGCAGCCACGTCAGCCGCTGTTAAGCCCATTCCATCTGTCATGTTGGTTATCTCCTTATCTTATATTTATCAAGTCGTTGCGCACCGACGAGATAGCTATTTCAGCATCCCGGTTATCTGTCCGGGATCTATGCCGTTCTGGCGGCACATATCCATGAATACCTGTTCTGGGTTCTTCCCATGACACATATCCATAGCCTTTTTCACGTTCGGGTTCTGCGCGGCCATCTGCTGTATCATGGCCTGCGGGTTTCCGGATTGCCTCACCTGATTAATCATTCCCATAGCCTGCCCGAGCATAGCCATCGGATTGTTCCGGCCACCGCCCATCATTGCCATTAATGGATTCATAAGGTCTTATCCTCCTTTTCCAGTGTAGGCTCTCCCAGCCGTCGAAGCAGATCTTCAAATTCAGCGCGGGTCACATAGTCCTGCGGTACCTGCTGTGGCTGTGGAGCCATGCAGTCCGGGGAAATCTCCTCAAATCGAAAAGCCTTGAATGTGGCACTGCCCATGCCATCTACGGACTTGACGTAGAATACAGGGCTATTGTTGTCCATCATCCATGCCGTCTGTCCCGGCTGTACAATCTGATTTTTTGCTCCCTCAATCCCGGCCACCTGTATCCAGTTCACATTCTGCGCCGGGGACTGCGGCTGGGGTTGGTACTGCTGTCTCTGCTGCTCCATCTGCTGGATTCTCTGTTGCAAGGCCGCCTGTTCTGCCGCCATTGCGTCCATGTTCATCATGTAAGGCATATATCCGTTCATCCTTGCCCTCCATCACCGCCGCGATAATGTCGCGGTAATCTTTCCTTATCGGTATCTCGATCTCGTCCTGCGGATCTGGATCCGCATAAGGGTCATATCTGTTCATGCCTATATTTTCGCACAAAAAAAGAGCTTTCCACAGGCTCTATAAATGCCTGAAAAAGCTCTTAAAAGTTCCTCATCCGTGCCGAAATGGCGGCGGAGCTTAGTTCGCTAAATGCGAATAATGATATTGAAAGTATACAACTGTACGCTAAATATTGCGAAGTATATAAAAGAAATGGCACGGTCACCATATCTGGAACCTCGTCGGATTACCCAATAGAAGCTGGCAAATACGTACCCTTAACAACGCTTCCAGATGGTTACCGACCACCCACAACTATGTATATGGCGGTTAATAACTTAGGTGGAACAACCGTTCTGTTTGGTAGAATTGAGTCGAACGGTGTTGTGTCATTGTACGCAACCGAAGCGACGAGATACTGGGCCTATAGTTTCTCATTTGTTCAGAAGTATTAACCCAATATTTAAAAAAGTAGCATTTAAATTTGTCTGTAGTACAGCACTCTAAAGCTACTGTGGTTGTTGAATGACAATGTAAGGTCTTTAGTAATGCTGTCATATGTTGCCGTTATTCTTGAAGTGACAGTTTCGCCGCATATGTCATGTAAAGATACGTTGCCACTATTGAGCATGATTCCGAAAATCGTTGTACCAACACCGCCAAGTGTACCATAGACTATCAAGGCCTCGTATATTTCTACATTTTGTATTACAGCAGAAGTATCTCCTTCGACATATGCCGATGGAGGGATATTCGCATTTAGCGAACTAAGCTCCGCCGCCATTTCGGCACGGATCGTCTCCATATTTGTCTCTTCCCAATGAGCTGCATTCCACTCTTCCGCCGTGGTAATGTCTGCCTTTGCCCTGTACAGTGTATCCCCATAAATACAGGTAGTGCCCTTGGTATAGGTCTTTTTCTGGTATCTGTCCGATATCTTTTTGCTGGCGTTCTCCTTCAGCGGTATCATTCCCTGTGTATTCATAGTCATTCTCCTTTCAGCTCATTCTTCCAATATACAGTATCTATCCATTCCCGCATCCGGCGGGCATCCGTCATTTTCACAATCTTCCGATTAACCCGCAGGCTTAGCTTACGGATATTCTCATAGCCCAAAATCTCCGCACACTGCTCCAATGGGACATTCTTTGCCCGTAAATCATACAAGGCAGCTTCCCTGGAATCGAAATTGCAGAACTTTTTATAATATGCCAGCTCCGGCGCAGTGAAATCGTAGATCTTCAAGTGAACCCCTCTTACTTGTCTGTTAAGGCGTGAATCAGATCGTCTCTGGTTTTTTTTAGCCCCTCTACATTGTTCCCGGTAATCTTGTTCTCAATGAGATCGAACATACTGCGCATAAGCAGATTCATGTCATCCCGATTCTGATTAATCTGGGTATAATCGTTGGTCAGCTTCTGGTCTATGCCGTCCAGCCGCTTCTCGATGTTGTCCAGCCGTCTGTTGACATCCTCCTGCGGCTTCTTGGCTTCCACGTAAGCCTTATAGATGATGGTTCCCGCGGCTCCCACCGTAGAAATCCCCACACATATAGTCATGAATGCTTTTCCCAGTTCGTATAAGTACATTAATCTGCTCCCTTTGCGTTTTCGTACCGCCGCGCAGCTCCCCGCGCCCTTGTGGCCTGCTCCCGGCTCCATTGTGCTATTCTAAGCCTGTCGGCCAGTGGCCGGAGGTCGTTGTCCTTGCAATACTCGTTATATGCCTTATTCTGGCGCTGTAAGATGTAAGATTTGCGGTCAAGCTCCTGTTGCAGGGAGAACTTGGCCTGTTCGTCCTTGCACCCGTCTACGGCTTCCTGTAAGCCCAAAACAGCACGCTTGGTCTTGCGGATACGGCGTTCAAGCTCTCGCTGTCGCTTCTCGGCTTGCTCAACCTTATAATTATCCTCCGTCAGAATATCCTTGTATGGATTGTCCTTGGCTTCTCCCGTTCCGCTTCCAAAGCTGTGGCGGCAATTCACACCACACAAGCCTTCTATAGTCCCGTACCCGGTGGATTCCTTGAAGTCCGTGAAGCGCTTATCTTTCCCAGTCCGGGAAAAGTACTGGCCTTGCCACCACGCATGATTTCCCGGGTTCTGCCCGCCGTCACCTGTCCTGGCTCCCACGTGAGCGGACACCAGAATAATATCCCAATCCATTTCTTCCATGCGCTTCAGGCATATATCCCCGGTGGCCTGTGCTATGCCGGTTCGCACCGCCCGGGCCGTGGCCGTCTCTATGGTGTCCTTGTGCCCGGTTGGGTACCGGACTACCACGCCATCCTTGACAATCGTGTCTACGGCTTCCCTGACGGCCAGCGTATAGCTTACCGTTCCGGTCATCACCTTGTTATAAGCAAGGTCACATTCAGTGATATACAAGGCCTGCGCAGCCTGCGCCGTGGTTCGAGTGAAGTTCGTCCACTCGTTGACCGTGGCCAGCATATTCCGCTCCATAAGCCGGATAAGCGCTGGGGACTGCGTGAGCGGTTCCGGCGATAGCCCTGCGGCCTGATATACCTTGTGGTCGGCATCCAGGGCCTTAACTCCGGCTTCTTCCATTGCGGCCTTGATTTCCTTTTTCTGCCTTTTTGTCCGTTTGGAAATTTCTACCGTTATATCATCAAGAAGATACCCGGATTCCTGCAAGGTCTTAATCCGCCATGCGTCTGATGACGTGAGCAGGTATTCCTCACCGCGCCCGATTCGCAACATGATTCTCTTAATAATCTGCTGGATAATATAATCATGGAGGGAGGATGCAATCTGCTCGCTTCCCTCTGATACCCGTCTAAGATACTCCGGTTCAAGCATATTGTATCACTCCCTCCTAGCTGATTATTCACCACTTACCCAGTGGCCGGGAGATGTGCGGATCACCATCCTTTCGGCTTGTGTGGGTCATCCTATCACTCCTCTACGAAAAGACCCGGCTCTTCTTTTGGCTTGGCTTCTTCCACCATTGCTTTCGCTTCCTCTTCGGACATACCCTCAAACTTCTCGAAGTACTTCCAGGCCGGAACCTTGCCCTGTGTCACGTACTGCCACCATCTGGCCCTATCCTCTTCCCGGTTGTACGTGATATCACCAAAGTCGTAAGTTGTTTCATAAGCACCCACCGGAGCCAGACCGTACAGGTCAGCAAATACATTGAGTGCATAGATTACACCATTCAGGCAGTCCTCCAGCTTATCCCGTACATCCTTGATAAGCTGAATTGTCCGGCGGTCGTCCGCTTCTACCTGTGTAGCTGTCACCATGCCGGACTTCTCATTGAATACGAAGTACCCATTACTGTATCCAGCCTTGTATCCTATTTGTGACAGCAGCGCATTGATTCCGACCAGCCGAACATCTGTATTGAGTTGCGGGTTAATCTCCTGATAGAAGTAGTCGGTGCCATTGCCGAATACATTCTTAACGTAATGCGGGAGCTTCATGTCTTTTCGTGTCTGATCCCTCGTGGCTTCCGTCGTATTCTTAAGGTTCACGCCGGACGGCATCATCAAGGTATCGTCCGCAAGGATGATCTTTTCACTGTCGAAGATCTCCCCGGCGTTCCGACTGTATGCCGTGTCAAGGTCTTTCAGCTCCTCGATGGCTTCTCGGAATATCGGTAAGCCCGTTGGTACGCTCATGTCAACATTGTTGGCCTGCGGCGTCCTGAACATACCGAACATGGGGCCGTCCAGTCTGGTGCCGTCACCCTTGAGGATGGGCGGCGTCTCTTCCATCAGCCCGGCCCATCTGGTCTCTTCCAGCGGTATCGGGTTTCCAATGCTGTCCTCTTTCCGGGATACGTAAGCCTTATTCGTGATAATGTACGGCTCATAGCCCTCATTGTCCGCTGACACGAATCTGTGATATTCAAGGCGCGTATAATGCTTGTTGCCCTCTGTGTACGTATCCTTGAATATGATACCATTAACGCCCAAGTTATCATAGTCCACCAGCAGAACATCCCCCGGCGTGAATACGTCCAGCGTCTGACCATTAGGCTTGATGTACACCGTACCATAGGCGCAGCCATACTCGACCCAGTGGCGGATCTGGAAATACGACTTATCAATCTGCTGTTGTAACCACTCGGCCCTTGCGCTGCCGTCGATGGTCACGCCGATTGCAAGAGTAGTGAGCCGCGCCGTCTCGGAGCACAGGGACTTAGCGAAGTTGATGGTCTTAACCCCGTCTTTCTCGTTCACCCACGGCGGACGGCCTGCGTATATGTTGGCGCAGGTGCTCACCACTGCGTCCATCTCCGCATAGTCCGGGGTGGTAATCTGGAAGTCTTTTTCTGCTTGGCTCTTAAATAACATGCTTATCCACCTTCTAATTGTTGATATCAGTCCCATTATGCGCTGCTTCCCCTTCTCTTCCATATCGGCTCTGTTGCGTACCGTGTCGCGTCGATGAAGTGATTGTTCTTGTCCGGGTATCCGCTGATAACGTTCCCGTCCTTATCTCGCTCGTATTCGTACTCTGTGAACTCCTTGCAGGCTTCCGGGGTGCGGCGCGGATCCATAACCAGCTTCTTTCCTTGCAGCCACTTCATGGAGTATTCGACGCTTCCGGGGCCTTTCTCTGCCCCTCTGGCGGGTAGTCCTTCGTCCCGGTAGTCAGATATAGATTTCGGCTCCGCACTGTCGCAGATAATCGCATAGTCATCATATCCGCGTTCCTTGATTCTCGCCGCCGTGTAACTGTTCGCTTTCTTGTTCTCCCCAATCTCATCGATGAAGTACAGAGTCTCCCGTGCATGGTCATAGTAGACACGCACAAAAGCGTATCGGTCAGGATACCAGCCCCAGTCTACGCCCTGGTATATCTTGTCCATCCGGGCAATCTCTTCGTCTGTAATCTCCCGGAGCTCGATATACTCAAACACGTTGCCGCCGTCTCCGTTCGGTACACCCAGGTATTCATGCTCATAGGCTTCTGGGTTGACCTCTTTCAGGTGTTCGGCGTCGTCTATGAACTTCTGTCCCAGCCACTCCGGCGGAGCTTCTGTGTAACAGGAATGATGGATGACCCGCTTCGGGTTAGGCTGTAGCTTAATGCGGTGTACCCAGCTGCTCTTACTCTTCGGCGGGTTATAGGATGAGAAATCATAGGATTCATTACCTCCACGGAGTACTGACTGATTAACCGAACGCTCTTGTGCGTCGCCCTTCATCTGGTCTTTCTCCTCTTTCCATAGGATTCCGATATACCCGAAAGGCGGCTTAATAGATTTCAGCTTCGTTTCATCATCCAAACCTCGGAAGTAGATTACCTGTCCCGTCTTGGTGTAGATAATCTCCAGCGGCGATACCTTGCAATTGAACTCCTCGTCCAGCTCCAGCTCATGTATAGCCCACTTCATCTGGGCGTACACGGAATCTTTCAGCGTCCCGGCTACCTGGCGAGTGATGCAGGCGTGCATCTGCGGGTTATTCTTAATCAGCTCTATGATTTTCAGCGACACGAAAGAGGATTTCAGGCCACCTCTCCCACCCTCGAACACATATTCCATGTTTGGGCGGATCTGCCTGTTGATATCCACGAACGCCCTACCAAGCACCCGGGCGGGGAGTTCATACCTTCCGGCATCTTCCTTTGTCTCCGCTACGAGTTGCTCCCACTTCTCCACGGCCTGCATATTGCCCTTGACAGCCTTAGAGTACACTGAAGCCACAATTACAGCGTTATTGCTGGCATCCTCGGCTTCTATGCCTATCTGCTCCAGTTTTCTTCTGGCGGCATCCGGGGCCGGGGTTTCTGCTATCATTTTTGCAAGGTCGGAAAGCGTCTTTTTCTGACGGCGAACCTGACCAGATTTTATACCGCCTTTTCTTCCATTTTCCACGGCTTCCTCACGGCTTTGATTGCTCGTAAAAGGTTTTAGGTTCTGGCCGCCTGTCAATAGTTACTCACCTCTTTTACGCGTACCAACTACCACGCTTAGATTTCCTATAGTATCGTTTACCATTTACAATTACTTCCATCTTCCCTTCTGATTGAGCTTTCTGTAATTGCTGGGCAAGGTTTACATTTGCCCTCCTTGTCGCATTGTCACTGGACTTCTTTCTCAAGCCCTTCATATAGTCATCTACCTTCGCCCTGTCAGAAGCTGCTCTATCCGCTGCACTTCCTGTCTTTTGCGATGTAGAAAGTCTTGACCGTCCAGAAGCAAATGGGTTGACAGCTTTCGATGCACTATCAAGGGCATTATTTGATAACTTCTTCAGATCCGATATTGCATCTTTCTTTTCGGCATCCGAAAGATCCATTTCTCCGATTTCTTTCCGCCCGCGTTCGTATGTTCGATTTATGATATCTCCCATATCTGTCAAGGATGCGTTGTTTGCTCTTCTGATTTTTTCAGCGTCTAAAGAATCATCATCTTTTGGCTTGAAAAAATCTCCCATTTTTGCTTTTCTACCTATCGGTGCTCCTTTTCCTATACTTGCCCCCCTACCACCAAGAAGCTGAAGATTAAGTTTTTCCACGGCCTATCCTTTCTGCGTTATGATTACTTATGTAAACCGCTTTCGCTTTTCCAAAATCATACCCGATATCCCCGCCATACACGACCACAGTTTTCGGCTTAAGCTGTCGCATAGCTTCGTCCATCCCGGCTGTCCATATCTTCTTGGCATTTGGCTGTTGCTTAACGCCTATCGTGGATACCGATACAACGCCGCCCGGTTCTATGCCGTCAAACGCAAATTCGAATGAATCTTCCCGGCACCATTGCAGCGTCGGTATCACCGTCAGGCCGTAGTCCTGCATGATCTGTCCTACCATCTTGGAACGGTACACATTCCAGATCTGCATAGGCAGCGGCATCTCGGTATAGAGTGAGAAGTCTGGCGTCAGGATGCAGTCGAACTGCCGGAGAATGTCTACATAATTGTGCGGGGCGTTCCAGATTCTTTCGAACTGGTAATCGTCGATATAGAAGTGTACGCCCTTTTCATACTCTTTTGAGGTCTTGGCATAGTTGAATGAGATTAAGTCCTTTGGGATATAGGTACACTTTTTGAGGATTGGCATCTGCCATTTCTCGGTCAGCCGCTCCTCGTCCACGTCATGTAGATTGTAAGCATCAAATGTGCGTTCCCGTTCTGCGCCGTAATAGTCCGGTTCTTCCTCTTCCTGCGGCTCCATATCAGGAAATCCGAAGTCCTGCATATTGATATCCAGAATCTCGTCAAGTTCATCGGCCAGCAGTGCATAGTCCCATTCGGCCTGCTCTGCCACCTTATTATCAGCCAGCCGAAAAGCCTTGACCTGCTCTTCCGTCAAATCATCCGCCACGATAACCGGGACTTCTTTCAGCCCCAGCTTTTTCGCCGCCTTATAGCGTGTGTGTCCGGCCACAATGACATTATCCTTATCGACCACGATAGGAACCTTGAATCCGAACTCCTTAATGCTATTCGCCACATATTCGACAGCACCATCGTTCTTCCGTGGATTCTTCTCGTAAGGCTTCAAGTCCTTAATCTTGAGATTCACAAAATCCATGCTGCTCCTCCATCTTCCTCTATTATCCTATATCCCCACATTTTTTCCCTCACCACATTCAGACCCGGCCATACATCCGCAGGAAATCATAGAACTTGGACATTGCTTTTCGCCTGTATCCGTAGAAGTCATCGGATTTCATCGGGATATAGTCTGTTCGGGATATCTGGTCATAACTTTTCCCCATTGCAAGGCTTTCGTATACCAGAAACTCCATTCCCTCTGGTGAAGCGTCAATGCAGGCATGAAGAAGCCAGTGACGCTCCTCTGGTGTAGCTTTTTTGCATCGCTCCAGAAGCATCTTGGTATCCTCTGGGTATACCCCGTGGTCTTCCAGCTTTTTATATCGGTTCCTCATCCTATAGCTTCCCCCTCTCTGTGTGGGCAGTGCGTGATGTGAAACGCACCACCCTTTCTATTCTTTCAGTTAATCGTCCCACCAGCTGGGTCTGTTCGGGCAATCCGGGCAGTTGCAGACTAGTTCGCCGTCATCGTCAATCCTGTAATCATCTCCGTATCCGGCGCATTCGTAGCAGTAGTCGTAGTTTTCCCAGAAGTCATCAAAAAAAAGTTCATCATCATCTTCGTGCTGTTCGGTCATTCATTGCCCTCCGCAAGCTTAACATAGTTGTGACCGCAATGCTCAATTATGCGATTACTCCATGATGTAGCACCGCCATAGAATGTTTCTGGTTTTCCAACATCACCTATACCGGCAAAGTATTGACGGCTCCAAGATTCTCCATCGAGCGACGTCAGAACCGGCGTGTCAATCGGCACCTTGCTCCAGTCCACGGACGGCTCCTGGTATTCGGCATTGAGCCAGTCTGCAAACCTCTTTCTGTTCCTAATTTCCCCACAGTTGTCCCGGAAAAGGCAGTCCTTGCAGTCTGTATCCTCGCACAATATCGGCTTGCCATCTACTACCGCAACAATCCTGGCAAGCATAGTATCCAGCTTATCCTTGTACACTTCTCTATTTGTCATCGTTTGCCCTCCTGTTCCATTTCTCTGCCGCTTCTTTTTCTGTCTCCCGCCATCTTTCCACCATTCCGCAACATGTCGGGCAATTCACCAGCCATTCATGTTCGCTATAATTGACCATTTCGGGTTCTCCCCCGCAGAACGGGCATGGTTTCAATTTTCCCATCAATTTTTTCCTCCTATACTTCAACTGATTGTTCAACTTTTGCTCTCCTGTTCCATGCCTTTTCCGCTTCCTGCCTTGTGTAGCTGTAAACTCCTACGCTCGCCTGACATTCCTCTTTTTGGCATACGGCCACATAAGGGCGTTCGTATCCTCGAATCCGTGTTATTTTTGCAACGCCTCCGCAGAACGGGCACGGTTTAAGCTTCTCCATCAGATTCACCTCCCCACTGTTTACTCGTCCCTCTCAAACATAATATCCATCCCCTTAGCCAGTGCATACCCGAATTCCCTGTTTGCTCCGCAGGAGGATTCCCAGCCTTTCAGCATATAGATTGTATCGCACAAGTTCAGCAGTACCAGATCCAGATTGAGAATCTGCTCCCTGGTGAGACCATACAAGTCAAGGCCTGCCGGATTGATAACCTTGTTTTCGCCTTTTTCGATGATTCTTTTTGCTCGCTCAAATTTCTCACGGTAGTTGTCTACGCCCTCAATGGGGCCGCTGATGTAGA
>ERZ1034876.332-NODE-332-length-29482-cov-8.490536_pt1 | contig 29482 bp, 28 predicted proteins | sample MGYA00520698_ERZ1034876 | MGnify/ENA primary metagenome ERZ1034876 (study PRJEB33766, sample SAMN09781723) | gut metagenome | biome: gut microbiome | host: Homo sapiens | place: Madagascar | study: EMG produced TPA metagenomics assembly of the PRJNA485056 data set...
CAGCTAAGGCATGCGGCTCATGGCCGTTTCGTGAAGGCCCGACCAGCTCGACCCACCTCGACCCATCTCCGCTCCCGCCGTGCGCGCCAATCGCCGTCAGGCGGTTCAATCGTCGCGCAGACGAAAACGCACACGGGACCGCGCAGGCGCATCGCGCGGAAAGATTGGAGGAACCATGGCGCACGCTACGAAATGCGCCGCGCCCGAGGGCAACCGGGGCCGCGACGAGTGGATGACGGTGGTCGAGATGCAGGAGTACATGGGGGCGAGCCGGAGCAAGGCGTACGGCCTCATCTGGTCGGGAGAGATCGACTCGTACAGGCTCGGAAGGAAGCTCCTGGTTTCGAGGGCGTCAGTGGACGCCTACATCGAGTCGAGGAGCGGCAGGAGATGACGGCGGCGACCGCCCCGGGAGCCGCCCGCGGCCGGGCACGCGAGGGAGCCTCGAGACGAGAGGAGCTCGAGGACGACCATGACCAAGAGCACTAGCAGGACTTGCCAAAACGGCGCACACCGGTGATGACATTAATCATCCCGTCGTCATGGTAGAAGCCGCGAATCTTCTTCAGATAGTTTTCTCTAGGGGACAAAAGCATGCTACTCCGATCTCCTTTGGAGCTAACATATCAAAAATAGGTTTATCAGGGTATTTTTAATCAATTGGATGATTTATACCCCCCATAACTTAGAGATTTCTATATCCCTCGATAGCTCCAGCTCTACCGTCCCGTCGTTCCGGTTTCGCCCTCTTTTGCGCGCAAGCCACCAGCTGCGACCGCGAGGAGTCATCGCAGGTGGCTTGCGCGCTGGTCGCAAGACCTCATCAAAACCTGGCACACGGCACTCTGGAGGCGGAAAGATATATCGCTACGAAATCCCCAGCCACGTGCTCACGATGGGCGCATACCCCAGCACGAAGATGATGACGATCCCCACAGGCAACACGTACTTCATGTAACGGTACGACCAGGCGGGAAAACGCAAGCCCTCGCCCGTGTCCGCCTCGGCGAGGAAGTTCTTCCATCCCCACCCGCGCTTGCTCGTGACGAACATCACGAGGAAGAGGCCACCCAACGGCAGGATGTTGTTCGACACGAGGAAGTCCTCGATCGACTGGATGTCGCCGATGCCCGGAATGGCAACGCCCGAAAGCACGTTGAACCCGAGCACGCACGGGATGCTCAGAAGCGCGAGGAGCACGCCATTCACGAGGCACGCCTTCTCGCGGCGCACGCCCCACTGGTCCATAGAGAACGCCATGATCGTCTCGAACACGGCAATCACCGTCGACAGCGCAGCAAAGCTCATGAACAGGAAGAACAGCGTGCCCCACAGCTGCCCCAGGGGCATCGCGTTGAACACGATGGGCAGCGTGATGAACACAAGCGACGGCCCCGAAGCCGGCTCCACGCCGAAGGCGAAACACGACGGGAAGATGACGAGCCCCGCCATGAGCGCAACCAGCGTGTCGAGCACGCCCACGCGCACGGCCTCGCCTGTGAGGCGGCGGTCCTTGCCGATGTAGCTGCCGAAGATTGCCATCGAGCCCATTCCCACCGACACGGTGAAGAACGCCTGGCCGAGGGCTGCATACACCGCATCGCCGAACGTCGCCCACTGCTCGGCGGGCGTGTTGCCCGCAAAGAGCTTCCCGAAGTCGGGCATCAGGTAGAACTCGAGGCCCTCCTCAGCGCCCGGCAGCGTCACCGCGCGCACGCACAACGCCACGAGCACGACGAACAGCGCGACCATCATCACCTTCGTCACGCGCTCGACGCCGTTTTTCAGGCCCGCGCGCGTCGTGATCACGCCGATCGCCACGATAATCAGCATGTAAATCGTCATCTGACCGGGGTCAGCAAGAAGCTGCCCGAACACGCTTGCGACGTGCTCGGTACTCGCACCGTTGAACTCGCCCATCGCGCTTTTCACCATGAAGGCGAGCATCCAGCCCGCCACCACCGTGTAGAACATCATGAGCAGGTAGTTGCCCGCAAGGCCGACCCACTTGAAGCGATGCCACTTCCCGCCCTCGGGCTCGAGTTCATCGTAGCTGCGCGCGATCGAGCGCTGGCTTGCGCGCCCCGCGGCGAACTCCATCACAAGCACCGGCAGCGCGAATATCACGAGGAATATCAGGTACAGCACAACGAACGCCGCACCGCCGTACTCACCGGTGATATAGGGGAATCGCCATACGTTCCCCAAGCCGATGGCGCAGCCCGCGCTCACCAGGATGAACCCCAGGCGCGAACCAAACCTCTCTCGTTCCATGAAAACCCTTTCCAACCGAAAACACGGGGCTGCTTCTCAGCTATGCCCCGCGTTCGATGCTCTTCCTATCACGCGACTTCCCGCCGCGCGACTATGGCCTATGGCGAGCGCAACCGCCCGCGCGAGACCCTACTCTTTTTCGCGACGTGCACGATTATAGTTGATAAGGCAGCCCGCGCGCACGATAGCGCGCTCTTCGTCGGTCATGTCCGCCATGTAAAGCGATATCTCGTGCGCCTCGCCTGCATGCACGACCCACGCCGGAATGCTCGACAGGTCGCCGCCGATTGCCTCGCGAATGCCCGGAACGTACACGTAGTCGCCCACTTCAAACGGCGGGACGCCCTTGAGTTGGAAGGGAACCATGCCCCAGTTCATCACATTCGAGCGGTAGCGCTTCGTAGCGTACTCCTCCACGATGTTCGCAAGCCCGCCAATCACGCGCTGGCAGCTCGCCGCCTGCTCGCGCGCGCTTCCATCGCCCGGCTTCTTCGCATAGATCATGCTGCCGTACTCCACGCGCGAGGCATCGGCGTCCACACCCGCCCCGTTAAGCGATGCGAAGACGACGGCGAGCTCGGGATCGGCCTCGATAAGGCTCTCCCCCGCCACGCGGCGCTTTTCCACCGCGTCGACGCGCTTGGAGCGCCCCACGTACTCGGGGTCGCGACGCGAGAGCGTGAACTCCGCCAGGCCGAGCGGGTTCGAGCGGTACGAGCTCGTCTCGCCGGAGGGGATGAGCTCATCGGTGGTGGTCACCGGGTCCATGATCTTCGAGCACACCTTCAAAAGGATATTCTCGCCAAGCGGCTCCATAGCGGGCCACGGCTTGATGTTAGGCCCCTCGACAAGTTCGCTTTCGGGCTTGGCCTTGCCGAATCCCCAGTACACGCGCTTGTCGTAGGGCGCGCTGTCGAAGGTGTACTCGCAGGCCTCGTCCCACGTCTCGTCGGGAAGGTCGGTCGCAGGGGTCAGGATGCCGCCCGCCGCCGCCGTCGCCGCGATTGAACGCGCGTCCATGAGCGCAACCGCCGAGAGCTGGCCGTTTCCAGGCTTTGAGCCCTCGCGGTTGGGGAAGTTGCGCGTGGTGTGGCGGATGGAAAGGCCGTTGTTGGCGGGCGTGTCGCCGGCACCGAAGCATGGGCCGCAGAAGGCAGTGCGCACGATAGCGCCCGCCTCCATAAGGTCGTAGATGTAGCCGCGGCGCGTGAGCTCGAGCGCGACCGGCTGACTTGTGGGATAGACCGCCAGCGAGAACTCGCCGCAGCCGATGTTGGCGCCCTTGAGCGCGCGGGCCGCCTGGACGACGGAATCGTAGTTGCCTCCCGAACAGCCGGCGATGACGCCCTGCTGCACGCGCAGGCGCCCGCCCTCGATCTTGTCGAGCAGGCTGAAGTTGACCTTATCGCCGCCGATGCGCGCCGCCTCGACCTCGACCTCGTGCAGGATATCTTCGAGGTTCTCGTTGAGCTCGGCGATCGTGTAGCCGTTCGACGGGTGGAACGGCAGCGCGATCATGGGGAGAATCTCGGAGAGGTTCACGTGCACGCAGCCGTCGTAGTAGGCCACATCTCCCGGGGCGAGCTGCTTGTAGTCTTCACCGCGACCATGAGCTGCAAGGAACGCGTGAGTGTCCTCATCGGTGGCCCAAATAGAGGACAGGCACGTGGTCTCGGTCGTCATGACGTCGATGCCGTTGCGGAAATCGGTCGTCATGGACGCGATGCCCGGGCCCACAAACTCCATCACCTTGTTCTTCACATATCCCTTTGCGAACACTTCGCGAATGATGGCGAGCGCCACGTCGTGCGGGCCGACGCCAGGGCGCGGGGCACCTTCCAAATATATTGCCACAACGCCGGGGTACGCCACGTCGTTGGTATCGCGCAACAACTGTTTCGCCAGCTCGCCGCCGCCTTCGCCGATAGCCATCGTGCCGAGGGCGCCGTAGCGCGTATGCGAGTCAGAGCCTAAGATCATCTTCCCGCAGCCAGCGAAGTTCTCGCGCATGAACGAATGAATCACCGCGATATGCGGGGGAACGAAGATGCCACCGTACTTCTTCGCGGCAGAAAGGCCGAAGACGTGGTCGTCCTCGTTGATGGTACCGCCCACGGCGCACAGCGAGTTGTGGCAGTTGGTGAGCACGTAGGGCAGGGGGAATTCCGTCATGCCCGATGCACGCGCGGTCTGGATGATGCCGACGAACGTGATGTCATGGCTGGCCATCGCGTCGAAGCGAATCTTCAGCGCACTCGGATCGCCCGAGGTGTTGTGCGCTTGCAATATCGAATATGCGATCGTCTCCCGCCGCGCCTCGTCGGGCGTCTTCGAGATACCGCGCGCCGCCGCTTCCGCCTCGGGAACGATCTCGGTTCCTTCGCGCAGGAACACTCCGCCATCGTAAAGCTTGATCATAGAAACCCCTCTATCTCACCCGGGCCTCGCGGCCAGCCTCGTGATTTCCAGCTTGTGGTGTATGGTTGCAGGCCTTATTATCCTACACTTCACACACGCCTGTGTTACGGGCGCGCTACACGTGCGCATTTTCACGTAAAAAGGCCCGCAACCAACAGCGATGAGCTGCGATTGCGAGCCTTGCCAGTGCGAAACGAGCCTGCGCGCGGGCTCCGTCTTAGGCCTTCGGCACGACGACCGTCGGCGTGGCCAAGTTCAAAAGCATGCTATGCGTGACCGAACCGAACAGCGCGCGGCCGAGCGCGGCACGGGAATGCGTGCCTAAGACGAGCAGCTGCGCATCCTTCGACGCATCGAGAAGCACGCGCGTGGGGGAAGGCCCCTCGATCGAGCGGCCCGTCACGTCGAGCGCGGGGTTCGCGGTCTTCACACGCGCAACGAACTCGTCGACCTCGGCCTGACGCTGACGGCCAACCTCTTCAAGGCCGCCGCCCATGCCTTCTGCGGGACGCGACATCCAAGCCGGGATGCCCCATGCACTTACCAGCTCGAGCGGCTGGGCGGAATCGATCGCCTCACCGACGCCGAACGCGACCGCCGCGTCCGACACGTTGTCGGGGCCCACGCCCACAACAACGCCAAACTTGCCGGCGCAGGTCACATCCCAGTCGCACGGCACGACGACCGTGGGGATCTTCACCTGCACAGAGACGCGAAGACCGGTCGCGCCACCAAACGTCTCGGTGATAGACGCCCCGTGATGCGACCCCAAAACCACCATGTCGTGGTTGGCAGCTTCCTCCACAATCGATTCCACGGTAGGGCCATCGACGATTTTCGTGTCCACGGTAACGCCGGGATGCTCGGCCGCGAGCACTTCTTTCTTCTCGTGAAGCGCCACCTCGACGGTTGTGTGCACCATCTCGGCCTCGGCGCCAAGCTTTTTCGCCTCAGCAGAATTCACGACCGCGAGAAGCATCAAGCTTGCACCCGTGCGCTCGGCACGCGCAACCGCCCAATCCAGTGCGCGACGACCGCGCTCGCTTCCATCAACACCAACGAGAATGCTCGCCATAGGAGGCCTCCGTTTCTCTTCCAGTTAGTGGAACATCGGAATCATGAGCCACAGCGCGAAGAGCACAATGGCCACACAGGCGGCGAAGCAGACGGCCGACGCAAGACGGGTCATCAAGCGAAGCTCGCGCCCCACGTCCCCATCGGCGCGCGCCCACAAGCGCAGCCCCGATGCATACAGTACGCTAATCGAGCACGCAACACAAACGGCAACAACGAGAACGGTGATAAAACTAACGATTTCTTGGGTCAGCATGTGACGAGTTCCTCCTTGCTAGGCACTTGCTAGGCACTTGCTAGGCAGCTGCGGCGACGGTCTTCGCGCCTGGGTTGGCGTTGACCTTCACGTCGGCTCGCTCGTTGACGTTTGCGGAATTGATTGGGTTGCGACGGGACAAGCGCCAGATGATGAACGCGACGGCGCACGCGATGAACGCGACCGCAACGGTGCCCCACACGCTCGTCTTCGCAAGCGCGCAGGCAAGAGCGCCCACGATGCCGGCGGCCGGGAAGGTGACGATCCACGCGATGAGCATCTTGCCCGCAACGCCCCAGTTCACCTTGCTGCCTTTCTTGCCGAGTCCCGTGCCGATGATGGATCCGGAGCACACCTGCGTAGTCGAGAGCGCGAAGCCCATGTGCGAGGAGACGAGAATCGTGGTAGCAGATGCCGCCTCGGCAGCGAAGCCTTGCGGCGTCGAGATTTCGGTCAGGCCCTTGCCGAGCGTGCGGATGACGCGCCAGCCGCCCATGTAGGTGCCGAGCGCGATGGCAAGCCCGCAAATGGCGACGACCCACAGCTCAGGACCCGTGCCCGACGGCTGGAAGCCCACGGCAATTAGGGTAAGCGTGATGATGCCCATCGTCTTTTGGGCGTCGTTGGTGCCGTGTGAGAGGGCGACGAGGCACGCTGTCACCGTCTGTCCATGACGGAAGCCCGATTCAACCTGGCCTTCACTCATCTTGCATACCACGTAGAAAATGAGCTTCACCGCGCAGAACGCCGCAAGCCCCGCCACCACCGGGCTTACGAGCGCGGGGATGAGCACCTTGGTGAGCACCGCCGCAAAGTTCACGCCTTCAACGCCTGCACCCACGATGACGGCACCGACCAGGCCACCGAACAGGGCATGCGAGGAACTCGACGGCAGGCCGACCAGCCAGGTTATGAGGTTCCAAATGATTGCGCCGACCAATCCGGCAAAAATGAAGGCCGCGCTGATGGTGACCTGCTGCTCGTTGATGATGCCGCCCGAGATGGTCTTCGCCACCTCGGTAGACAAAAAAGCACCGATAAGATTGAGCGTTCCCGCTGCGATGACGGCGGTCTTCGGCTTAAGCGCTCCTGTGGCGATGGAGGTCGCCATGGCATTGGCGGTGTCGTGAAATCCGTTCGTGAAGTCGAACGTGAGAGCCGTGACGATGACGAGCACCACCACAACCAGAGTTGCCGGATCCATGTGTCTTTGTTCTCCCTTCGAGTTCTCTCCGCTCGAAGGGCGCAAGCCCAACCCGTCCCTCCGAGGTCGATGAACACAATAGGGAGGACGTGTCTGGGAAACATCTTGTAATTGTAAAGTCCGTGTAAAGCGCGGTTGGGCGCCTATCGCGTCGGTAAGCGGCGCGTGCAACGCACCCCCGGTCGCGCGCTAGAGCGAGATGCGCCCCTGTCTACAAGGTGTCTTCTGCCACCTTTTCCCAGTTGTAGCCCTCGCCGCGCACTAAATCGATGCGCAGAGCGCCTTCTGGGGCAGACGACTTTGCAGCCTCGTAGGCAGCACGCGCCGCAGCCTCGTCTTCGGCCTCGAGCTCGGTCTCCTCGAAGACGAACGACACGTCCGACCGCTCGGAATCCTTGATGAAACGCACTTTGTACTTCATGAGTGAGCCTTTCTCTTTTCCGAGTAGCCATTATAGAGGAGCCGCAGCCGCGTTCGATGCGTTCCTTCACGCCATGCCGCACTATTTTGACGCTTTCGCCGGCTTCAAATATCGCACGAATCGCTCATCTAAAGCTGCGCTACAATGGCGAAAACTCAGCTTTCCCGTTGAAAGGGGCATCATGGACGCTCAATCGGCACGAATCGGATTCATCGGTTTCGGAAACATGGCAAGCGCCATGGCCAAGGGTCTTATCGAGTGCGCTGGCATAGAAGGGTCTCGTATCTGCGCATGCGCCGCACATTTCGATTCGCTCGAGAAGCGTTGCAAGCCCCTTGGTGTTCGCGCTTTCAAATCGCCTGCTGAAGTGGTCGAAAACTGCGACCTTGTCGTTATTTCGGTGAAGCCTTACCTTGTCGGCGAGGTCCTCTCCCCTGTTCGCGAGGCTCTTCGCGAGAAGGCGGTCATCTCCGTCGCCGCCGGCCTTCTGTTCGACTTCTACGAGGACCTGCTCGGCGAGGGGTCGCGACATCTCTCCACGATTCCCAACACACCGATCGCCATCGGCAAGGGAGTCATCTCCTGCGAAGAACGGCATACGCTCGACGTTGATGAATGGGAAACCTTCGTCGGGCTCTTCTCCCCCATCGCGCTTATCGAGGTGCTTCCCGGGCATCTGCTCTCCGTCGCGAGCGCGCTTGCCGGCTGCGGCCCTGCTTTCGCTGCCATGTTCCTTGAGGCACTCGCTGACGGCGGCGTGAAGAACGGGCTCCCACGTCAGACTGCTTATCGCCTCGCCGCTCAGATGATGGCCGGCACGGCAGAGCTTCATCTCGCCACGGGCACGCACCCCGGCGCCATGAAGGATGCTGTCTGCAGCCCCGGCGGCACGACGATCAAAGGCGTCGCTGCGCTCGAAAATGCGGGGATGCGCGGAGCTGTCATGAGGGCGGTCGACGCCACGCTTTCGTAAAGGAAAGCAGGCTCCTCATCATTTCTAACCCATGAATAAGGCCTCTCAACGAGGCCTTATCTTTTTGTACCCTATTGAACTTAATCTTATAAAAAGACCCGGCTCACCGTGAGGAAAACCCTTCCCTACTTCACCTGCACAAGCGCGAACACGTCCACATCGGTCTCTTTCGCGATAGCCTCGCGCGGATGAAGGAATTCCAACTCCATAAGAAAGCCCATCCCCGCCAGCTTGCAACCGTATTGCGAAACAAGCTTCGCTTGCGCGACTGCCGTGCCGCCGGTAGCCACCAAATCGTCGATGATCAACACCACGTCGTCCTCGTCGAGGGCATCCACGTGCATCTGGAGCTCATCGGTGCCGTACTCCAACTCATAGCTTTCCGTTCGCACCTCACGAGGCAGCTTGCCCGGCTTGCGCGCAGGCACGAATCCTGCTCCAAGGCGGTATGCGACCGGCGCCCCGATGAGGAACCCTCGCGCTTCAGCGCCGACTACTTTCGTAACTCCCGCGTCCTTGAAATGGTCAGCGATCGCATCTATTGCGGCATGGAACCCTTCGGGCTCTTTCAACAGCGTCGTGATGTCCTTGAACACCACTCCCTTTTCCGGATAGTCGGGGATGTCAGTTATATGGCCCTCAAAATCGTAGGCAGCCATTTGCTTCCTTTCCTGGCAGCTTGCTCGAACTCGATCTATTGTACCTCGATTGCCCCCTTCGGGCCTTTACCTTACCGTCCACTGCCATGATTTGATATGTGAAGGAATTGTGGAGAGTCTCTTACAACCCTGAATCTCTAGACTTAGTTCGATTCTCTCAACCTGATCTCCGCTCATTTTTGTTGAGTAACAACGTCTTAGTGTTCTTTTACCCAGTTTTCCCTCATCAAATTCTTTTTTCTTTTATCGTTTCCTGCTAGTCAGGCCCATTATTTCTTTTCATTGCTTTACGCGTTAATTCTTGTTATGTTTACTGATAGCGACTCTGCATCAGGCGTTTCCCCGTCTTCGCTAACAAATAACGGTGGACTTTTCTATGTTTCTTGTTATAATCTCTCGCTGTAAGTTGGATGCGAAAGCATTCGGTCGATAAGAAAAAGAAATCCCCCTCAGCGCCAACTGAGGGGGATTTGATAAGTGACCGAAATCACTCACGTCGCAATGAGTATTTTATCACTTAGACGATATACATGCAATACGCGCGTGTTCTTCGTCACTTTTCCATATCGACATAAGGAATTGTTCGCTCGTCTAACGGTTGGGGCATTGCTTCGACCGTTGGTTAGGTGCATTGTGTCGGTAGGGTTTTCACATAACGACTCTTCGCATTGCGATCTCGATGAGAGGGACACGTTTTTCCGTGCCCTCTTTCACGACGACCGCAACAGCTCTTATGCCCTTGCTACCTGCATTGACGGCACTTGGCGTGAGTCAATGCATAAGCACTCGCACCTTTCTTTCATCGGCGCGCCGAGCAATGGGTCGCTCTATGTTTCCGTGAACGGTTTTTCCGGAGATAGACGTCGCCTCGATTCGCTCAGGCAGATCAACGCTCTTTTCTTCGATCTTGATTGCCACGGATCGTCTCGCTCGCAAACCGACAACGCGATTTCTAATGCACTTGAAATCATCAGCGAGGCTGTACGGATTGAGAAGCTTCCTCGCCCAACGCTCACCGTCGATTCCGGTCGCGGTCTGCACCTTTACTATGTCTTGAACCGCTCCATCCCCTATCGATGCTCCGCTAACGGTCCTGTCAACGAGAAGGCGCTCAGTTTATTCCAACTAGTTCAGCAAAAACTATCAAGAGCCCTCTCCCACCTCATGGAGCCGATCGATTGCATTGGCGTTGACGAGAAGGTGTTCGACTTCACTCGTGTCTCGCGTGTGCCGGGGAGTTACAATCCTGCTGCCCAGCGTTATGCCCGCCTTTTATTGTCAAGCGGCTCTTACTACAATCTGAGCGATCTTAACGTGAGGCTTGGTGGATTTGCGAAGCATGTCGTCTCGCCCGAGGTGGGGTATTCGCCAAACGCACTATTCTCGAAGAAACGCGGTGACGACAGTCCGCTCTTGCGGTCTCGTTTAGCTAATGTGATTTCCCTGCAAGCTCTTCGCAATTTCGACTGTGAAGGCTCGCGTGAGCTCATGTGCTTTGTTTTCTACAACACTGCCGTTCAACTTGTCGGGCCGAACGATGCTTCTCGCCAGCTTTGCTCATTCAACTCTCGTTTCACGCAGCCTCTTTCGCAAGCTGAGCTCGATAGCGTTGTTCGCTCGGTCGATCGAGTTGTGAATGTACGGGGTCAACGTGGGTATTACGTTTTGAGCGCAAAAAGAATAGTCGAGATGCTCGCACTAACCGAGCAAGAGAAGATAATAATCCGATTCCACACGTCAACTCGTTCAATCATTCGGGAGAAGGCTAAGGAGGCCACTGCATCGCGCCGGGCCTCAAGAGATAAAAAGATTTCCAATCTTTATCGAAGCGGCGATTTCACTCAAAACGAAATCGCGCAAAGGGTTGGTTGCTCATTGAGAACTGTTGCGAGCGTTCTTTCGCGAGCAAGACGACAGCACTTCAGATCACTTCCGAAGCTGCAAATAGCAGTTCCTTTTGTTATGCAACAACGTAGAGGGATTGTTTTATGCAGCATCGGTCAATCGCATCTACAAAAGGAAAAGCTGTTGCAGATGCGATTGACAACCAATCGAGAATTCGCATTCAATAGGCCGAATAACATCGCTACCTGGCCTAATCATGACTTACTGAAAGCCCGCATCCGAGAGATAAAGGTCTCTTTTAACAAACAACATGAAGATAGGTCTAACAAGATTCTCTGCAAATATGCAATTTTTTGTCATACGTGTTTATCTGTAGTCGGCCTCGTGCCTCTTTATTCTCTCAATTCGAGTTGGGTCGTATGATTACCTCGATTTATCGAGTGCTTCTTGTTGCTGTTCTATCTCTCTTAGTAGCATCTTAATCTCACCGATTAGCTTATAGTCTGCTTCTCCTGAGACTTTGTCGGCCTTTCGCAGAGCGTTTTTAGCTGTCTTGAGATATCCGTTGATGTCCTTCGGCTTTCTTGGATGCTGGTTTGAGGAAGTTGTCTGCCTTTGATTTAATGTCGTTTCGCTGCTTTTGTCTGGGTTTACCGGAAGATCAGTTTCTTTGATCTCCTGCACAAGCGCCGTTATCTCATCACTGTCGTAGCTGTTTGATTTAACTGTCTCGATAATATAATTCTGTTTGTCTCCTGGCAATTTGGAGATTGCTTCTGCTTGAGTCTGGGTAATTCTACCTTCGTCGAGTAGGTCGTTGCCCTCTTTTGCCAGATTTCGTGCAATGTTTAGCAGTACTTGCGCTGTTCTTTCCGACACTCCAAAATGCTCTGCGAGAACTGTTTTGGTATTGCGACCCTTCAGGCTTGGATCGTCCTTTCTCCACTCGACGAGTTTGTCGGCAAGCACCTTGAAACCCTGGGCTCTCTCGGATGGCGTGATGTTCCTTTGCCCCATGTTGCTTGAGTGCATGATGAATTCTGCTTGCTCGTCGCTGAGCGATCCGAGCTTATGGCAACGGCCTGGAACCATTCGCCATGCGTCACCATACTTCTCTGCGAGAAGCTTGCAGGCGCGCCAGCGTCTTTCGCCATCGACGATTTGAACGCCGTTTTCGGTTTCACGCAGGATGAGGGGCTCAACTTCCTTGCTGTTGTAGATTAGTCCTGCGAGGTTTTTTACATCTTCTTCCGTTATCTTGTAGGCATTGTTTGGATTTGGTTTGATGTCTTCGATGTCGAACCAGTCAAACCCCATCTCGCTCAGTAGCGTATTGCGTCGATTATCGTTGGCCATCTTGTCAGTAATCGATGCGTTCTGGTTGTCTCTTGCATTAAATGCGGCAACTCGTAGCTCTTCTTCAGAGAGTTTCTCGTGTTTCGTGACAACATTTGCCACTGCTCCCCCATTCCGAGCGATTGCCGCTTGTAGCTTTTTCTTAGGCATTCATTTCCTCGATTTCTTGAGCGAGCAAACGATATTGCATTCCGGGTTTGCTGTCGGGCGCGTATGTGATGAGTGGCTCCATTGCAAGACTTGCCTCCGGAACAACCGTACTTTTTTCAATCTTTGTGTTGAAGTACTCAGCGTTCGGTATTGCTTCCTTCAGCAGTTCACAGCCAACTTTGTAGGCGGAGGTTTTTCTTTCGATCATCGTTTGCAAGATCTTCCAATGCTGCGGCAGCCGGCGCCGTTCTTTTGCGGTCCTGTTGATGGTATCAATCGTCTGAGAGAGACCTGCGATTGCAAAACCGTCGACTTTAATCGGAATGATAATGTGCGAAGCGTTGTTTCCTGCCTCAAGCGCCACGATGGCGTTGGTGGTTGTCATGTCAAGCCTGGGACCGCAATCGATGATTATATAGTCGAATCGACCTTCGCCTTCTTTTGCCATTTCTTCTACGAGGTCCTCGATTGCATAGCACAATCTTGTGTCTACTCCTCCTGCGATCTCTGCTTTCAGACGCGTATCCGCGTCTGCAAATCGGAAATTCGAGGGAACACAGAAGACGTTATTGTAGTCTGTCGGCTTCATTACATCCCGAAGGCTTTTCCTCTGTCCGTTCGGCGTTGTCTGGTAGAGAACGTCCGCGATGCACGCTTCTTCGGAGCGAGGGTCATATACTCTGAGACTCTGGCTTACGTTTCCCTGGCCATCCATATCGATTACCAGGACTTTGTATCCCATTTCAGAAAGGCATACTGCAAGGCAAGTGCAAGTTGTAGTTTTTGCGACTCCGCCTTTGTAGCTCATAATCGAAATAATAGTCGGTTTCTCTGCGGATTGTGTCAGCTGTCCGTTGAGGAGCAAATCGGCAAGTTGCGATTTGTTAAGGCCGCGGCGTTCAGCTTCCCTTTCAAGCTCTTCTACGGTCTCCCTGCCCAGAGAAAGCGATTGCTGTTGCTTTTCTCCGCCTTTCGACTTACCTTTGGTGGCCATTTTGACCTCTTTCGTTTCCGACTGATCTTTCGACATGCCTCATCCTATCACTGCTGTGTTTATGTTTCATTTGATTTTGGCTCTGTGCAGTCGCTGCACACTTTGTCGTTTGAATCATTCTATACGCATCATTTTTATTCGACAAGCGTATTTAGCGACTATCTTCTTTAATTGCAAGATTATTCACATCTCTATTTTGTTCCCCGTTGCCAATGTCTATATACCTTATTTTCTTTCCTTATTGTAAGTGTGCAGTCGCTGCACACTTACAATAAGTTTCCAGCATTAGATTGGTAGATGGGTAGTCAACATGGTGCTGTGCAGTCGCTGCACAGCAAGGAGAGGGTGCCTTGAGATACATGATTGAAGGTTGCTCGGTGTGACACTGTGCAGCGACTGCACAGTAAACGTTTACGCACTTGGTGATCGACGCGAGATGACAGGAATCGATGGAGGACGAAGTTCTGTCATAAGGAGAGAGAGAATAAAATGGATGGCATTAGAAATGATATTGATACCTCCGCTGACGGAGAAGTAGAAATTGTGGAAGCAGGGAAGTGAAACAATGAGATAATTCAAAGGCAAGAGGAAAGAGGTGAGAAGGTGAATTACTCCACAATCAAATTTTTCGATATTGCTAATGGTGAGGGTGTTCGTACGACGTTGTTTGTGTCGGGATGCCGTCGAGGCTGTCCTGGTTGCTTTAACTCAGAAGCATGGGATTTCTCTGCGGGAAAACCATTCACACGCGAGGTTGAAGATGAAATCATCGAGAGCTTGAATGCCTCTTACGTTGATGGCTTGACGCTTCTTGGAGGCGAGCCAATGGAGCCGGAGAACCAAACAAGTCTGTTGCCGTTTCTTCAGAGGGTGAGAAGTCGCTTTCCTGAAAAATCCATCTGGTGCTATACAGGCGAGCTTTATGAGAACCTGCTTGATTCTCGATCCCGATGCTGCTGCAAGGAAACCCAGGAGATTTTGTCTCTCGTTGATATTTTGGTGGATGGCCCATTTGAGCAAGATAAGCATGACATTACTCTCAGGTTTAAAGGATCGTCCAATCAGAGAATTATCGATCTTGCAAAAACAAGAGCGGAGGGGGAGCTTCGACTTTGGGAAGACGATCCAACTTATGCGACACATAGCATGAATCGTGATTAATCGAATCGGAAGATATAAGGTTCAAGATAGATAAGGCCGCCACGAGGAGTGTGACGGCCTTATATTAAAAGTTCAATTGCTAGATTCTATCGAGTCTCAAATCGGGGCTCTATGCGGGGTTCTCGTGAATCATAATATGCTTCACATTGTCAAAATGAAATTCAACGGCATCGTGAGCGGCTTCAGCGATTTCATGAGCTTGAGTAAGCGTTTGCGAACCATCAACGGCGATTTCTGCGTCAACATATACCTTGTTTCCAAACTTTCGCGTGCGAAGATCGTCGATTCGGATGACACCCGGCGTGTTGCTGATAACATCTACGAGCTCATGTTCGAATGCTGAATCGCAAGCGGTATCAGTTAGGCTGCTAAGCGATTCCTTCAAGACATCAAATGCGACCTTCAATATTATGACGCAGATGACTAAGCTGGCAATTGCGTCGCCTGCGTGAAATCCGAGCATCGAGGCGCCGATGCCGGCAAGCGCGCCAACAGAGGAGAGCGCGTCAGATCGATGGTGCCATGCGTCGGCCATGAATGCGCTCGAGTTTATAGCGCGAGCCCAATGGCGGGTATACCAGAACATTCCTTCTTTTGCGACGATAGATACGATTGCTGCGATGAGAGCAATGAGGCTCGGTGTTGCAGCGTCAAGATAAGACCGAGTTGCAATGCTTTCCAAGCTAGAGTATCCGATTGCTAAGCCTGTGAACAAAAGGATAAGCCCCAAGGCAAGGGATGCAATGCTCTCGAACCGTTCATGTCCATAGGGGTGATCGCTGTCGGCGTCGCGCTCGGCGAGCCTCACTCCCGCAAAGGCGATAGCGGTCGCGACCACGTCCGAAAGCGAGTGGACGGCATCGGATATCATTGCGGTGGAATTACCGAAAATACCCGCGAACAGCTTAAAGGCCGCAAGAAAGATATTTCCGCCCACTCCGACAGTGGCGACTTGCCGGGTAACTTTTTGCCTATCCGGAATGCGGCTGTCCTTGCGAGACTTCGGGCCTTCGTCATTAATGGGGTTAGATTCGAGGTTTTCTGCCATGATTCGAACTCCTTGGGTAGGGAACAGTGTCTCTTAGCTACCCGCACTCGCGTTCGAAAAATACAAAACGCGCCTGCGGAACGGCAACTGTCCCGCAGGCGCGCTCAAAGGTGCATCTGCTGCCGACGTCCCCGCCGGCCCGGCTCCATAGCTCAACGCCACGGCCTGATCAGTTTGCGCTGTAAAAGCTTGTCGCAACGGTTGTGCGGCAATGCAGTGCAAAGAGTGGCCATATTGTACGTGCTTCAGTTTCGGTTTGTCATCACTAACATCACGATTGTGGCGAAACCATGAATCTACCTGGGTGAACTTTAAGCGAGGGCACCCATGGGATCCCACGGAGCAAGGGGAGTGGGCTCGCTGTTGTAGGCGGCGAGCTCCTCATCGGTCAGGTATTTCTTGTCGACAACAACCTGGTAGACATACTCGGAGAACCAATCGTCGGTCATGAGGTCATACCCATCGTGACCATGGTCTTTGCCCCAGCTGTTCTCGACGCGCCAAAGCTTCGGCTTGCCGTCGCTGTCGAGGTTCACTCCTTGGAAAACCATCGCATGCGTCATAAGGGATTCGCCGTAGTCAAGTCGAGCCGCCTTGTCCATACCCGCCATGACCGGCACCCCAAACAGCCCGTCAGCATCCATCGTGTTGATTCCCATCATGCCATCGTCTTGCAGGTAGTTCTGGTCGACATCGCAGCCAAACCAAACAGGGAGTCCATCCTTGAGCTGGGCAATTGCAGCTCGCTTCAGCGAATCAACGGGAAGGTTGACGTAGCGCACGCCGTCATCTTCCGCAATATTGCCAAGGAACCTAACGGAATATGAATGATAATACGGTTTGTCGGATGTGGGGGCGTTGATTACCGAGATGTAGTCGTCGAGGTCCATGCCGACGAACTCCTCGAAGAACTGCGTAGGGGTGAAGGTGCCCGAGACCACCAGCTTGTCGTCCTTATCGCGAATGCGCGCCTCGAAAGACGCCGGCGGCTCACCGAGGCAAATTGCAAGGATGCGATAGAACTGTTCGAGCAGTTCAGCTTGCTTTTCTTCGAGTGTTTCTTTGTCGGTTCCGTCAGCTATCATGTCGCGAAGGGTTTTGGCTCCCGCGCGCAGATGGCGGGTGAGGAACGCGTCCATGTCGCCCGTATTGGACGAACAATGCGTTTCGGGCATGGCATCCTTCGGCACGACGCCGTACTTCTTCACGATGGAACGAAACATATCCCACTGGCCACCGTCGCAGAGCGGATCGAGCAGAAGGAAGGCAACGTTGCGCGAGGTGACAGGATCGTGAGCAGTGGCGATGATGTTCTGGAAGAACCAGTTCGCGCGCTCGTACTTGTCCCAGAAAAGGGGATAGGCTTGCGACAGCTCGAAGGATTTCAGGTTCAACTTCTTCATGATACGAAAGCGCATGGTGTTCAAGCTTGCGAACATCCAGCAGCGACCCGACCTCTTCTGGTTGGTGATGTCTCCCTGCGAGAGCTGCACGTCGAAGGTGCGCGGGTCGAGGCTGAGCGCCTCGGGCACGCGGGCGACTTTGCGGATCGGGCTCGCGGAAACGGCGTTCTTCGCAATGCGAGCGGCGGGATCGGATACAAATGCCTCATGCGCACGTTTCGTGACGCCATCGGGGATTGCGGTGTAGGCGATAGGGCTTACGTTTTGGTCCATAGGTACCTCCAAACGGGAGCGTTCATCTTATGTTCGGAGGTTAGCACAATGGCGGGAAAACGGGCGGGCCGAGAACGCTTAGTAAATAACAAAACCGCGTGTCCGCCCGAGTTGAACAGCTCGATCCCGGGCGGCCACGCGGCGCAAGGCGATGTGACCTTTATTTCATTGCCTCAAGTTTGGCGAGTACCGCTTCCTGTCCTTCGATGAGTTCGCCGTCCACGTAGAGGTAGGGTATCTTGTTCGCATCTCCGCCGAGCGAGAGAAGCTCTTGATAGGGTGCTTCCTGCTCAACGTCGCGTTTGTCGAGTTCGATCCCGAGCTCATCGGCGAGGTTTACCGCCACCGAGCAGGTAGAACACGGAGCCCAATAATAAAGAATCGGCTTGTCCATCGAGATTCCTTTCGGTCGGAAACAATACGGCAAGTATACGCTTAGGCCACGACGATGGCGATCTCGGCGTGGCTGGGCGATGAAAACAAGCTGAAAGTGGCTTATCTGTGAGGGTTGGGTAGCGATATGGCGAAGGGTGCGCTCGGTTCAAATTCCCACCACACGAGGGGGATAGGGTAGACCCTTGGAAATGCGAGAAAATGATAAGCACGAGGTTCAATATGGCGGAACGCGCGAAGGATAAAACGTTTACAGCGAAGAGTTTGTTTGAAGGGTTGTCGGGCTCGCAGCTTACGGCGGGCGCACTTGCTGCGGTGACGTCGATGCTGTTGTCCGCGCAGATCGGCATCGCGGGATCGGTGATCGGCGTCGCTGTCGGCTCGGTCGTTTCGACGGTTGCGTCGCAAGTGTACAAGCGGTTCCTTGAGCAATCAGCAGATAAGTTGCGCGGTATGCGCGATGCGGACGGGGAAGGAGTTGCCGAGCTCCAGGTCGACGGAGAAGCCGCCAGCCCATCGGTGGGCTTCGAGGAGATTGCGGAAGGCGAGGGAGGCGTTTCGTCGTTCGGCGATGCGCAACCTTTGCAGGGGGATGAGCCGACCCGTCGCGGTGAAGCGTCGCTTTTCCCCACTGCTGGGGCGGGAGTCGCGCCGATCGCAGGTCGAGCGACTGCGACGCCTCATCTTGGCGATGCGTCGCTTGCGCAAGACATCACTGCGCAGCATGTCCAAGCGAAACGGGCTCACGAGAGGCGCATGCAGCGCGGCGTGATCGCCGTGTCAATAGTGTCTGCCCTTATCGCGGTGGCGATTTCGGCGGGATTCGTGATGCTTACCACGCAAGGTCAGGGGCTGGGTACGAAACCGGAGTCGATTGAGCAAGTGGTTCGAGCAGCTCAAGATTCAGGCTCTTCGCAGGCATCCGAAGCTGACGAGCAGACAGGGACGAAATCTGAAACGAACGGGGACTCGCAAAGCGCGACCTCGGAGGACGCTTCGAAGGGCGACTCGTCGCAGTCCCAGGCGACGTCGCAAGGAGAGTCGGGAAACGCTCAATCGGGCACCCAGGGAAGCAGCCAAGGGCAAACAGGCTCTTCGACATCGGCCGGCTCCGGGTCTAGCTCGAGCACCGGTTCGGGCACATCGTCGTCGGAGAATCAGGGAAGCTCGTCGGGGGAGAGCACTTCTTCGGGTCAAGGCTCGGCATCGGGGTCGTCCTCCTCGAGCAACGGCAGCGCAACATCAAGCAGCAGCAAGTAGCAACCTACGCAGCTCGGCCGATGGTGCGGATGCTGCCGACATCGGAGGGCGCGTCGGGTTATAATCGCTCTCATGTCAAATTGCGAACCAAACATAGACGATGTCGCGCTTATCTTCGAGGGCGGCGGCATGCGCGCGAGCTACACCGCCGGCGTCGTGGCGACGCTGCTTGAGCGCGGAATGGATTTTTCGCACGTGTACGGCATTTCCGCCGGGGCAAGCCATACGGTCAACTACGTGTCGCGCGATATCGAGCGCTCGCGCGCCTCGTTCACCGATTTGGTGCGCGACCCTGAGTTCGGAGGTGTTGGTAGCTTCCTATCCGGCAGAGGGTTTTTCAACGCGCATCACCTCTACGAGGGAATCGCGGAGGATTTGGCGGGCACCGACGAGGTGATGGCCTTCGACTTCGACGCGTTCCTTGCGAACGAGGCCGAGGTGCACATCGAGGGATTCGATTGGGAAACCGGCGAGACCGTGGCGTGGACGAAGGCGGATATGCCGACGATGCGCGACATGATGCTGCGCGTGCGCGCCAGTTCGACCATGCCCCTGTTTATGCCGCCGACGACGATCGACGGACGCACCTATATGGACGGCGGAATGGGGACGAGCTGGGGGATTTGCCTCGATGCGGCGCGTCGTGACGGTTTCGAGCGCTTCTTCATCGTGCGGACGCAGCCGCGGGGGTATCGCAAAAAGCCTCTCGGGGCTTTGCCGCGCGCCGTGTTCCGCGCTGCCTTTCGAGGCCATCCCTTGGTTGCGGAGCGCACCATCGAGCGGCCTGCTCGCTATAACGCTCTGTGCGACGAGATTGAACAGCTTGAACGTGCGGGTGCGGCGTGCGTGTTCTATCCCAATGAGATGCCGGTCGACAACAAGGAGACGAACTGGGAAAAGCTCTGCGCGTCATACGACGCAGGCTATGCGCAGGCTCAGCGCGAGGCTGCTTCGTGGGAGGCGTGGATTAATGGCCGATAGGGCATCCGACAGAGAAAGTGTCGGGTTTTGGACAAAAACCTGCGTTTAAGGGGGTAGGGTTGTTGTTCGAGCCGCATTCGGGCTGCCAAATGGACTTGTAGATGCGGTAGGAGACTTCATTTGAAGGTTAGAGCACGTTCTTCCGTGGCTCCAACCCCCTTAAACGCAGGTTTTTGTCCAAAACTTACTGAAAGTGATGTTGCCGGAGGGAGAGAAGCGATGCCGATTATCAGATTGGAGCAAGTGGGCGGCGAAGAAGCCGAGCGGGGCGAGGAGCTATCCCTGTTCACGCGCACAGCCGATGCCGACCTGCGCGAAAAAGGGCTCTTCGTTGGTGAATCGCTTAAGGTGATCGAGCGAGCGATGGCTGCGGGTGCCATTCCGCGCGCGATGCTCCTTTCGGAAAAACTGCTTGAAGAGACGATGCCCGCCATCGAACGCGCGCTTGCGGCGGATGCCTCGACGCCAATCTATGTCGCACCCAAAGCGGTTTTTAAGGAAATCACCGGGTATCAGGTGGTCAGAAGCGCACTTGCCGTATTCGAGCGCCCCGCTTTGCCGAATGTGGCCGAATTGCTTGCCAGCACAGAGGCTCGCCGCGTGGCAGTCCTTGAGGACATCGGGAACTCAACTAACATTGGAGCGATATTCCGCTCGGCAGCTGCTCTCGGCATCGATGCGGTGCTCGTGACCCCATCGTGCCACGACCCGCTTTTTCGTCGTGCGGCACGCGTATCGATGGGGACGGTATTCCAGGTTCCCTGGACGCGCATCGGGAGCGTCCAGGCCTGGGCGGGGGAGAGCATTGCGCTCCTTCATGACCTGGGGTTCAAGGTTGCGGCGATGGCGCTGTCCGACGATTCAATCGCGCTTGACGATGAGGGTCTGCGAACTTGCGAGAAGCTCGCAATCGTCCTTGGGACGGAAGGCGAGGGGTTGGCGCAAGCCACGATCGACGCAAGCGATTACACGGTGAAGATACCTATGGCCCACGACGTCGATTCCTTGAACGTTGCGGCGGCAAGTGCCGTTGCCTTTTGGGAATTGCGCGTGCGGTAGGCTGGCGTTTATCGTGCCCTAGATGTTCGGCGCCGACTTTTCCCAAGCGCTTCGAGAGTGGCTCGCAGGTAGTGAAACAGACCGCTGATCAGCACCGCGATGGATGCATAGCGCATCAGCGAAAGTGCGCCCGTCGCGTCGTAGTCGGCGAGCGCGAATTGAACCTGTCCAAGTAGGTAGGTCCCGAAGTCAAGTTTGACGAAGGAATACGCGCCGAAACAGGCGATTGCCACGAAAAAGAAGCGCCCTGCCCAGATGGCAGGGCGAAGCGCACCCGGCGCGTTGTTCGCTCCTCGGGTGCGTATGAGCCGGAAAAGACCTTTTGACTGCAGACCGACATGGGCGAATGCGAGCACGAACCCCCAGTACGAGCACAGCATGTGGACTCTGCGCGCGAAGGCGGCTCCCGGCAAAGCCGGCAGAAAACCGAAGGCGAACTTCGAGAGCACAAGCGCGCTCGCCATCTGCCCGACAGCGCATGCGACCAGGCCTGCGATAGCCATAAGGCGAAGGATGCGGACCGCATTGTAACGGCCGTGAATGAGGGTCTTGAACCAGCGCCTGTTCAAGACTACATGAGCTACGACAGCGGCAAACGGGGCCACTCCCAAATACTCGTGCGGTGCCTCCTGCACAAGAGCCGTAGCCATCACGGTTACGAGCAGACCCGCGAGGGCGGCGTCCACCATAACGCGAACCCTTCTCATTCCGCTCGCTCCCCGTAGTTGCTCTTCACTGGGTTGATTGCGGCTGCGGCTCTTCACAGGAAACGGCCTTTCTCTAGTACGAAGCGAAACGCTGGTTGCGATCGAGGGCGTCGATGGCGGCCATCTCGTCGGCGGTCAGGCTGAACCCGAACACGTCGGCGTCCTCGCGGATATGGTCGGGGTTGGACGAGCCGGGGATGCAGACGTTGCCCGACTGCAGGTGCCAGCGGATGACCGCTTGAGCGGGAGATATGCCGTGGTTGCCGGCCACCTCGGCGACGACGGCGTCGGCGAAGAGGGTGCGGCATTCGGCCTTGCCGCACAGCGGGAACCACGACTCGAGCACCGTGCCCGCACTGGCGATGGCCTCTTTGACGCTGCGCTCCTGGAAGTAGGGCTGCGTCTCGTTCTGCAGGACGGCCGGCGGGATGGACGCCATGTCCAGCATGCGCGCGAACCCGCTCTCGTAGAAGTTCGATATGCCGATGCAGCGGATCTTGCCGGCAGCCACGGCGTCCTCCATCGCACGGTAGGCGTCCTCGTCGTTGGCATCCTCGTGGTGAAGCAGCATGAGGTCGACGTAGTCTTGCCCCAGGCGCTGGAGCGACCCGTCGATGGCGGTGGCCGCGTTTGCGAAATCGGCGGTCCATAGCTTCGTGGTCAGGAACACCTCGTCGCGCGGCACGCCGGCGCGTGTGATGCCACGCCCTACGCCGTCCTCGTTGCCGTAGATGCGCGCGGTGTCGATGAGGCGCGTGCCCGCCATGAGCGCCGCGTAGACCGATTCCTCCGCCTGCGCGCTCGACAGGATGTAGGTGCCGATGCCCAGCACCGGCATCGCGACCCCGTTGTTGAGCGTCACCGTGCGCGCGCTCAAATCGAATGAGGGATTGTAGGCGGAAGGCGCAGGCGCGCTTGGCGTGCTCGCCGAGGCCGAGTCGTTCGCGGCGTCGCTTGCCGAAGGAGTCGAGTCTGCGGCAGCCGATGAGTCGCCTGCCGTCTGCCCTGATGCGCAACCTGCAAGGCCGAGCGCGGCGGCTGCGCCGAAAGCAAACGAGCCCTTCAGAAACGATCTTCTGTTCATTGTGTTGTTCATTTCACTAGTCCAATCTCCTCGCTGGGCAGGACAACCGGAGGGTTGGGAACTCGAGGCTCCCCGCTGCGTTGCGGTCGAACATCTTTCCCGAGGTCGAGGTGTCGTTGTGGTGGAATCTGTCGTGCACGGACGAGCTGTCGGCGGTGGGGCCCTTCTCATTCCGTTCCTTGCGCGTCCCCAATCCATCGTTTTCTGCGCTTGCTAGCTCAGGCTCGCAAGCCAGTTGTCTATCTGCGACTCTGCGGCGTTTCGGTCGTTCTGCGCCGTGGTGCCCGACATGGTGAGGCCGCTTGTCACGGTCGCACCTGCGCATTTCCGAGCGACGGTCGCGAACATGCCGGCCTCGCCGCTTCCCGCATGCGTGTTGAACGGGCGGATCGTCTTGCCGTCCCAGTCAAGCGCGTCGATGGCGGTGTAAACCGGCATGGGCATGTCGCCCCACCAGCACGGAAAGCCGAGGTACACGGTGTCGTAGCCCGACAGGTCCGGCATCTCTGCCAGCTCGGGGCGCGCGCCGGAGTTCTTCTCCTCGAGCGCCTCGTCGCAGCACGCGTCGTAGGCCTCGGGGTAGGGCTCCGCGCGCTCGATTTCGAACAGGTCGGCCCCGGTCTTTTCGGCAATCATTCGGGCGAGCACCATGGTGTTGCCCACTTCCACCGTGCCGACGCCGTAGTTCTCGCCGGCGCGGGAGAATACGAGTACGAGTGAAGTGCCACTCGAGGCGGCTGGTGCTGCCGAAGTGGAAGGCTCCGATGCCGTATCGCCTGATGGAGTGCCGCCCGACGACGCACTCGCCGAGGTCGACGCGTCCGTCGCGTTCCTGCTCTCGCTGCAGCCTGCGAGCCCCGTCGCCGCGCCGAGCGCCGAGAGTCCCGTGATTTGGAGGAATCTCCGTCGAGTTAAAGTGTTCATACCGCTTTCCTTTCCTTCGTTTCCTTATTAATGTGCCCCTGGCTGCAGTCTCCAACAGCAGCAGCTGATAGACACGCTTTCGGAACCTGCCTTTTCAGCTCGTTTAAGCCTTCGCTTCTGCAATTCGCTGCGCCATGTCCTCCCTTCTTTCTTTCGCGTTTTGGCTGTTCAAACGTACCCAAAGAGCGATGGCCGTTAACGCCGTCGCGGATTCCATGATGGGCTGCGCAAGCATGAGACCGTATATTGGCCAGGCTGTGTTCAGCGCGATCATGAGGGGAAGGTCGATTGTTCCTTTTCTCATAACGGATACGACCAAAGACTGCTTGGAGCTGCCCGTCGCCTGAAACGCCGAGTTCAGCGCGAATTCCAACACGATGGCCGGCAATGCCAGGATGCGCAGACGCAGAAACGCGGCTCCGAAGGCGACGGACTCGGCATCGGAGACGAACAGCGATACCAGCGGCTCGGCGAGCGCTTCATAGATGACGAGCACGAAGGCGGCAGCTACGAGGGCGATCGTGAGGACGAAGCGCATCGTCGCACGCATGCGGGCTCGATTGCCAGATTTCGAGCAGTAGGCGATGAGCGGTACCACGCCGCTTGTCACGCCCATGATCAGCTGGAACGGGACAAGTTCAAGCTTTTGCACCACGCCCAAGCCGCTCTCTGCCGTCACGGGCGCGGCCGAGAGCAGCGCCACCAAAACACCGTTCGACAGCGAACCAAGCGCGATGATCGCGGCAGCCGGCAAGCCCACGGCGAAGATCTCGCGCAGATCGGCGCCGGCAGGACGGCCCGGTCTCGCCGATATCGGGACCTGGAGCCTTTTGCGGTTTCGGATGAAGTACCCGATGAAGAACAACATGCTCGCCGTGTTTGCAATGGCCGTCGCAAGGGCTGCTCCGGCGACTCCCAGGTCAAGCCCGAAAATGAACACTGGGTCCAACGCGATGCACATAAGAACGCCCATGCACATGCCCGTGCTCGCAACCCCGGGCTTTCCCTGCGCCTGCAGCATGGAGGCCAGAACGAGTCCCGTGACGGTGGGCAGCGCTCCGGCGGACGCGGCGAACCAGAGGAAGGCGCGGGCATGCGGCATGACGGCTTCGGGCGTTCCGAGCAATCTTAGCAGCGGCTCGGCGCAAAGCAGCAGAATTACGCCAGCGACAAGGGAAAACGCTGCGGCAAGCCACACCGATGAGGTTGCCACGCGTCGTGCGCGCCGCTCATCGTGTGCTCCGAGGCTGCGGGACACGAGGCTTCCGCCGCCGACGCCGAACAGGTTGGAAACCGCGTTCAGCAGCATGTATATCGGGAACGTGGCGGTCAGGGCAGCCACCTGGGCGGGATCCCCCGTCTGCCCGATGAACCACGTGTCTGCCATGTTGTACGCCAGCACCACAAGCTGGCTTGCCACCGCCGGCAAAGCGAGGCTTGCCACGGCGCGCGGGACCGGCGCCCGCTCGAACAGGTCGGTGGAATCGAACTTGTTCTGTCGATGGTTCCGAAACCGCCGTAGAGGGTTTCGATGTTTATCGGCTCTGTCGCCTGTGAGCTGATCGTCGGTTTGCATGATTGAGATGCTCCTGATATGCCACGATAGTTGCTTATTCCTTATGAATGGCATAACATCATGAAGAACGGGTTCTCGCAATGGACTCGTGTGCTCAAATCGTGGCTTATGACCACGCTTTGACGTAATCAGTGGCTTTAATGAGAGGTGGGCGCATGGCCGAGACGCCAGATGGCCGGAAGAAAACGGATTTACGCGTTGTGAAGACGCTCGATGCGATTCGCACGCACTTTGAGCAGCTCGTCTGCGAGTGCGGCTACGACAAGCTCACCGTCGCGAGCTTGTGCGAGTCGGCTCGCATCAACAAGAAGACGTTCTATCGCCACTACAAAAGCCTCGACGATCTGCTCGCCCAGGTTCAGCGCGAGTTCGCAAGCGAGTACATAGAGCTTACCGGGCATCTGAGGATTCCCGAAGATGCCGGCGAGATAACGCGCCGCTTCATCCTCTATTCGTGCGAAACGGGCGCAAGAAGTCCCTTCTATGAGGCTGTGACCTGCAGTTCTGCGTTCAGCAGCATCCAGGCATCGATGATTGACAACGTCCTCGAGTCGCGCCGCGTCTCGCCTGGCGGGTTCGGCGCGCTGTCGGCGGAAGAGGCGTCCGTCGTCATTTCCTTCCTGCAGCAAACCGGCATAAACGCCTACAGGCAATGGGTTGCAGACGGCAAGCGGCTTTCTCCGGAAAGACTGGCGAGCTTGACGGCAAGTCTCGTCGAAGGCGCCCTGGAGGGGGTCCTTCGACCAAGTGGGACAGGGGTCGGGTGATTTGTCCCACTTGGTGCTTTCGGGAAGGGCTCGCGCGCCTGAAGGCGGGGGAGTTGGAAGCTCGCCACTGAGCGTCTTTCCAGGTTAGAGCTTCTTTTGCTGGTAGAGTCCGTGCTGCTCGAAGCCAAGGCTCGCGTAGTACTCGCGCGTTCCTACGGCGCTGATGACGTTGATGCGCTCATAGCCGGCATCTCGCGCGATATCGCATGCCCGCGCGACGAGCTTGCGCCCGAGCCCCGTATGCTGCGCGCCCGTGCTCGCATGCCCGAGCGCGGCGACGGCACCGTACACATGCACTTCGCGGATCATGGCCTCACCTGTCGATAGGGGGAAAGCGTCTCGGGCGGCAAGTTCGCTTTGCGCGTTTGCGCTTGTGGGCGCAATGTCGCGTTCGGCCTGATGAGGCGCGTCATCGCTTTCGGGCGGTATAGCCTTGCGCCCTCTCTCGCCAATAATCCCGCACTCGTTTTCCGCTTCCGCGCGCGTAGCTGCGATTGCGTCGGCCTTCGGGAGCGACAGGCGCAAGAACCCCGCGATTTTCCCGTCAGGCGTCACCCATTGCAGGAAGCGCTCGTTTGACACGGTGGTCTCGTAGGGGAACTCGGCGAGCGAAAGATCGCTTAAGTTGGCGTCTCGCGTGCCGATTTCGCGCGTCCTGATTTCGGCTACCGCGGCCCCGCAACGCGCCAGCTCTTCGTCGACCATCTGGCGCAGGTTCACCTTCTTGTTCCCCGTCATGATGTCGTGCGAGGAAATATCGCGTATCATGCGCGATACGCGTACATAGGGGGGTGTGACCTGCATGTTCGCGACCAGCACGTCGATGAGTTCCCCTTCGGTATAAGGTTTCCACGAACCGTCTCGCCAGTGCGCCACAAGCCCCGTGCCGTCGACGAGCGCGCAAGGGTACATTTTCACCTCATCGGGAAGGAACCGCCCGTCGGTCACGAGGGCGCGATACCCTTCGACGTCTCGTTTCGGGGTGGCCCAGTAGAGGTTCGCCATGAAGTGCGCGTGGATTTTGAAGCCGAACAGCCGGGCGAGCTCGAAGGCCCGGGCGATGCGGTCAAGGGAGATGCGGCGCAGGTTCGCATCGAGTATCTGCTGGTCGAGGCTTTGGATGCCGATTTGCACCTTCGTCGCACCTAGGGCGCGCATCTCGGTGAGCGCGCCAGGGGTGATGCAGTCGGGGCGCGTCTCGATGACGAGTCCCACCGACCGATGCGCCGCCTTCACGTTGCGCGCATGTTCGCGGGAAACGTCGGAGAGCGTCGCCGTTTGACGGGCGCTCGCTTGCCGCCAGCCTTCGTCGGCGCCGTAGAGTTCGCGAACCGCCTGGTTGTAGGTGAGTTCGCCGCAAGTGACCCGCGCCTGCTCGTCGCGGGAGAATGCGGCAAGGTCGTCCCGCTCGCTTCTGATGCTGCAGCGCTCGTAGAAGGCGCGGCGTTCGATGATGCTTGCGTGCTGCGCCTTCGCATCCGATGCCTCGTTCAGGGCCCGAAAGAGTTCGTGCATGAACCAGAATCGGTACTCGCGCGGGTAATCCGTCCACGTGCCGCCAAGGACGATGAGCTCCACCTTGTCAGTCGTATGCCCCATGTCGGCGAGCGTGCGCAGCCGCAGCGCCACCTGAAGATAGGGGTCGAACCAATTGCGCTCGGCTCGCTGGCAGGCAGGCTCGTCGGTCAGATAGCTTTTCGGCATGCGTATGTCGTTCGGGCAGTAGAGGCAAGCGCTTGCGCAGGGCCACGGCTTGGTGAGCACCGTGACGGTCGCCACGCCCGATGCAGTGCGCATAGGTTTCATCCTCAGGGTGCGCACGAGAAGCGACTCGAGTGCATCGTCGATGTTCCAGCTGCGCCACAAGGCGGGGTCGGTTTCCTTCACCTGCTGGTAGAAGGGGAGAAGCTTCTTCTTCGCAACCGCGCGCACCGGGCCGCGCAGCTCCCGATTGCGCGCGCGGATAATCCGATCGAGCGCGTTCGCGTCGAGCGGCTGGCCCTGTTCTTTTAGGGCTGACAGTATGATTCCGAGAGTTTTCTGCATAAGCGGCATTGTACGCTATGCGGCCCCGACGCGCGTTGGCGGAACGTCGACTCGCTGCGGGCGGCGCGTCGAGGCGCGAAGCGATACAATGCACGGGATGCCTTATGGATACCGAGACTGCTCGAACACTGTGCGACATAACCTCGTCCTTCTATCGCGAAAACGCCTCGTCGTTCTCGTCGACTCGCCATGCCTCATGGGCGGGTTGGTCGCGCTGCCTCGATGCGATGGGGCTCGGTTCTGGGTCGCCGCTGACTGCAAGTGATGGGGGCCTCTCCGAGGAGGCGGCTCTCGAAAGCTCTCATACCGAAGGCGGCGCCTCCGTTGTCGGTCGGCCTTCCCGCAAGCCGCTTCGCGTTCTCGATGTCGCATGTGGAAACGGGCGCTTTCTTCGCTTCCTGCAAGAGGCGCTGCCTGATGTGGAGGTCGAATACTATGCGGTCGACGATTGTGAGCAGCTGGTGGTCGAAGGGCTCGCAGGGGACGGAGACGGCGTCGCCTTCCAGAAGCTTGATGTCGTAAACCGCTTGATAGAAGGCTCAATCGAGCATGCGATAGAGGCGCCTCCCGCCGATATTGCGGTGTGCTTCGGGTTCTTCCATCACGTTCCTGGCTCTGAGGCTCGAGCGGCTCTTCTGCGGATGCTCGTCGATAGCGTTCGTCCTGGCGGATATGTGGCGGTGTCGCTTTGGCAGTTCGCGAAAAGCCCCGAGCTTGCGGCGAAGGCGGTTGAGACGACCGCAAAAGCCCGCGCGGAGTATGGGCTGCCTGCGCTCGAGACGGGCGATTACCTGCTTGGATGGCAAAACAGGCCGCACGCGTACCGGTACTGCCACACCTTCTCGGATGAGGAGGTGGACCGTCTTGTGTGCACCGTCGGCGACAGGGCGCAGCTCGTCTCGCGGTTCGAAGCGGACGGCCGAACGGGCACGCTGAACAGCTACCTTGTGTTTCGTCGCTGGGTCTGATCGCCGTTCTCCCCCCCTGTTCCGTAGCCAATAGCGGACTTGACGCAAGAAGCGAGGGGGCCTGCACCTAGCTGCCAAAAAGCGCTTGGAAGCAACTATATCCCGCGGTTCATCGGGCGATTCTGCCACGGTTGCGTTTGATAGGCTCGCTGGATTCCCGGTTTTTGCCGCCTGCCAGCTTTTCGGCGGCGGGTCCGCAGGTGGTGGG
>ERZ1034876.336-NODE-336-length-29220-cov-9.271627_pt1 | contig 29220 bp, 25 predicted proteins | sample MGYA00520698_ERZ1034876 | MGnify/ENA primary metagenome ERZ1034876 (study PRJEB33766, sample SAMN09781723) | gut metagenome | biome: gut microbiome | host: Homo sapiens | place: Madagascar | study: EMG produced TPA metagenomics assembly of the PRJNA485056 data set...
AGATACGTTGTCTGCTGATCAGGTTGTTCGTGCGAAGACGACGGCTGAAAAGACTGAGGTTACTGCGCCTGCGGTGACTCCTGTTGGTGATCCGAATGGTTTGACTGGGGATGAGAAGAAGGCTGTGGAGGCTGCTGTGAGAGCGGCGAATCCTGGTCTGCCAGTTGATGCGAAGATTGCTGTTGCTGATGATGGCAAGGTGACGATCACGTATGCTGATCAGTCTGAAGATACGTTGTCTGCTGATCAGGTTGTTCGTGCGAAGACGACGGCTGAAAAGACTAAAGCCGCTAAGCCTGAAGCGAAGATGCTTTCCAATACGGGCGCGCATCTAGGAGCTATTCCCATAATTGCGGTTAGCTTGATAGGTATCGGCGCGTTTGCCATTGTTCGCCGCCGTAACGATGCCGAAAGAATGAGAGTGAGCTTTTAGATAGCAATCTCTTAAACATGAAAAAGGAGAGCTTATGCGATTTTCTCGCACAAGCTCTCCTTTTTCATGCGTTCACCAAGAAGTGAGTAAATAGTCGTCAGAGGCTCAGTATGTCTCCGATAGCAATCAAGTATGCATCGAAAGCAGCACATAATTTCCTGCTCTGCGTGCCCATACTCTACGTGAGCATGCTCCGCGTGCGCAGGCAAGTTTTATCTCGGCTTATAGGACCAATTGTGTTGATGGGTTAGTTCGGGGTGGGGTTCTATAGGGTGGTGTGGTGGAGTTCTGCCCAGATGATTTCGTCGCCCCACCAACTTAAACACCCACTTTCCCCTGAAAATACAAGGAAAAACCAGGTTTATATCGACACGTTTTGTCCACCCTAGAACTCAAGTTGAAACGACTTCAAACCCGACTTTTCCCCACCAACACAACGAAAGGTCCAGGAAAAACCAACACGAAATGACCTATAAGCCGCGGATAGCGGTATCGGCCTCGTGAAGCGCCGTGAGGGAGGACGAGGAGCACGTTAAAAACGGCTAGGAAGTTTCCTAGCCGTTTTTGCTTAGCGGTATATCTCGCGTCTGTGTCCGATGGAGATAGCCAAGATGGAAAGCTTATCGTCTTTGATTTCGGCAAAGAGTCGATAGTCGCCGATGCGATAGCGCCATAAGCCAGCGAGGTTGCCTGTTAAGGCTTTGCCGTGAATACGCGGGTTGTCGGCTTCCGTGAGGTTTTTAGTAATCCAGCCTTTGATGATTCGTTGGGTGTAGTGGTCGAGCTTTTTAAATTCTTTATCGAATGCTTTGGATGTTTCTAAACGCCAGTTCATAGCCCGCACTCTTCCCATAATTCTTCAATAGGGCGAGTTTTATATCCGTCCCGCGCCCACTCGTCCAGAGCTTCTTGGGCTATCTGTACGTCGTATTCGTCCTCGATACGTTCGAACAGTGCTTGCTTGAATGCTTCACCTAAAGAAATCCCGTGCAAGTGCGAATAGCTCGTGGCTAGCTTGCGTTCTTTCTCGCTAAGTCTGATTGAAAAAGCCATGGTTGCCGCCTCCTAACGCCTTTTAGTACATTGTACTTCTTTTTGCGTTGTTTGTCAATGGTTAGCCGGACAAAGCCAGTCCTGTTTTCTTGAAATGGCTCGGGTTGGCCGCACTTCAGTAACTCGAGTCTCGCCAGCTCACCACCGTCGGAGATGCAGCAATCCAAAACGGCAGCATCGTCATCAAACACAACCCCGCCCTCGGATAAAAGACATCAACTCTTGACCTTTCCCATACGGCGTGCTTTAATGAAAGCGGTGGCGGTGACGCTACCTCCAAGTGCCGGGGGTTGTCCCCCGGCTTTAACTTTGTAGAAGTAGTTTCTATGTCTGAAATCAGTATTTTTATTGATGAATCGGCAGGAGCTGTATAACGTTGCGTCGTTGCAACCGAAGAATGACCAAGAAGCCTCTAGGAGCGGGGCGCTTGGGGATCATCATCATCACCACGGCCGGCTGGCAACAGGTTGAAATCCTGTGCCAGCCGGCCGTGGTTATTGGTTTGAGAGAAAAGAGTGAGGATCAGGAGCGACGACGCATAACGAAGGCGGCGCCGAGAGCTGCGAGTACGAGCGATGAGGTGAGCACGAACTCGGCCGCTGCTCCAGTCTTAGCGAGGCCCTTGGATTTCGCGACCTGCTTCGTTGACTTCGCGTTCGAGCTTCCATTCGCGCCTGTGTTGGAGTTTGCGTTGCCTCCGGTCTGGCCGGGTTGAGAGGACTGGCCACCGGGTTGTCCGCCGTGCGGGTCGGACTGGCCCGGTTGGGTTCCCGGCTGCGTCGGATCGTCGGGGGTGGCAGTATTGGCCTTCGGGAATCGCAACTTCGTCCAGACCATTCGATGATCGGAAGTGGGGAATGGGTGCAGTCCTGTGAGACGGAACAACTCGTTATCGCGAGTCGGCCAGAATACCTTTGCTTCGTCGACCTGCGTGCCCGCATTCGGCAGGACGTAATCGATGCGCAAATTGCCCGGGCGAGGTTCGTCGCCGAAATCGCCGGTGTCATACTTCGGATCCGTCTTGTGTGCAAGGTTCGCCCCGCCTTGGAGTTGTGCTTCGAGAGGCCCGGCTTCAGACGTTGGCAAGGTGTCCACGATATGGGAGCTGGTGAGTAGCTGATCGATGGCACCGGGGTATGAATCCCCGTCGAGAGGATCGGAATTGTAGTCGCCGAGGATCACGAAGTTCTCGCCGGTCGGCAGGCCGCCCTTTGTGCCCGTGTCGTCGTACAGGTAGTCCGCTGTGTTTGCAACGTAGTCGGCCCACAGGCGGATTTCGTCGAAGTTGCGTTTCTTGTTGCGCTGCTCGGGCCCATCGAACGAAGGGGGAGTCGGATGGGCTGCGAGGACGTGGATGGTCGTGCCGTTGACATCGATGGGGAGATCGGCGTGTGTCTTTGAGGACAACGGGAAGTCGGCGAGCTGTTCATTGGAGTACCACTGTGTTCCGTCCGGATTGGTTGGCAGGAGCGCTCCGGGCATGTCCTTCCACAGGAAGTGTTGGAAGGTGCGGATCATGTCGGTTTTGATCGGGTACTTCGAGTAGACGACGAAACCGTATTGGCCGGGGAACTTGCCGAACCCCCAGGCATCTGACGGCCCGTCCGTCTTTCCGTCGTGGTCGAGATCGTGCCCGCTGGCAACGCCGGTGTTCACAGGGCCTGACCAGGCGTAAGGATAGGTGATGGGCGCGGCGCCGTTGTGAGGGACCTCGAGGTAGTTCGTGCGGAACAGATCGACCGCCCTGCCATCGGGGTCGTAGTCGAATTCATTGATTAACAGAATGTCTGGTGCGACGCGCTGGATGGTTTCTGCGGCGTTCGAGGCTTGCTGATTGTCAGGGGTGGCGAGATCTGCGAGTAGTTGCCCGCCGGAATCGCGATTGAGGCTGGCATTGAAGGTCGCGATGGTGAGTGCGTCGGTGGTATTCACGTGCGTTGGGGCGGCGAGCGCCGGAGAGGCCGACATGAGGCCGAGCGCCGGTATAAGGCACGCGGCGACGGCGATGGGCAGGGGTTTCGTCATTGAATCTCCTTTGTTACTGTGCTGAATTGCTTGCATGAATCCTAGCTAGGTGTTTGTGCAAGCACAAGGAGGTAGCCCGCTTCTCGTCGGTGCTCGCGGACTGCTGGGAGAGTGCTAAGCCCGCGATCCCTGAAGGAGTATCGCGGCCCGGTGCTCCCAGACTGCGGAGAGGGTGCCCCTAAGCATCATGCATCCCGAAAAGAAGGCGCTCCTGCTCGTTGGACGAGCCACGTATCAACGCGAAAGGCCCAAACGCTGACCCACGTTTCGACGTAAGAGGCCCAAACGCTGACCCGCGTATCGACGCGAGAGGCCCAAACGCTGACGAGCGGAGCCCGAAACCGAAGCTTCGGACCCCGCTCGATTACGCAACTCCCGCCCATGAGGAACGGCGTGTGATGGTGGCTCAGGCCTCCTGGAGGGCTGCCTTCTCCTCCTTGCTCAGGCGCGCGATTCCAATGCCGGTTGCGCCCCAAAGCATTGCGAAGCAGATGGCGATCCAGTTGCACACGGCCCACGGCAGGTACGCGAGGGTGGCGACTCCGAGCGTGCCCGCCATATAGGCGCCAGCAGACGTCCAGGGGAGGATCGGCTCCCACAGAGTCGCCGAGTCTTCGATCGTCCGTGAGAGGTTCTTCGGGTCGAGCCCCCGTTTGATGTACTCGCCTCGGAGCATCTCGCCGGGGATAAGGAGGGATACCTGGCCGTTCGAGGTGATGCCGATTGTTGCGAGGCCCGTGACGATCGTCGCGGCGATGAGGCCAAAGGTTCCCTTGACCGGCTTGAGGAGGGTGGAGATGAGCACGTCGAGCGATCCGGAGACCGAGACAACGCCAGCGAAGGTGATCGCGCAGAAGCAGATGAGGAGGACGGACATCATTGAGTTCATGCCACCTCGATTGAGGAGTCGCGTGACATCCTCGATGACGGACGAGGCATCGAATCCGGCTTTCCCGACCATTTCGACATCGAATCCGTTGACGGCGGCGACGATGGTGTTCTTGAAGGAGATGCCCTCGAAGACGACAGCATTGAACATCGCGACGGCACTGGACACGAGGATGACGGGAATTGTTGGCTTCTTCCACATTGAGCCGCCGAGGACGATGATCACGGGAACGAGGAGGAGCAGGTTCCAGGAGAACGCGGAGTCGAGGGTTGAGAGGATCGTTGCGACCTTCGCCGGAACCTCTCCGCCCTTGAGACCGAGTCCGGCGACGAGGAAAACGAGGGCAGCCGTGAGGAAGGACGGAAGCGTCGTCCAGAGAAGATGGCGGATGTGCGTGAACAGGTTGACGCCCGTTGCCATCGACGCGATGTTCGTCGTGTCGGACAGAGGAGAGAGCTTGTCGCCAAAGTAGGCGCCCGAGACGACCGCACCCGCGACCATCGGGAGGTTCGCGTCCATTCCGACGGCGACTCCCATGAATGCGACGCCGACCGTGCCAGCGGAGCCCCAGGAGGTTCCTGTGCACAGTGAGACGATCGCGGTGACGACGAGGGCGATCACGGCGAGGAACTGTGGGTCAATGATCTTCAAGCCGTAGTAAATGAGCATCGGGATCGTGCCACCAGCCATCCACGTTCCGATCAGCATGCCGACGGAGATGAGGATGAGGATCGCGGGCATCGTCTTCGCGATTTTCTCCGCGACCGAGTCCATGATCTCGTTCCACGAGTACCCGAGACGCCAGGCGACCAGGCCAGCGACGACAGCCGAGGCGATGAGGAGGGGTTCGACCGGGAGCTCGGCGAAGATGTAGCCACCGCCGAGGAGCACGATGAGGGTGACAACGGGGATCGCCGCCATCGCGATCGACGGTCTTCGATGCGAATCGGGCGTCGGAGTCTGCGGGGCGGATTGGGTGCGGGAATCGAGTGACATCTTTGTCCTTTCGTGCAGGTCAGCGAGTGCTGACATCGGCGGTGCTGTCTGTGAGAAGTGGGGGGAACTCGTCGAGAAGCCGACTGAGAGCGTCAAGGAGTTCGGATTCGGGTAGTGCCACGTTGATGCGGAACCAACCGGAGAATCCCGCTCCGAACTCGCTGCCGTCGCTGACGGCGACCCGAGAGCGTGTGGAGACGTCCTTGAGATCGGCGGATCCCTTGAGATAGTCGCGTGCGTCGATCCACAGCAGGTATGTGCCGTCCGGATCTGAGATAGTTGCCCGCGGAAGGCGCTCGGCGAGGAGTGCGCGGGCTGCACGCAGGTTGGCGTCCACACGCATGATGAGTGCATCGACCCACGCGTCGCCCTTTGTCCATGCGGTGAGTGCTGCGGGAATGGCGAAGTAATTCGGGTTGTGGAGCCCGGCGCGTCGCTTCGCGATCTCGAGCGCTTCCCCGAGAGCGCCGTGAACGCAGATCGCGGTCGCCTCAAGACCCGCGATCGAAAATGTCTTGCCGGGCGAGGCGCATTGGATGATCCGCCCGGACTCCCACAGATCGGGGGCGACGACGGCGATCGGCGTATAGCGACAACGGCCCGGCCGTTCGAAGTCGGCGTGGATGTCGTCGGAGAAGATGAGCGTCCCATAGGTGCGCGCGAGGTCGGCGACCCTTTCGAGTTCCTTTCGTGTCCACACTCGACCGGTGGGGTTGTGAGGGTTCGTCCACAGGAGAATATCTGCCCGACTCATCGCCTCTTCGAGCGCCGCGAAATCGACGCGTGCATCGCCGGCGGAATCGAGGATTTCCACGCGTTCGATGGTGGCACCCGCGCGATCGCAGACCTCGAGGAGGGGCGAGTAGGCGGGATCGAGAGTGCAGACTTTTGCGGGCAAGTTCGTCTGATGGGGAATGATGTCGTTGACGAGGGCGGAGACGCAGTTGACGACTCGGGGGAAGAAATGGACGTCGGTGGGATCGAGGTCCCAGGCGTGGCGACGGGACTGCCAGGCGCTCGCGGCGCGGGCGAAGTCGTCGAAGACCTCGGTGTACCCGTAGGTGCCGTGCTTGGCGGCGGCGACCACAGCTGCCACGACCTCCGGGCAGGTGCGGAATTCCATGTCAGCGATTGACAGGGAATAGGCGTCTGTTCCGAGCGGAGCAGCGAGGAGGTCCCACTTGGCGCTGTGGGTGCCACGCCGATCAAGGTGGCTCGTGAAATCGAATTCTGGACGGCTCACTTCTTCTCGCCTTCGATCTCATTGAGGTAGTTGTAAATGGAGAATCGCGTGCAGTGGAGAGCCTCGGCGGCCATTTCCGCGGCGTCCCGCAGGAGGAAGAAGCCCCTCGCTTTGAGGAGTCGGACGACTTCGACCTTATGCTCTTTCCTCATCTCGTCGACCCGAACCCCCGACTCTGCAACGGCTCTTGAGAGGAGGAGTGTCGCGAGTTCGTCGACGTCTCTCACGAAGACTTCGGTCGTTGCCTGCTCCTCTTCGGCGCACATTGGGAGCGAGAGGCCCGCGAGCGCGCCCGTGAGGGAGTGAAGGGTCTCCCAGCCGGAGATGTCGCGGTTGATGCACAGGGCAGCGACGGGCTGGTTGGTTGAGTCGCGGATGATGACAGTTGTTGAGAGAAGCTCCTTACCGCTTGGAGACGTTGTCCGGTATCCGATGCTGGTGCGCAGGTTTCCGGAGGCGACGGCGTCGAGGAGCTTGTCGGTCGCCGGATCGCCGATCGATCGACCGGTGACATCGCCGCTTATCGCGATGATCGAGTTCGGGAGCTGAGCGAGATCGTGAACGATGACCTCGGCGGGTCCGACGAGGGTCGCTCTGATTGGTTCAACCAGCTGTTGAAGGGTGGAGATAATGTGATCATGTTCGTTCAGCTTCGACGATGAAGCGGTCATGGAGAACCCCCAGTTTTGGCACTTTCAATTCGTTTATCTTAGATACAAAACCGGCCTATGTCAACAAACTGTTGAAATAAATTGTGTCTGCGCTTCGTTGCCCCGTCCTCTTATCGCCTTGTCACCTCCCCGGTTTTATGCGGTGTGCAGACGGGGCGGGGTTTGTGGCGGTTGTGAAGGGTATTCAGCTACGCAGGTGCAGACAGAAAAGCTAGCCTATAAAGTGTTCAAAGTAATGCATATTAATGCTATTGTGTGTATAGCGTAATGTTCACTGCGCTTTTCGAGGTGATTGAGATGGCTAATGTTTCTTTCCGGACAGATGATAAGACGAAAGCTCAGGCCGCAGAGTTATTCCGTGACCTCGGGTTAGATATGAGCACTGCGATCAATATGTTTTTGAGGCAGTCGATTGCCAGCAACGCTATCCCGTTCACGCCACGCCGCGAGAGTCCAACTAGTGCCTTGGCGAGAGCTGAAGTTGAGTCTCGCTCTGGTGCTTCGTTTCGAAATGTCGCTGAGCTGATGGCAGATCTCAATGAAGCTGACTAGCGTCTTCCGCACAAATCAGTTCAAGCGTGATGCCAAGGCCCTTTTCAAAAAACACTACGACGTCGCAAAGCTGGCGGATGCTATCGAAGCTCTTATGCGACAAAACCGTGAAGAGCTACGCACCCGCTATCGCGACCATGCATTGCAGGGAAACTGGAAAGGATACCGAGAAATTCACCTTGAAGGTGACTGGTTGCTGATCTACCGTGTGAAACATAGCGAGTTGCTTCTTGTGCTCACTCGAACTGGCTCTCATGATGACCTGTTCTAGGCGTTCCTGCAAGTGCAGATCGATTAACGAGAGAATCTTCCTGTCAAGAAGCATTCTTCACTTAGGGTGTCGGGTTTGATGAGTTGGCGTTCGCAAGCGTCAACTCCAGTGCATCATTAGCAAACTCCAACACCGGCAGACAAGAGCCTGGCCACGATATAACTCAGCACACGCGAACCTACAACGAACGAGGCGCCACACGCGAGTCCGCCATGTGGACGTGTGATGTGTGATGCGTGCATGATGACTTGCCCTCCCCCCCCCTGTAGGTGACAATGGTTGCAGAGTAGAGCACACGCCTGTACTGCTCGTGCATATATCCAGTGATTTTACTGAATGTGTGTGATGGGTATGTAAAGGAATTGCGGTTCATACGTGTTTCACGTCCGAAGACAGAACACAACCCAAGACGCTTCACTTGGGCTGTTAATCGGTCAATGATGTGTGGCGAGTAGACACTGCTACTGTCGTGTGCTGAACAGACAATGCATAGTTGTAAAAGTTAGGGAGAAGAGTCTAGTAATGGTGACAGCTGTTCGTGCCGGGCTGAGGGCACTAGTAGTGGCCACTATGGTGATGGTACTGACTGTGGGTTATTCAGCATCTGCTTATGCCACTGATGTTTATCGTGGCCCTGAGGGATATGAGTGGTACGCAAAGTTCGGTAATGATTATTTCAACGCTTATAACCGTCTGGATATTGAGAAAGGAGTTGTTGGCGGGTCTGATACTGGCGGCACGAAGACAGTCCGGTACACGTTTACGTGGAATAAGAATATGGACCGGAATGCGTTTTCAGGGCGCGTATGGTTGTTCGCGTATCTTCCAAAAGATCTCCAAGATAACACTCTCAAGATCAGCCGGTACAGAGAAGACTATGTCTTGGGTATCAAGCCTGGCTGGAAGCATATAGATGTTGCGGTGGATCAGTCGATTGGCGACTTTAATGCGTCTAGCACGCGTAGCACTTTTCTGTACCCCGAAGAAGGGTTTCATAAGAACTGGAATGATGGTTTTGGGTCGACTGAACCGAATTCCAATGCAGATCGAGGATATGGGGGTCATAATCCAACAACGTGTGAAATGACGGGTTGGAAAGATGCCGGCAGGTTCGCTCGTTCTCTATGGTCCTACGAAAACGGTAAGAACCAGGTTCATAAGTGGGTTGTCGAGGCCGAGGTCCCATCCTCGTTTGATATCGATGCCGAACCGGTACTGATGGGGTACTCCTCGTCAAATACTCTGAGTTTTGAACGATTCTATATGGGGTATGGTCCGTTCGATACGGATAACGACGGCATTCCTGATGCTAAGGAAACTCATGCGGGGACGAATCCGTATGGTGCGAGTTTGACCTATGATACTGCGCCGCTTGACTATGGTGTGCCCTCGTCGAGGACACCCCTCGCTAAAACCGGCGAAATCAATCAACGCGCTAATAACTATGAGTTTTGGGAAAACGGTGGGACGTCGCAGGCTGTCCCCACTGGCGCAACCTATACGCTTTCCTCTCGTCTCCCAGCCGGGGTGCAGGAGACAACTGATAGGACTCAGATGGGCCCAGGGCGCGTCTTCCTAGATCGTCAGACGGGCGAGCTTGTCTTCCACCCGGCTGAGGAGCATAGCGGTCAAACAGTTAACTTCGAGATCAATGTCGAGTTTCCGCAAAAGACAACGTGTCGTCCGCAGTTGAAAGAAACACTTAAGGCTTCATTCACCGTTAAAACTCCTCTGACACGGGACTATAACCCCCAGTATGCGCCGACGACCGTACAAGCCGGAACAACTAAGAATACCGACGCGCCAAAAGATCCGAACAAGGACCTTCCCGCTGGAACGACCTTTGCGTTGACCGAGCAGGCTAAAAAAGACTTTCCGTGGGCAACGATTGACGCAACAACAGGCGTAATCACCCTGAATCCGGAGCGACGTCTTACAGCGAAGGATTATGTGATTCCGGTGGTGGTGACCTATCCAGATACCTCGACCACCACTATTAACGCAGCGGTCACGGTCACGCCACCTGCTCCCCAGAAGGGCGATTTCACTGTTGACGTATCTGAGAAAGAGGTGTGGCTACAAGCAGGCCATCCCCTTGTTCCTGAGCTTAAAGTGAAGGCTCAATCGGCCGTACAGGCAGATCAGATTGATGTCGAGATGGTGTGTAGCCCGGCGGGTCAAGAAACCGATGTTAATCAACAGCTATCCAATGGCTGGAGCCTCGACAAACTCACTCGCTATACGACAGCGACACCAGAACAACAACAAAAACTCGATAATGGGGGTTCGAGAGAACCTGGTGTGTTGTACCAAGGTGATACGAGTCTGGCTCGTACGGATGTGAGCGTGGCAGGACTCGCGGACAAGCCCGGCGTCTATACGTGTAGCTTCTTCGGCTCCAACAAACTCGATGTGCTTAAGAAGGTTGGTTTGCTCAGTAACGGCAAGATCAACGACGCGACTGACATATATGAAAACCTGCGTGGTATCGCTTGGGATTCCAAGACCGTGACGGTTCATGTGGTTGAGCCGTTTACCTTGCCGAAAACAGGCGGTGCGGGCGTGATGCCGGTGCTCGCGCTCGTATGTGTGGGTGGAATGGTCCTCATTGGTCTGTGGTTTACCATCGCGACCCTATCGCCTCGTCCCGCGCGCTCTAGCCGCACCCGGATTTCCCGGTGACGCGCGGATAGACGATCACGCACTACGGGATGGACAAAGGGGGTGGACGAGGCTGTGAGACGGCACTACACACCACGAGGAGTGTTGGGGACACAGTTCCGCTCCCCGCATCCCTGCAGCTTTATCGACAAACGGGGGGGGGAGCAGCTGAAAGATCGGACATGCAGATATAACACCCACACCGCATAAAGAGAACAGAAGTGAATCACAGAAAGGTACTTGAAGCGGTCATGTTGAAACGTTTGAAATCATTAGCGGTCGCGTCTTTGGTGGCGTGTTCGCTCACGCTTGGTGGAGCGAGCGCCTTCGCAGCCGACACTGATAAAGCACCGTGGGACGACGGTGCACCAACGACCGGCTCGTTGACGATCGAAAAAGTCAAAGACGCAGACCCAGCAACGACTAAACATTTCCCCCCTGTTCCGGGTGCTGAGTTTACTGTCACCGAAGTCGACAAGGTCGATATCCAGGCTTTCGACCTGAAGACTGAGAAGGGTTGGAAGGAACTGGCCAAGAAGGTCGATGCTCTCAACGCAGGTACCGCGACCGCAACACTTAAAGATGCCGACGCTAAGAAGATGGAAACTGGGCAGGATGGTACTGCTAAGTTTGATGGTCTTGCTATTGGCTTGTACAAGGTTGTGGAGTCGAAGGTTCCGCAGGGCTATTCCTCGGACGTGAGACCGTTCTATATCACGATCCCACAAATCACCAAGGGTACCAAGGCGAAGAATCCCGCCTACACCTATAACGTGAAGGTCCAGCCGAAGAACAAAGACGTCTCATCAAGCATCACGAAGACGGCCGACACCAGTAAGACTGTCGTGACAGGCGACAAGATTTCCTACGACATCGAAGCCGGCGTCAACAAGACGAAAGAGTCCAACGGCAATGTGGATCTGACGAAGGCTGATTTGAAGGGCTACACGATTTTCGATGACGCCCCCAACAAAACCTACACCGACCTTAACGATGGCGTGAAGAAAGTAACCGTCGGCGCGACAGAACTTGTCAAAGACACCGATTATACAATCGACACTACTGAATTCATCCCAGACACGAATCAGACCTCTACTCGTTTGAAGGTGAAGTTCACTGATGCTGGTCTTGAAAAAATTGCCATTGCCGTCAATGGCGATCCGAACGCGAAGGTGAAGGTCCAGCTGACATTCACCATCAAAGCCGATTACAACAAGGACGAGATCGTCAATAAGTTTGGTTTCATCCCAGGCTACAATGAGGGTAAGGGTGAGACTCCGCCCTCCCCTGTGACGCCGACCCCGAAGCCTGATGGCGGTATGGATCCGAATCCTAAGACTGTGTTCCGTAACTTCCAGATCAAGAAGGTTTCGGCAAAGGACGGCACCACCCCACTTTCCAAGGCGAAGTTTAAGCTCTTCGCTAACAAAGATGATGCGGAGAAGTGTGCCCAAGATCCAAACGCGGCGGGTAACTGTAATGCCGCCTCTGCCTTCGGTGAGAAGGAGACCGATGGTCAAGGTGTGACGACTGAGGTGAAGGCCATTGTTGGTCAGGAATTCTATGCTGTTGAGACCTTCGCGCCTGGGGGTTATGCTCGCTCTAACCAGCCAACCACAGTCAAGATCCCTGAGAACGATGCGAACAATCCGTATGTGGTGACGATTGAGAATGTTCCAACATCAGACTCAGGTAACTGGTTCACCCTGCCTAAGACTGGTGCGACAGGCGTGATCGTCTTCGCTCTCGCAGGACTTGTCCTAGTTGCGACAGGTGCCGGACTCTACCTATTCGGACGCAAATCCTGAACCGCACCGCATACCCTGACGAAAGACGAGAGTAAGTCACGTTTTGGGTATGCTGGCAGGTCTTCTCCTCATGTCACGACACACCTGTGTGTGACGAATGTGTGGGGGCGTTGGTGTGTGGATACATGCGGGCGCTAGTGTAATAGCGCGCGATGTGTCCACACACCTTCCCCAAATAACACGCACCCCACATGCGCAGAGCAGATAACTGAGGGGTGGTGCGACATCTCGCACCACCCCTCAGTTATCACTCCGCACTGAGAGATGAACCGCATGATGTGGAGTGATGTGATCGAGACTCGTGGGACGCACACAGTCGCCAAGAGGTGTGCGTTGCTCAAGGTGAAGCAAGTCCTGTGAGCGTCACTGAACCATGTATGTGCGTGCGTGAAGTGTCGGTGAGCCGTGTAGCTGCTCGGCGACTAGCTTGAAGGATCGACATTGACTGTTGTGTCCTTGGAGTGGCCTAAAAACCTAGAGTGGCCTAAAATCTGGGGCACTCTGTCCCGAGTTGTGTTTGTTTAATGTGTGTTGGTAGGTGGTGTGTGTGAGGTCTTCGCGCTTGCGTCGCTTGTTACCTGTCTTGGTCGTGTTGGGCGGGGTTGTCTTGTTGTCGTATCCGTTGGTCTCGACGGTGTGGAACAACTATCAAGAGCGTCTTGTCTCGCGCGCGTATGTGGGGCATGTGAATACTCAGGCTGATACGGATAATCGCGCTTATATGCAGGCGGCGTTTGATTATAACGAGGCAAAAACCGCGAACGTGTTTATCGATCCGTATCGCGACCAAGAGGCTCACGGTAGCGCTGTTGCCAGTAGTGATTATGACGAGTATAAGAGCGTGTTAGCTGACGGTTTAGGGCCGATGGCTGTGGTGAGCATACCGAAAATCTCCGTGAGTTTACCGGTGTATCACGGTACTTCGCACTCGACATTGCAACGCGGAGCCGGACATCTGTTCGGCTCTGATTTGCCTGTCGGCGGGTCTAACCGTCACGCGATTATTACCGCTCATACCGGGCTTGCGAACTCGACCATGTTTGACCAACTTACCGACCTCGATATCGGGGATAGTATTTATATTGATGTCCAGGATCAGACCCTGGAATACAGAGTGGCGACAACAGAGGTGATTGAGCCTTCTGATATTTCCAAACTCCAGCGGCAAGCTGGACAAGACCTACTCACATTAATCACATGTCACCCGTACGGGGTGAATAGTCACCGCCTGATCGTGACCGCGCAACGCCACCTGCCCGACCCCGTCGAATCACCAGCAGTTGCTTTGCCACGCCCGGCATGGATGATCCTTTTCGCGATAGCTATCGCAATCTCTGTACTCATTGCGATCACTATCATTGTCGCCACGATCAAAAACCGCCGCAATTGTTGTCGCCACGATCAAAAACCGTCGCAACACATCCAACGACGCTACCGGTAACGCCGGTAAGAGTGATAGTAGTCGCGAGGTGCACAACCCTCATCACGATGACGCCGTCAGCAACAACCACGACCGCACACGCACCACCACCACCAGTGCTGACACCACCAGCGCTAGTGTGAACGGTGAGTCTGGTAGCCCAGCATTTCTGCACGCACTCGCGCGTAGACTGCGCACCCGGCAACAGTAGCTATAGCGCCCGATAATAGCTTGAACCGGCTGATCAGCCACGAAGTGTTGTTCACCTTCTGCGACCCCGCTTGAGGGAGCAGTCGATGCTGGCGAAGAACACCCAGATCGAAGCTGCGTGGGCTCAAGCCTCACGAGCTTACCTCGCCAACGGTGTTATCCCCCCCCGTGGGGGCGCCATCTCATGGCGCAACCTCCACCACACACGCCCCTAGCGAAACGACTGGGACTAGAAAAGACCAGGACTAACCTCCGAGCAACACATTTTGTCCTATAACCCACCTTTTGGCTCTGTGGCGACAAGTAGGACATGTTATGCCGGGGCTGTGACAACAAGTCGGAGATTGGGTCGGCATTGGGTTCGCAAATCCTCGTATGACCCGCGGAATCAGTGGGAAGTCCCTCGTGTGATATTCGTGCCGGGTCGGGCCGGGTGAGTGCGGGGCTATGTCTGTGCCGGCGCGGGCTGGTCGAGGAGGTCGCGCAGGGGGGTGTAGTGGAGTTCGACCGCGGCGTAGTAGTCGTCGAGGTCGCCCTTCTCGCAGGCGTCGAGGATCGCATCGTGGGCTGTGGCCGTGAGTATGGAGGTTTCACGTTCGGCTTGGCGCAGGGTGGGGCCGACGGTCCGGTGGATGAGCCACATGGCCGAAGTGAGCTGACTGAGGATCCTGTTGTTGAGGTAGTTCAGCAGTCCGAGGTGGAAGTTGATGTCCTGTTCGTAGTAGCTCTCGCCCTTCTCAGCGCGCTCGCGCATGTTGGCGACGTAGCGCCGGAGCTGAGGGTTGCGCGTTCCCCGTATGGCCGCAACGAGATCGACGCCAATGCCGAGGTCGAGCGCCTTGCGGATATCAACGACTTCGGCAAGGGACTTGTAGCCGTCGCCGGCGTCGAGGGCGGAGCGGAGAATGAGGGTCTCGACGAGCGGGTCGAGGGACATCGCGCCGACGAAGCTTCCTGATCCCCGCCGGGAGTGGACGATGTCGAGCGCATCGAGTTTGCGTATGGCCTCGCGCACGGAGGAGCGCGAAACACCGAGGTCCGCGCAGAGCTCGGCCTCGGTGGGCAGGGGGTCCCCGGTTTGAAGCTCGTGGGCAAGGATATAGCGCTTAATCGCATCCATCGTCATCGTGGAGCGGTTTACTGAAGGGCTTTCGGGTGTCGAGTTGTCCACCTTTGAGAGCATATCAGTCGCATAATCCCGAGGGTAGGTGCTGTCGTTATCAAATTGATACATTGTGTGGCCCCCGTTCGGCAGAAAACTGCTTGCACAAAGTTGTCAGACAACATATAGTCATTCTATCGGAAACGAGACATCCCCTCGTGACCGTTCGACACTCGATGATGAGGAGAGAACTTATGCGGATTGGAAAACGCTACGCCGGGGGCATCGCCCTCATGGCGACGGCCGCACTGACACTCGCCGCCTGTGGTGGCGGATCCACGACAGACACTGCGGTCAGCGGTGACGCCCCCACGACCGAACTCGGCGCCGAGATCAACGCCGGTGTCGCCTACGAGACCACCGACTACAGCTCGATCACCTCTTCGGCGCTCGCCGTCGGATCGAACCTCCAGGTCCTCGAAGGCCTCTACCAGCTCGACATGTCCACCTACAAGGCATTCCCCGCCCTCGCGAGCGGCGACCCGGTTGCGGTCTCCGACACCGAGTACGAGATCACCCTCCGCGACGGCGCGAAGTTCTCCGACGGCACGGACGTCACTACCGAGGACGTCCTGAGCTCCTACGGTCGCACGACCGCCGAAGGCTCGATCTACGGCCAGTTCTTCGACTTCGTGAAGTCCGTGACCGCCAAGGACGACAAGACGATCACCGTCGAACTCAACTATCCCTTCCCCAACCTCGCTGCCCGCTTCGCGGACATGAAGGTCGTCCCGACCGCCATGACCGACGACGAGCTCAAGGCGCACCCGATCGGCACGGGCCCCTACAAGTACGAGTCGATCACGCCGACCGAGATCACCGCGGTGCCCAACGAGTTCTACAACGGCGCTCACCCGGCCACCAGCAAGACCCTTCGCTGGCACGTCCTCAAGGACGACTCCGCGCGCCTCGCCGCCGCCCTCGACGGCACAACCGATGTCATGGAAGCGGTTCCCGCCTCTGCGGTCGATCAGCTCAAGGCCGCAGGCTGGACGGTTGACTCCGTGCCCGGCTACGGCAACCCCTTCCTCATGTTCAACATGATGAAGGCCCCCTTCAACGACGCGAAGGTGCGCCAGGCGATCCATAAGGCGATCGACAAGCAGAAGCTTATCGAGGTCGGTATGGAAGGCGAGGCCGTTGAGGCGACCTCCTTCCTCCCCGAGTCGAACCCGGCCTACAAGAAGACCGCGACGCAGCTTTCCTACGATCTCGAAGGCGCGAAGGCCCTCCTCGCCGAGGCCGGTGTCTCCGGCCTCACGGTTAACCTCGTGACGACCGACCACCCGTGGATCACCAACCTCGTCCCGCAGATCAAGTCCGATCTCGAGGCTCTCGGCCTCACCGTTAACCACTCACCGATGGCCTCGGCGGACCTTTACGCGAACGTCACCGACGTTGACGAGCCGACCTATGACATCGTCTTCGCCCCCGGCGACCCCTCGGTCTTCGGCGCCGATCCGGGCATCATCCTCTCGTGGTGGAACGGCGACAACGTCTGGACCCAGAAGCGCACCTTCTGGAAGCAGGCAGATCCGGAGAGCTTCCAGGCCTTCCAGACCCTCTTCAAAGAGGCGCTCCAGCTCGACGGTGACGCCGCGAAGCAGAAGTGGGGCGAGGCCCAGGACCTCCTCGCCGAGCAGGCGGTCGTCTACCCGCTCTTCCACAAGAACATGCTCACCGCATACAACGGCGAGAAGCTCGACGGCTTCAAGTCGATCGCAGCAACGGGCATCCAGCTCATCGACGTCAAGGTCAAATGAGCTGAACCCGGCCAGGGGATGCGTCCTCGGCTCCCGATCGCCCAGGCGATCCGAGCTGCGATGAGGACCGCGCCCGGCCGGAACGATAATCGGAACAACAACCGGAACGCATGAAGGAGGGGCGGTGTACGCCGCCGCCCCTCCTTCATGCTGCGGGACGAACGAATGAGGAGTGAAGCCGTGCCGTCTCCAGGAGTGAAGCAGTGAACAATCTATTGAGACTCATCGGGCGACGTCTGCTCGCCCTGCCGATCATGATCGTCGGCGTCTCCGCCCTCGTCTTCTTCATCATGTCGCTCTCACCGATCGACCCGGCCTATTCGGCCCTCGGTGAAACGGCGAGCCCCGAGGCCCTCGAGGCCTACCGGATCGAGCATGGGCTCAAGGACCCGTTGCTCGTCCAGTACGGCAACTACCTCCTCGGAATGCTCCACGGGGACCTCGGCACATACGGGGTCGGCACCGGAAACCGGGTTTCCGACCTCATCGGCACCGCGCTCCCGATCACCATGCAGCTCACCTTCCTCGGCCTGCTCTTCGCGATCCTCATCTCTTTCCCACTCGGCGTGCTCGCTGCCCTCTACCGGGACTCCTGGCCCGACCAGCTGATCCGTGTTTTCTCTGTCATCGCGATTGGCACCCCCTCCTTCTGGCTCGCTGCCCTCCTCGTCATGACCTTCGTCCAGATGCTCCCCGTCTCCGGTGCTCTCCCGCACTTCAGCGACGATCCCATCGGTTGGTTCCTGCGCATGCTGTTGCCCTCCATCGCCCTCGCCGTCCCCGTCGTCGGCCAGATGACCAGGGTCGTGCGCACCTCGATGGTTGAAGAGCTGGACCGTGACTACGTTCGCACTGCCCTCGGCGCCGGCATCCCGAAGTGGATCGTCGTCGCCCGTAACGTCCTGCGCAATGCCCTCATCACCCCCGTGACCGTCCTCGGTTTGAGGATCGGCTACCTCATGGGTGGCGCGGTCGTCATCGAGATCATCTTCTCGATCGACGGCATGGGCAAGGCGGTCCTCCTCAAGGGTATCCAGCAGAACTGGGTGACCCTCGTCCAGGGCGGAGCGCTCGTCGTCGCGATCGCGTTCATCGTCGTCAATATCATTGTCGACATGCTCTACCTGCTCATTAACCCGCGAATCCGATCGGTGTGATGATGAATCAGAAGCTTAAACTCGACAAGGTCACACGCCCGGGCTCACGTTTCACGCGGATCTCGGCGATGTCTCTCGGATCGAAGATCTCGATCCTCGTCCTCGCCCTCATCCTCCTCGTGTCCTTCCTCGCGCCTGTCATTTCCCCCTACTCCCCCGAGGAGATCTTCACGAAATGGGAGGCCCCGAGCGCCGCCCACATCTTCGGCACCGATCACATCGGCCGCGACATCCTCGCGCGCGTCCTGTACGGCGGGCGTTACTCGATGATGATCGGCTTGTTCTCGATGCTCATCGCCCTCCTCTTCGGCGCGATCATCGGCTCGATTGCTGCAGTCGTGCGCAAGTCGCTCGCCGAACTCATCATGCGCATCCTTGACGTCATCATGGCTGTCCCCGGCATCGCGATGGCTGCTGTTACGGTTCTGGTCTTCGGCCGCACGCTGCAGGCCTCGGGCAATGCTGTCGGCCTCGTTGTCGTCATCATCGCCTCCATCGCCTTCGTCTACATCCCCCAGCTCGCGAGGATCGTGAGGGCGAACGTCATGGCGGCCTACGGCGAGGACTACGTTCGCGCGGTCATCGTCTCGGGCGCGAAAGCCCCCTGGATCCTCGTCAAGCACGTCATGCGCAACACCGCGGCCCCCGTCCTCGTCTTCGCGACGGTCCTTGTAGCCGATGCGATCATCCTCGAGGCGTCCCTGACCTTCATCGGCTCAGGACTGCCCGCGACGATGGTTCCAACCTGGGGCAACGTCCTGTCCGAAGCCTCCTCGAACCTGTCGGTCATGCTCGGCAAGTGGTGGACCGCCTTCTTCCCAGGCATGATCATCACTGCGACCGTCCTCTGCCTCAACATCCTCTCCGAGGGCATTACCGACGCCATGGTCGCCGCCCCGAAGGGTCCGGCCGTCGCCCAAGTCTCCTCTGATTCTGAGCGTGAGGCCGACCGTCTCCTCCTCGATCCGCGCCGAGCGCACGCCGAGCAGGCCGAGTCCCTCCAGGCCAGCCTCAACGCCCTCGAGAGCATCGAGGAGAAGCGCGACGACCGCTTCACCCCGGCGTCCGAGGCGGCACCTCTCCTTGAGGTGAAGAACCTCAGCATCCGCTTCCCCAACCACGGGGAGGTCGACGTCGTCGACTGTGTTTCCTTCGCCGTCAAGCCCGGCGAGACGATGGGCCTCGTTGGCGAATCCGGATGTGGCAAGTCGATCACCGCCCTGTCGATCATGGGGCTCATCAACCCGAAGGCGAAGCTCGCGGGGGAGATCCTCTACCAGGGGAAGAACCTCCTAGAGATGAAGCCGGAGGAGCGCCAGGGCCTTCTCGGCAACGAGATGGCGATGATCTACCAGGATGCCCTCTCCTCTCTCAACCCGGCCATGCTCATCAAAGCCCAGATGAAGCAGCTGACCAGTCGCGGTGGAACCCGGAGCGCCGAAGAACTCCTCGAACTCGTCGGCCTCGACCCGAAGCGGACCCTCGAGTCCTACCCGCACGAGCTTTCGGGCGGCCAGCGCCAGCGCGTCCTCATCGCTATGGCTCTCACCCGCGACCCGAAGCTCATCATCGCCGATGAGCCGACCACGGCCCTCGACGTCACCGTCCAGAAGCAGGTAATCGCCCTCCTCAACGACCTGCGCGAGAAGCTTGGCTTCGCGATGATCTTTGTCTCCCACGACATTGCCCTCGTCGCCGAGGTCGCCCACTCGATCACGGTGATGTACGCGGGCCAGGTCGTCGAGCAGGGGCCGACCTCCGAACTCCTCATGAACCCGACGCACGAGTACACGCGCGGCCTTCTCGGTGCGGTCCTCTCAATCGAAGCGGGCAAGGGCAGGCTCCACCAGGTGCCGGGCTCTGTCCCCTCGCCGAGAGACTTCCCCAAGGGCGACCGCTTCGCCCCGCGGAGCTCGCACCCGGACTACGGCCTCGACATCCGCCCGGTTCTCACCGAGGTTGGACCCGATCACGTTTACGCGGCCCTGCCGCCCGAGCCGGGCGCCCTCGTCGGCGCGAAGGAGGCTGAATGATGAGCGAGAGCACCCCGATCATCGAACTCCAGGACGTCCACGTCACCTTCGCCTCAAGAACGGGCTCCCTGTTCCGCCCGAACCAGGTCAAGGCCGTGCGCGGCGTGACCATGCGCGTCGAGAAAGGCCAGACGCTCGGGATCGTCGGCGAGTCCGGCTGCGGCAAGTCGACGACCGCGAACGTCATGTGCGGTCTCGTCGCCCCGACCTCCGGCAAGGTCTTCTTCAAGGGCGAGGAGGTGACGAAGCGGACCGCGGAGTCGCGCAGGCGCATCGGTCGGGTCGTCTCGGTCGTCTTCCAGGACCCTGCGACCGCCCTCAACCCTCGTATGGTCGTCCGCGACCAGCTTGCTGACCCGATGCGTGTTCACAGGATCGGTACCGAGACCGAGCGGATGAAACGGGTCCGCGAGCTCATCTCGATGGTGGGCCTGCCCGCTTCGGCGCTCGACACCCTCCCCGGTCAGCTCTCGGGCGGCCAGCGCCAGAGGGTCGCGATCGCCCGCGCACTCGCGGTCGGCCCGGACGCGATCATCGCCGACGAACCGACCTCCGCGCTCGACGTGTCGGTCCGCGCCCAGGTGCTTAACCTCCTCATGGATCTCAAACGCGAGCTCGACCTTGCGATGGTCTTCATCTCCCATGACATCCAGACGGTTCGCTACATCTCGGATCGGATCGCAGTCATGAACGCCGGCGTCGTCGTCGAAGAGGGACCCGCCGCCGAGCTCCTCGCGAATCCGCGTGACCCCTACACCCGTACCCTCCTCGGAGCCGCTCCCTCGCTCCTCCACCCCACGATCGAAGGAATCGCATGAACACCCCTATTACGGGAGTCGTCCCCCCGCTCGTCGTTCCCCTCAAGGACGGCACTCTCGACCTCCCCTCGCTCGAACGCCACATCGAGCGGATGCTCGCGGCGGGCATCCACGGCCTCTTCGTCAACGGCTCGAGTGGCGAGGTTGCCTTCTCGGGCGACGAACGCCGTGACCGGGTTCTCGAAGAGACATTGCGCATTGTCGATGGCAGAATCCCGGTGCTGGCCGGCGTCATCGACACGGAGACCGAACGCGTTCTAGCGCACATGCGCCGAGCCGAGACCCTCGGCGCGAATGCGATCGTGGCGACCGCGCCCTTCTACGCCCTACAGGGCGAGACCGAGGTGGCCGAGCACTTCCGGATCCTGCGCCAGGAGACGAGCCTGCCCCTGTTCGCCTACGACATCCCGGTGTGCGTCCATTGGAAGCTCTCGAACCCCCTGCTTCTCGAGCTCGGCGCCGAGGGTGTCCTCCAGGGCGTCAAGGATTCCTCCGGCGATGACGTCGCCTTCCGCTGGCTTGCCCTGGCCAACGAGAAGATCGGCCATCCGCTCAGCCTGCTCACCGGTCATGAGGTCGTCGTCGACGGCGCCTACATGTCGGGCGCCGACGGCTGCGTCCCGGGCCTGGGCAACGTCGACCCGGCGGCTTACGTGTGCCAATGGAACGCCTACCGGGCGGGCGACTGGGCCACGGTGCGCGCCGAACAGGACCGTCTCGCGGAGCTCATGCGTATCGTCCAGGTCAAGGGCATCCAGGGCTTTGGCGCGGGCGCCGGAGCCTTCAAGACGGCTCTCAAGGCGCTCGGCGTCTTCGAGTCCAACGAGATGCCGCGTCCGGTCAAGGCACTCGCAGGTGAGAACTACGCGTGGGTCGAGACAGTTCTGCGCGAGGCAGGTCTGGACTCGTGAGTACCCTCCTCGCCCTCGACATCGGCGGCACGAAGGTCGCATGGGCGGTCGTTAGCGCGCAAGACCTGGCCGTCGAGGAGCGCGGGGAGATCGCGACCCTTGCACACGAGGGCGGGGCCGCAGTGGCCCGACGGATCGGAACTGAAACGGCCCGCGTCCTCGGCACCCGCCCCGATATCGAGGGGATCGCCGTCGCCAGTGCGGGGGTCGTTGATTCCGAGACGGGGCGGATCGTGTCGGCGACAAACACAATGCCGGGCTGGGGCGGTACCGAGCTTGCGCGCATCCTGCGTGAGGCGAGCGGTGTGAGCGCCGTCGAGATCCTCAACGATGTCCACGCCCACGGGCTTGGCGAAGCACGTCTCGGCGCGGGGCGTGGCAAGGAGACGGTGCTGGTGCTCGCGGTCGGCACGGGGATCGGCGGGGCGCTCATCGTCGGCGGCGAGCCCGCCCTCGGCGATCACTTCCTCGCCGGCCACTTTGGCCACATCCATCATCGCCTCGGAGCGGGGATGCCCTGCTCCTGCGGTCGCGAGGGTCATATCGAGGCGTTCTGCTCCGGTTCGGGCATCACCGCCTGGTACGAGTCCCGGCGTGGCCCGGGTGACCCCGCAGCGGCGAACGGCCGGGAGCTTCAGGCGCTCGCCGATTCGGGGCACGGACTCGCGAACGCCTGCTTCACCGAATCTGGGTGGGCGATCGGCGAGTGCCTTGGCTCCCTCGCCAACTGCCTCGATCCTTCCCTCATCGTCTTGTCGGGATCGATGACGCGTTCGGGCCCGCTCTGGTGGGAGGCCGTCAAGAAGGGCTACGCCGAGCAGGCGATGAACGGGGTCGCCGATATCGGCATCGTGCCCGGGAGACTGGGCGGTGACGCCCCGCTCCTCGGGGCGGTCCTCCACTTCCTCAATCGTCAAGGTCTCGCGCTCCAGGACTAGCGGCGCGTCCATCCGTCGGCGTCGCGACTCATGTGCGCGACTCATGTGAAAGAAGGAACATCGATATGCATCCGATCATCGAAGGACTGCGCGGGAAGCTCATCGTCTCCGTCCAGGCTTACCCGGGTGAGCCGATGCGCAACTCCGAAACGATGGCACAGATCGCCCGGTCTGCCGAGATCGGCGGGGCCGCTGCGATCCGTTGCCAGGGACTCTCGGACATCGCGGCCATCAAAGGCCGCGTCGAGGTCCCGGTCATTGGCCTGTGGAAGGAGGGACACGAGGGCCTGTATATCACGCCTTCGCTCCGCCATGCGAAGGCCTGTCAGATGGCCGGAGCGGACATCGTCGCGATTGACGCGACTTCGCGTCCGCGCCTCGACGCCCTGAGCTTCGCCGAGACGACGGCTGCCATGCACGCCGAAGGAGCCCTCGTCATGGCAGACTGCGGCTCCTACGAGGACGCGAAGAACGCCTACGATGCCGGCGCTGACATCCTCTCGACGACACTCGCCGGGTACACGGGCGATCGCCCCCAGACGGAGGGCCCCGATATCGAACTGCTGACCGAGGTCGTGACGGCCTTCCCGGACCGGCCAGTCATCTGCGAGGGCCGAGTCCACACACCTTCCGATGCCGTAGCCGCCTTCGATGCAGGGGCCTTCGCCGTGATCGTCGGGACGGCGATCACCCACCCGACCCGCATCACTACCTGGTTCACGAAAGCGATCGAGAACCGCTGAATCCCCCATGCTCTGCGGTGAGCGTGGCATCCGTGCTCACCGCAGCCCGACGCGCGTACCGGAAAGAGAAGGAGAGGCAATGAGGAGCCGAGCGATCATCTCGGGCCAGCCTGAGAAAGGGGCGATCATCGCCTTCACGGACCCGGGGCGGGCCTTCCCCCTCGCCGATGCGCTCGAGGGGCTGGCTGATTCCTGGCGCCTCGTCGTCGCGGATATTCCCGCTCCGCCTGCGGGAGCCGACCCCGATGCGGCCTCTGATGCGGCCCTCGCCTTCGCGATCGAGCAGCTTCACCGCATCCCTATGGGCGTTGCGGTCCTCGTCGGAGCGGGGGCAGATGGATCCCGCCTCGCAGCAGCGGTCGCCCGCGGGTTGCCCTCATCCTGCCGGGCCCTCTTCCTCACCGACGAGGAGGCATGCGCCTCCCTCTGTCCGGCGCCTGACCCAGCCCTCGGCGAGGACGGGGAGGGTGCTCTCGGAGTGCGCGCCCCCGCGGTCTTCATTGCCGAGGATGCTCTGCCCATAACCCTGCGCGAACTCCTCGATTCCGCGGCAGAAGCCGAGATCGCGCACCCCTGGATTCTCCCGGAAATCGAAGAGCTGATCGCGGCGAATCCCCAGGCTCCGCGCATGGACCTCGCGACCGCCCGCGAACGTGGCGAGCGCATGAATCCCTCGATGGATCCTCCGGCCGATTGCGAGTTCGTCATCGAGGAGCTAGCGGGTGTTGAGAACCGGATCATGACCCCGGCGGGGAAGCGAACCGGGCTGGTCCTCTTCGTCATCCACGGCGGAGGCTACGTCATGGGGAGCGCCCGTTTCGAGGACCAGCGGTGCGCCGATATCCTTCGCTCCTTCACGCCCGCGCTCTTCGGGGATTCGGATCTTGCAGTGACAACCGTCGTCCCGGAGTACGCGCTCGCTCCCGAGCACCCCCATCCGGCGGGGCTTGAGGACACGCTCGCCTCGCTCCGCACCGTATTCGAGCGCTACCCGGATACACCGATCGTTCTGTACGGGGATTCCGCGGGTTCGGGAATGGCGAACCAGGTGCTGCGCCGACTCGGCTCGACCGAGCTTGAGCGGATCCGCGGGGCGATCCTGCTGGAGCCCTGTTTAGACCCGGCGTTTGACTCGCGCTCGACCTGGGAGAACCGCGAGGGACCCGGGTGGACGCGTCAACTTGCCGTCGACTCCTGGCGGGCCTATCTCGGCGGTGACGCCAAGCCCTGGGAGGTCCATCCTCCCGTGCGCGAGCTGCCGGCTGAATTCCCGCCCCTCCAGGTCTTCGTCAACGCGGCGGATCCTTTGAGGGATGAGGCGTTGGAGTGGGCTTTTGATCTCGCCCGTGCGGGTGTCAAGGTCGAACTCCATTCTTTCCCGGGCACGACGCACGGTTGGCTCTCTGTTCCGGGCACCCAGATCTGGGAGAGAGTGAAAGGCGAAATGCGCTCATTCTTCGAGTTCTGCCTCAAAGAGGAGCCAGGGTCCCTAGCCTGAGAGGCAGGCTTGAGAGCCGGGCTTGAGAGGCCGGGCCACCGCATCGCATCAGACTTCCGCATATGAACTAAGAAAGGACTCGCCATGCGAATCGCTATCGTCAGTACTCCCGAGGAAATTGCACGCCTCGCGGCGGACCGGATCGAAGAAGTGTACCGGTCCAAGCCCGATTTCGTCCTCGGCCTCGCGACGGGATCGTCGCCGATCGGCCTGTACGACGAGCTGGTCCGCCGCTACGAGGCGGGTAAGATCTCGTTCGCGAAGGTTCGCTCCTACAACCTCGACGAATACGTCGGCCTTCCGAAGGATCATTTCGAAGGCTATATGAATTTCATCCGCCGGCATCTCGTCGGCCGCGTCGACATGCCCGAAGGTGCGGCGCACGGCCCGGACGGCTGGTGCGAGGATCTTGACGAGGGCGCCCGCCTGTACGACGAGGCGATTAAGGCCGAGGGCGGCATCGACATTCAGGTGCTCGGCATCGGTTCGGACGGTCACATCGGTTTCAATGAGCCCGGTGGCTCGCTGACATCGCGCACGCACGTCGGCGTCCTCACGGAGCAGACGCGTCGCGACAACGCCCGCTTCTTCGATGGTGACATCGACGCGGTTCCGACGCACTGCGTGACGCAGGGCATTGGCACAATCATGGATTCGAAGGCGCACGTCTTCATGGCGACCGGCAAGGGCAAGGCCCGCGCGGTCAAGGAGATGATTGAGGGCGGTGTTTCGCAGCGCTGGCCCGCGACGGCTCTCCAGTACCACGACGACGTCCTTGTCCTCCTTGACGAGGATGCCGCCAGCGAGCTCGAACTCAAGGACTTCTACAAGGAGGTGTGGGAGAAGGAGCACGCCTGATCCCACTCTCGCGGGGTCCTGCGCGTCGGAAACGAGCGCGCGGGACCCCGTTTGCGTTGTCGCGGGTGAGAGGGCAGCTGTTCTTGTGGGCGTGTCGCGTACGCTCAGGTTTGCGGGTGTCTGTCGGTGTCTGTCTTTGTGCCCTCTGCTGGTTGCGATGCTGTCCTAATCGCGCTCGGCGAATTTTATCCGAGTTCTTACTCTCGCCCCGGCTCTAGGATGAGGAGAGCCCGCCTTTTTGAAGGAGCCCCTATGCAGCCTCGATGCTCGCCGACCTTACGACCTTCCGTGTGGGTGCTCCAGTCGCCAATTACATTGAGGCATTGACGTGTGAAGACTTCATCGAGGTGATTCGCCCGGCCGATGCTGCGGGAATGCCCCTCCTCGTCCTTGGCGGCGCGGTCGAGGTCTAGCTCGTCTCGGGAAGTGTGCCCGAGGCGGGCCTCGCCCGCGGGAAATGAAGATGGGGTCAGGTGGGCGTTCTTCGGAGCGAGAGTACTCTTGGGCAGAGGACGCTCTCGGACCGGGAGGCTGTCCGTGAGCCGAGTTTACCTACGATGGAATCGGCTCTTGCCAACCGGGTATGGCCGACTGCTCGGTGCGTGTTCGTGTTCTGCTTGAGTTTGAATTGCGCGTTTCATTGCTAACGGAACGTTGATTGAAAGAACTGAACTGCCCTCGGGTGACAGGGAAATCTCTTAGTTAGGCAAAAGCAAGGTGCTTTTCTTGATCTCGGCACTCGCTTAAATACATATTAATGATTGTTTGATATGGAACACCGGTGCGTGCTGATTCTGCCTTGAAATAGTCCACCGTTTCAGCGTCAATATTGATTGTGACACGACGGCGAACCTTACCAACGTAAGGGTTTGGCTGGCTGTGTGAAAAGTCTACTTCAGCAGGCATATCTAGAACATCTTTCACATCACTCATGACGATACCTCCAATACTGCTGTGCTTCTGTTTTCGTTGATTTTCTCGCTGAAATAATTCGTATAGCTTCTCCACCGTGACGTTCACAATGGCACACCGTAAGTACGCGCGCCTCAAGATCCATCCCGATGAGGAAAAATCGCTCCTCGGCAATCGAGTGTTTAGTGTCAGGGGTCACGCGCGCATACGGGTCTGAAAAAGCTTCTGCAGCAGCGTCAAAACTCACCCCGTGTTTGGCGACATTCAACGCAGCTTTATGCTCGTCCCACTCAAAAAACACATACATATTATATACATATATAGTACACAAAAGGAAGGACTAGAAAGCGTCCGATACATCAGGGTGAGAACATACGGAAAACCAATGATCGCATTGCTGAGGTTAGTCGTATAGAAGCCATGATCGAGCGGGCGAAACAAGGTGGGCAAGCCAGCGGAAGCGAGCTAGAGACTCAAACCATCTACAAAGATGCCCATGAGCATATCGAGGCGCTCCAACGATACGAACGCTACAAACGGTGGGGCATCTTTGATCCGCCAGTTATAAGAAAACCAAGCCCGCCACCCACACCCACCCGAACCCTAGACAAGGGCTACACGTTAAGCAGAACAGACGCGGGCGCAGCCGCTAACCAAACCAAACCGCCAAATGCGTGGGGTTAGATTTTCTTCAGCGCGTTCAAAGTAGGCAAAGTGCCAAGTCAGATAATTCGGCGATTGAACGCCCTAGAGGGATGCGGCTACGGCTTTGCGGATAAAGTCAGATCGGTTCTTAGTCTGGCTGTCTATGGCCTTGACCATCGACTTAGGGAACTTCACCGCAACGGTGATTAGTTGCTCATCACTAATAGCTGCCGGGCCGTGGTGGATACGGTCTAAGCGACCTGCCCATGACTCTGATTCAAACTCGGCGCATAGCTGATCAATATCTGCGTCAGTGATTGTGGTGCCGTTAGCTAGCTTGTACTCGCTCATTGGTCATGTATTCATGTCTGTTTATAGACGTCGCGGCGGTGGCCTATGCGCACAACGAGTATTACTAGAACATGTGCTTGTATGTGGCATACCACGCGGTAGTTGCCTACCCGGTAGCGCCACAAGCCACCAAGGGAGCCTGTTAGAGCCTTTCCTCGCGCATGCGGGTTCTCAAGGGACTCGATCTGAGCTAGATAGTTCAAGATACGGTTCGCCTGCTGTTTATCAAGGCGTGTTAGATCCTTATCAGCCTCAGCAGTGAACTTAATCTTGTAGGCCAAGGCGCTCTCGCATCTCGTCCAGGCTGTATGTCACGCCGGTGCAGCGGGTTTGCTCCAAGGACTGCATGCCAAGGTAGTAGTCCTCTAAATCGTCAAGATATTCATCTAAAGCCTCACGCACGTACATTGACGCAGGCCGGCGCGTGCGAGCGCTTAACTCATCAAGCCGTGCTTTTGTTTCATCTGGCAATCGTAAACTCAACACACCACTACTCATGTAAACAAGTATATGAACAGAGCCTATAGGGGTCTAGGGGGTAATTCCTAAGTCTGAAAACAGGTAAAAATTGGCTGCGAAACAGGTCGGTTATGACCTCAAATTTTTGCCTGAAATGTACAATAATCAATATTGATAATATATGCCCTATATAAGGGGTTTTAGGGGATAAACAAACTACGCCAACCACACCATTCCAGCCAAGCCTTTTTGGGGAAGATTTCCACCCCTTAAATGCTTGGCTGGACGCGCGCTTCGATGAGGTAGACGCACACACGTTCTATCGTGAACTCTTTCCCGAGGGTAGTCTCGAGAAAGCGGGTGAAAAATGACCGGCGTTCAAGCTGCTTCCTATCTGTGTAATGCCAGGCTCGTGGTTTGGTTTGGTGTGCGCCTGGTGCTGTGTGTGGGCTGGTTTTTGTTCCCGACTGCACTTGGTGCGACGGTTTTGCTTGGATAGTCGTGTTTGTGTCGCGTTGGGTGTAGCAGGTGCGGTGAGGAGGCGGCTTTTGTGCTCCGAACTGCACCTGACGCGACATTTTTGCTCTGAATTGTGTGGTTGTGTCGCGTGGGGTGTAGTTGGTGCCATGTGTGGGGTGGTTTTTTTGTTTGAAGCGTCCTGGGTTTTGTTCTGCTTCTTAAATGGGTGAAGCGTCCTGGGTTTTGTTCCTACCTGTTTTTGAGAGGATTGGAACATGCCG
>ERZ1034876.337-NODE-337-length-29050-cov-9.263425_pt1 | contig 29050 bp, 43 predicted proteins | sample MGYA00520698_ERZ1034876 | MGnify/ENA primary metagenome ERZ1034876 (study PRJEB33766, sample SAMN09781723) | gut metagenome | biome: gut microbiome | host: Homo sapiens | place: Madagascar | study: EMG produced TPA metagenomics assembly of the PRJNA485056 data set...
GTGGAACGCTAACCGCCCGGGACGTGGCAACTGGTCAAAGCCCACCATTTGACGGTAGATACGCAGAAAACCGCCCTCACAATCCACATGGGAAAGTGAGGGCGGTTTGTCTGATTCCCGGTCGGGCGGGTCAGTGTTTGCGCGAGGATTCTAGGCACTCTAGGCGCGTTTCCAACCTTTCGTGTGTTTTCTCGGCTGACGCGGTGAGTGCGCGAACGTCGAGCCGTAGGCCGTCGATTTGGTCTTCTGCCCGCTGGTCTCGTCGTTCACGACTGTGAGCCTCTTCCATGCGGGCGCGTTCGATTTCGTCGACTTTGCGCACGAGTGTTTTCATGCCCGCGCGCACTTCGTCTAAATCGTCCCGCAAGTGGGTGCCGTGGCTGTTGGTGACTCCTTCGTGGGCTCCGCGTGCTTCGGTTTCGGCTTTGGACGCGCTTTCGGAGATGTCAGTCATCTGGGTTTGTAGGCTGACTACTTTCCGGTTGACCCACGCGACAGCCCAGCGGATAAAAGCCCCGAGCAGAGTAAGGAAAGCAACAACGAGGGCGGCAATCCCGGCAACTACTTCCTTACTTGCGAGGACTTCAACAATCGGCTCATTCACTCACTCACCCGCTCATCGTGTTTACCCTTGGGCATTCCGCCGGGGGTGACCATGCCCACCCATTCAAGCAACGATTCTCCGCCGATCTTGATGTTGGAGAGGATTTGGTAGACAGCCCAGAAGATACCAAGCAAGGCCGAAAGCTGAGCCACCAAATACTCAACGCCCGCCGGGTATTCTGAGGTCGCCCAAATGCCGACCGACAACACGACGCCAGCAGTGCTGACGAGGGCGATCCGGCGTTTGTGCGTCCACCACGGCTTATCCAAGGCGGCCTGCACCAAAGGCCAAACAATGCCCACGACCACGGTTGTGACGAATGGGTCAACAGCGAGAGTTTTCAGGGTTTCCATTTATTCAGTCCTTTCACGGTTTGACTCCGAGGGCTTTTGATCCAGCCCACGAGTGGTTTAAAGCGATCTGCATTGCTTGGACGGTTTGTGTATCCCACGTTTTAGTCACGGGAATCCGGTGGCCTGCGGGGATACCAGAAGCGTTCCACCACGCCTGGAAAGCGCCAATCGTGATCGGCCCATCGAAACCGTCGACGGGGATACGATCCACGCCGGTAGCGGCTTTAAGCCTGTAGGCGTCGAGCGCCCACGACAGGAAATACTGCAAAGCGCGTACTGCGGTCGGCTCCCACGGGGCACTCGTTGGGACACCGAAGACTTGCCGGAAGCGCCTGCCAGTGTGGGCGCCCCATATGCCGTCTTCTTCTAACTCCCACGACGACGAAGAATCCCCCGTGTATTCGGGGCGGATAACCGCGATTACCGAACCGAGATTGCGGGTACGCCGATACACGCCACCACCGTTGGACTGCGACCCTGACGCGCCAGACGACGTGTTCCCCTCGATCGTCTGATAGTAGGACCCGTAATTGCGCTCAACGAACCCGACGTGGTCTGCGACCCCGTCACCGTCCCAGTCGAAGCACACCAGGTCACCGGCCTGCGCATTAGCTGCAGAAACGAGCCTGCCGAGGTTGCGGGCAGCGTTAATCCCACTAGGCACATACGCGAAATCACCGCCCGGCGGTGTCATACCCACCTGACGCAAAACCCAGGTCACAAACATTGCGCAATAAGGCACGCCACTTGTGCCGAAGTAAGCGCCGTGGCGGGTCGCGTAATCGCGCCCGTATTTGGTTCCCGCCTGCGGGTCAGTCCACCGCGAATACCCGAGCTCACCGCGCGCAACATTGAGAGCTTGTTCAACTGTTGCCATCAGTCGGCCTCCTCTTCAATGACCGGGTGCGGGTCAGGCTCACCGTCACCAAACTCCGGCATCTGGCTCATCAAAACCTCTTCTACGCTGTCCATGTTTTTCTCCGTTCTTCGGGGTATAGAAAAACCCCGGTGCCTGGTGGCAACGGGGCTGGCGTGGGCTGGTGGGATTATACGGCTCTGATGATGTAATTCATGACCATGTACGGTGGCATGTTGTTGTGTTCTTTGCCGCCTCCGGTAGCTATCGCTTGAATTCGATCAAGTGATGCTTGGTCGCCAGTCCACGACAGGGCGTCCCAGGCTGCCCCTGTGTTCAGATTTGTTTTGAACTGGGCCCATGCGCGATTAGTGCGCAATTCGCGGATTTCGTGAGTGTGAGCGGGCAGTTCGTCGACCGTCAGCGTGTGGGTTTGTTCACCGCCGGTAGAGCCAAGTGTTGTGAGAGTACCCGTGTTGGCTCGGCCAACTGGGATGCGTGTTCGCAGATCAGGGACCTTAAATGTTGTTGACGTCGCACGCCCGTAGGTAGTACCGATGAGCGAGTAGAGCTCGGGATACTCGTTACGTCTTAGGGTTTGCCCCTGGCACAGTAGATAGCCCAGTGGCGCGGTCGTGCCAGCGAAGGCACTGACCACTCCGACGGGTGTCCCATCGACGGGGGCTGTCCACCTGCATCGCCCGATTGACGCCTCAGGAATATCGGTGCCAACAACTGCGCCCTTTGGTACCGTCACCGTCACAACCGCGAGCGCCCCAGATGGTATTGCCGGTGCTTGTGGGGATGCGGAAGGGGTTCCTGTGGTGACCCCGACCTCGACCTCGCTGTCGGGATGGTCTGCGGCTCCCTGGTAGTCCCATTGTTTGACCCAGATGACGTCGATGCGCGGGTAGGTTGAGTGTCCTGGTTGTAGGGCGAAGGTTGTTTTGTTGATTCTTGGGCATAGCCATCCTCCTAGTGGGGATTGGATGACTGCGGTGAAGGCGCTGAGGGTCAGTGCCATTTTGGCATTTTCTCGTCGGACGCTGGCAGCGTTGTGTTCGAGCATAATGCCCTCGGCGCGAGCAATTGACGCTAGTGAGGTTCGTAGCATGGCCGGTGTCGTGACACCTTTTGGCCTGTTCGATGTGGCATCCCAGCCGGAGACGATGCCTCTATGGTTCGTCATTTTTTATCTTCCCCCTTGTGGTTAGGCGGTGAATGCGAAGAATGCGTCTAATGACGCACGGTGGATATAGTCCTTGCCTGCGATGATGACGCCTCCGGCGAGTACGAGGCTGACGACGAGGGATTGGCCTTCTTGCACGGCTAGGTCTGCGGAGAACTGGCCGATCAGATGCCAGGAGTCCATGTTGTCGGGGATCATCGGGAGTACTGGTGACCGTGTGGAGCCGACGGCGATTCTGAAGACCGGATTGTTGGCATGGATACCGTCCGACTGGCACATGCCCGAGACTCCAGCGAATACCTGGCATCGTCGTTTTCCTGTAGGCACTGTCATCGCGACTGACACTTGGATTGTGCCCGGTGATGTTGATACCCAGTCAACGGCCTCAGCATGGCGCGCAAATACCGCAGGGGTGATCCTGACCTGTTCTGCCAGCTGATCGACAGTGTCTCGCAACTTGAGGATGGTGCCGTTGACCTGTCCAGAGGTTGCCCCCGACAATGCGATGACTTCGCTTCTAACATCTGCGAGCGCATCAGGGAGTGCCGAACTTGTGGTGCGAATAGGGCGGTAAAGGGGCATCAGGGTGACTCCTCATCAATGATCTCTCGGCATGAAACAGTGATCCACTCGCTAGCGTCTCCTGTCAGCTCGAGGACTTTCAGACGCAGGACTTTGGAGCCAAGGTAAGGAGAATCGACACGCAAACTAATGTGATCCCCTGGAACAACTTTGTCGCCTAACTGGTAGCCTGCTTCATCGAGACGGCGCACCTGAACCGAAACGACCTCGGTCGACCGGGATCGCATGATGGTCGCTGATCGTGCATAGTCGCTCAGAGTCTTTATTTCTGAGACAGTTGAATGGCTGGTGTCGGCTCCCTGAAGGAGAGGCCAGCCAGCTTCTTCGAGCCACCGGTCGTGATGGTGTGCGATGAGCGTTGCATCCTCATGTGAGCCCCCACGCGCCCAGGAGTCGCTGATCATGTCTGAGGCGTCCTCATCAACATTGATTTTGATGAGCGGGGCGGCTCGGCGACGTAAATCCCAGGTGTGGGTCTCAACGTGTAGCTCAGGGTCTCCGATGAGCATGTGCCAAGTGAGGCTGGTGGTCCCGTCAACGAGGCGTGGCTGGAAGATAATCTCCGGCCCGGAGATGACTCTGGTCAAGTCCTCTAGTCGAGAGGCGATGGTTGCAAAATCAGGCACCTGCCAGGTGCGCTGAGCACTACCACCTTCGATGGGTGGTAGGACGATTGGTAGAGGCCCGAGCTGTAGGGTTGAAGCCACTAGATCACGGGCGATATCACCAAGTGACCCCGTGTACGTCAGAGTCCACGGAGACGGATAGGCACCATCTTCTCCCACGATCATCCCATGCTCGTAAGAGTCCAGGACGTGGGGTATGACCAAACGCAACTTGAAGATACTCCACACGTCCGCACACGACACTTCGAGCTTGTAGGCGTCCTCGTCCCAGCGACGCTGATAGACGATGCCAGCAGCCACAACACGGTGAGTCACCTGATCGACGACTGCCAGTGTCGTACGCCATGGCGCAAGCTCAGTACGCAGATCCCTACCCCGAACCTCGTCGGAGTAGGTGATCTCTACGGACAGTGAGCCAGGGCCGGATATCTGGCGCCTCCACTTCCACGACGAAGCAGGTAGAGACCCCAATCGGCGTCCGGTGACGGTGTCGTATATGTGGATCAAATCCATGCGTTAAGCCACCTCACTGCGAATCTTGCGGGCTCATCAGCTTCCACCGAAACATTCGATTGACCCGGAGGTAAAGCAAAAAAGCCATCGCGTATAAGACCCGACTGGTCGATACGTGCCCCGCCGAGTGTGATCATGCCGTCCTGGGTGTTGATGCGTAGAAGCTGACCGGCAGGCACAGGTAGACCCCACGTGACCGTGTGATCGCCGAGCGTCCACGATGCGGTGCCTACGGGGCCGGATACCTCGAGGACTGGCCACGTATCTGCTGATCCTTTATTGACCACTGTCAACGACGACGACACGCCTCCTGTGAACAGCATGGTTGCTGACAGCGTCGTCTTGACATCATCACGCGGAGCCTGATCGAACAGGTCGAAGAGGAGTCCCCCCTCCCCTTGCTTCGACCAGATGCCTGACACGGACTGCCAGCCTTCCAAGGAACCGTCAAGACCCCCGCCGTCCCCCTCGTATTTGAGCGGGTCTGGGCAGGTCATCACGATACTCCACGTCGACGCCACCCCCGCAATATGGTGTGCTTTGACCTGGGCCGACACGAATCCGTTCACATGCGATACGTGTCCCGCCTCGACGACTACCAGACGCAGCCACCCGCGACACAAGCGGGCAATCAACGCTCGCGCCCTAGCCTCACTAGCAGCGTCCTTGGCGATGTGATTGACGGTGATCGTGACTATGCGTGCCCCCACCAGTAGCTGATACGGTGCAAAAGCCCCATCTGCTTGTGGGCGAGCCACGGACTCAACTCGAGGCGCAGGTGGTTCCCACCACCCCTCCAACGCTCCCGTCGATGGTGCCCCCAGCACCCAGCCTTCCGTGTCGGGCGCGCCCACCGACAGGTCCAGGCGATCCCCTGCTTGGCCAATGAGAACAACCGAGTCCACAAGACGCACAGTCACGCCATCACCCCCATCATGTCGCGCATCTGCTGATGAATGACCCGAGCTGCCACATAAGGATCATGAGCGGTCACGTTGAACGTGGGACCATTAACCATATTGGCGCTGGCACCGGACGCGACTGCTAGGCCAGAAGAATTGATCCCGGAGTAGCGAGCGTGGACGTTTGGGGCATCAAAAACACTGATTTGTCCTTGACCGAGAGCCATCGCGTCAGCAACGGCGTCCTTGAACAGGCCCCGGCGCTGGTTGACGCCATCAGCGAGGGCTTCAACGATCGATCTGCCGGAATACAAGGTCCAGCCTTTACCGGAGAACGGGCCCTCCTTCGCAGGCGAGAATGGGAGGAGATTGCGCGCTGCGGACAAAACATTGCCGACAGCGTCCTTCACCGTCCCGATCATTCCCATGATGCCGTCAATGAGACCTTGGATGATAGATCGTCCACTGTCTACCAACCAAGACTTGGCGTTTGCAAACGCTCCCAAGATCTTGTTGGGAATCGACGTAATGAACCCCATCATTCGTGACACGCCAGAACTGACTGAAGAAACAATCCCGCTCCACGCCTTCGATACCCAACCAGTCAACGCATTCCACGCAGAACTCCAAATACCAGTAATCACGTTGAGCGTCGAAGAGATGATTGAGCGCGCCACGTTCATAGCGCCCGTGATCAGCCCTCTAATCGCACCAAAAACGCCGGTAATGAGGCCCTGCATGCCAGACCAGACTTGACTCCAGTCACCATTAATGACCCCAAGAACTATGTTGATCACGCCCTGCACGGCAGTCATCGCGCTTTCAATAATGTTCTTCACCGCATCAAAAACAGTCTGCACGACAGGCATGAGCGCCGCAATGATTGGAATAAGGGCAGAGGCGAGCTGGACAACCAACGGAGCGATCGCAGCGATCACCTGCGTGATCACCCCGATCACCTCAGCAATAATCGGGGTCAACTGACGAACCATCGGCAACACAGTCGCCAGAACAATACTGATGATCTGACCAGCCACAGGGATGAGAGTGCTCAGCAAAGATCCGATAGTGCTCAGAATCGGTGTCAACATCGGCAACACCGCGATCAGCACATCCCCGATGACGGTAGCGATCTGCTCAATCACTGGAGCAAGCTGATCACCAATCTGACCCAGAAGCTCACCGATAATCGTCATGATCTGCCCAATGATCGGCGCAGCAACAGACATGACCTGGCCAATCACCTGAAAAACGGTGCCTAGAGCACCTTGCAGAGCCGAAGAGTTCGCGATCATCTGCGTAAAGAGCCCAATCACCACACCCACAGGCCCCGTCAGACTCCCGAAAACACCACCCAGACCAGGAATGCTTGACAAGAGCGGGCCAAGAGCGCCGGCTAGGCCACCGATCACTGGGCCAAGCCCAGCAAAGATGCCACTCATATCCCCTAGGCCATCACCTGAGGAGAACTTCGACACCTTCTCAGACACCCAGTCGAACACGCCACCAACTTTGTCAGTGAAGCTGTTGAATGCGTCCAACACTGGCCCCTTGAGTGGCTCAATGATCTCGACCAGCCCGCCTGTGATCGCGGCTTCGAAATTGCCCCACGCGCCCTCGAACGTGGATGTCGAGGTCGCGGCTTCTTGGGCGGCTTCTTGGAAACCAAGAGAGGTAATCGCCTGATTGAACTCATCAGCGGTGATCTCACCGTTTTCCATCGCTTTCTGGAAATCACCCGTGTATGCTCCAGCTTCCAACAGGGCTTGCTTCAACGGGCCCGCCGCGCCGGGGATCGCGTCGGTGAGCTGACGCCAGTTCTCCGTCATCAGCTTGCCAGCGCCAGCCGTCTGAGTAATCACCTGACCAACAGACTTAAACGTTTCCTTATTACCGCCAGCAACAGCGTTGAGGTTACCGGCCGCCTCAGCGAGCTTGTCGAATCCGGCGACACCGTTAGAGGCGAGCTGGGCAGTGATGTTCTGAATATCCGACAAGTCGTAGACAGTCTTATCCGCGTACGCCTGCGTCGACTTCGTTAGCGCGCTGATCGCTGAAGAGTCCAAGCCCGCGAAGTCTAGTGTGGACTTAAACTTATCTGTCGCATCAGAGGCCGCGAGCGCCTCGCCTGTGTAGGAAGCGATAAAGCCTGCGGCGGCGGTCAGGCTGATGCCTGCGAGGGCTCCGACGGTCTTAAAGGCACCGCCCAGGTGGGAGGCGATCGTTGATCCCCAGCCCTTGGCAGAGGAGTTAACTGTCTGTTCAAGTCCGCTGACTTCAGCTGCGACGGATTTGCCCATCCCCTTGAATGAGGGGACGACGTTGATCCATGCGTCACCGAGGTCGATTCCGCCAGCCATTGGGTGTCCTCCTGTGCACTTAGTCCAGTTCTTAGCGATTCGGTGGGGTGGTGACGTTGACGCGGGCTAGGGCGAGGCGTGCTTCGAGTTCTTCGACGGGCACGGTCATATAACCAGAATCTGGCCTCTTATCCCACGGTCGGGGGAATGGTTTGGGTGGGCGCCGGTTCTTTTGACCATCCTTCGTTTTCGCCCACTGCATCCACCTCAAAGCGTCAGAGGCAGAAACTCCCCATTGGTTATGCAAGAGAGCCCACTGCCAGTTGGGGTCTAATGTCCGGTGAGTCCACGATTCGGGCTGGCGGATCATCGCTGCACACCATGAGGTCGCCCGCGAAAGGGGGAGGGTGCGCCAGTCGTCGACGCCGTAGAAACGCTTGAAGTCCGCAGACAACTCATCGGGGGCTGATTGCTCCGCCACCAGGAGCACTATCAGTTTGGGACCGCACCGTTGAGGACATGCTTGAGGAAGTCCATCACCTTCTCTGAAGAAACGTATCCGTCGATGGAACGCAGGTGATCCTTTACCGCCTGGTACTGGTTGTCGCCGAAGAGGAGCTTGAGGAGGTCGATGACGGCGGTGGGGTTGTCATCGACGCGGGCTGCGGCTTCAAGGATTTCAAAATCGTCCTTCACGTTCGAGGAAACACGAACCTCAAGGCCTTCAAGCTCGAATGTTAAGACGTCACTACTGTTGTGGTTTTTGGTGGTCTTGGATGCCATAATTCCATGCCTCTTTTCGTTGGTTCTGCTCATGCCCTGGTGTGGTTGAACGCGACGGTGGGGCGGGCATGACGAAAGAACCCCACCGCCGCGAGATTGTGAGGAGCAGATCAGCCTGCGACAGGCTTTGCGATGTACTCCGTGACCGTGTTCCCAGTGGCATCCGGGAAACACGTTAGGGTGACCTCGTAGCCGACGGCCTCACCGTCGACGTACTGCACGTCACCAACCTCGGTGATCTGCGCATTCGGGACGACGATTCGCTTGATGTAGCCACCCGTCATCAGCATCTCGAACACGTACAGGCGACGCGGCATGTCCTTACTGTTGTGCAGGATAGTTAAGCCCGCCTCGGGCGTACCGGACACGTTCTCGGGGCCATAAACCTCCTTGAGGACGTCCGCGTCCAGAGTCTGGATGAACGTCCACGAGAATGTTTCAGTGCGCGACGTGCGCACCGTCAGCACAGTGTCTCCACCCCACGCCTTAATCTCTTCAGTGTCCGCCTCAATGCTATTGGTCAGACCGTCATCGGACACGTATCCGAGCTTGACGATGCCGGCCTTGAGCGCGGTTGTCGCATCCGTCGGCACGTTCTTGTTGGCTTCGCCAGCGCTGATCGCACCCGCCGCCACCGGTTTGCCGACAGTGACAAGCGAAGAATTATTGACTGCCATGATTGGTTCTCCATTTTGTCTGCCATGCCCTGCTTGATCTGCTTATTCAGTTGTGAATGCCTTGAGCCCCCCGCGTGACCAAGGAGGACATTTATCCGCCCGCGAGCACCGTTGTAAGGGTTACGGTGAGCTGATATCTCGCTGTCCTCGAGTCAGGATCGGGGAAGTTGTAGACGGATGCGACATTGACCGCTGCGATTTCGGGTCGCTGTGGTGCTTCGGTGTTGAGGTATGCGGCGGTTTTGTCGGCGAGTGAAGCGGCTCGACTGCGGGTTGTTGCCCATACCTGTACGGCGTAGATGCCGACGTCGAGGATTTTCCCTTTGGCTCCGCCTGCTCGTTCGACGGTGATGAATTCGTCGGGGCGATTGGCGGGTACGTCTCCGTAGGCGGGGAGGCCCTCGATAGCGTTGCTGAGGACGTGAATGAGGAGTGCTTCGCTGGTCATCCTTGTACCGCCTTGAGGAGGGTGTTCTCGCGGGCGTTTTTGGCTCGTGCCTTGTAGGTTTCGGCTCTGACTGCCCCGTGAGGACGGTCTGTGATGATCACGTCACCCACGAAGCCTTTGCCAGCGCGAGCAGCTATCTCAGCCGTTTTCTCTTCGATCATCGGCCGTGTGAGGGCCGCGAGCGCCTCCATGTTCAGCTTGACTCGACACTTGACCATGGTGTTACCCCTCCACTCTGGTTGCGGTTGCTGGCCGGTTCCACATGCCGGGCGTGTTCGCGCTCGTGTAGGCGATGGGGTCACCCTCGACCTCATACTCCACTCCTCGGACTTTGACACGACGACCACGAAGCGACGCCTGGTAGGTCTTGGGGAAATGCAAAATGATATTGCTGGCGTCTGCGTCTGGGCGGGTAGAGCCAGTCACGTCCGTCGTAGACGAGGGGGCGACGAGGACATTCCCGACGGTCGCCTCCACCTGCCACGAGCGCACCGGGTTGTTCAGCGCGTCGCGGCCTGTCTCGACGTGGGCGAGGACTTCGACAGGCTCTCCGACTATCATGTCTGCTCCTTGTGTAGAAGGTCGACCTCAAATACGCGCTGGACGGGTAGGCCGAGGCGGCGCTTGTGAACCTTCGTTAGGCTCATAGATCCTGCTGGCGCAGCGAACGTTGCTGACTGACTGTATGGGCCTGCTGTTATCGACGCTTGGGATGCTCCAAGTGGCGCGGTAAAACCCGCGGATTCTGCCGAGGTTCTGGCCGCGTAGTTGACCATGTCGCACACAACGTCTGCGACTGTGTCAGCGTGGACTCTGCCGGAGGCAATGAGTGTGCTGATGTCGTATCCGTCGGCGGTGAGCTCGTCACGGAGAATCCGTGATGCCCTTGTGAGCTGGTTGGGGAGGAGCTCGGTGAGTGGGGCGCCTGGTTCGCCGTAGCGGGTCGTGTAGTCGTCGGCAGTGGCCAACGTGAACGTTGGCACGTGGGCGGGTTTGGTGTCGTTGTCGGCCACTGCCGATCCTCCTACTCCTCGGTCTCGTCGGAGTCCTCGACGAGGGTTCTATCGACTAGTGCATCCGTGGCGCGGGTAATCGCGAACTCTGTAGGTAAGCCGAGTAGAACCTCTGCAACATTGGCGGACACAGTCGCGACGCTGTCGACGAACTGGACGCGCGGCGACGTCACAAGAAGCTGCGGGAACTTCTCACAAGTGACGACAACCTCGCCGGGTGTGGGAACTTCAACAGGGCCACCAGCCTCATGGCGAGGTTCGTTCTTCTGATTCCTTCGCGCCATCACAAATCATGCTCCCGCGACGGTGAGAACGCCGTGCGCGCGCTCGTTTCCATAATTCAGGCCGATCTCTCCGTAGACCTGAACTTTGTCGGCAGCACCGGTTTTGGCGAGTGGCTCAGCGAAGAAGTGACCCTTGCCGGGGATTTCCAAGAACGCGGGCTTGAGCTGCTCAAGGGAAGCCACGATCAACTTGTCCGCGGGCGCGAAGCGGTTCAGCATGATGTTACAGGTACCGAAATCCGTCTCGATAGTCTTCAGGTTCACCCCACCGACGTTGCGGGATGCCTCCTCGTACTTCGCGTCCTTGATGAAAACCCGCGTCAGGGCCCGCTTGAGGGTCGAATTCACGATGAGGGTTCGGGTCTCGCCTTCCTGGATACCGCCAGCTGCCCAGACCTTTTCCATGAGGTCGAGGACATCGTCGGCAGTCAGGTTCGCTGCCGTGTGCGAGGTCGTCGCGACGTTCGTCGTGATCGCCTGGATAAGTCCACGAGTCTTGCGCGGAGATGTGTTGTCCGCTGGGTTCGCGAAGGTTCCCGTGAAGAACGTCTTTTCCACGTCTCGCGCAATCTGCTTGAATTGCTGTTCGAGCTGCCAAGCAAGCTCGTCAGCGGGGATTAGGGTCGACCCGATTTGTACGGCGTTCTCGCCAGAAACGCCATGCATGCGGGTCGTGCCCTGCTTCGAATAGGAGACTGAAACCGCTTCCTGGTGGATTTCTACGACGTTGGACGCTTTGAAACGCGAACGCTCTGAGAATTCCGTGATGTCAGCGCCCTCTGTACGCTGTCGATTATCAGCGGCATCACGCAGTTCGTATCCCTGCCACTCGAACAGCGTCGCGCCGACGGATTCCCCGCCGGTCAGACCGCCGATCGCGGACAGGAGCGGAGTGTCCTCGGGGGAAGCGGCGAACAGTTCGCCTACGTAGTTAGGCAGGTTGTAAGTGGTGCCAGTACCGGTGATTCCGGACATTATGGTTTCCTTTCAGAAAGAGAACAGGGGGTTGGTCAGCGAGTAAACTGTGCTAGCTTCGCGGCCTTCAAAGACGCAGCGAGCTTGTGCTCGCCCGCTTTCTCAGCCGCCGTGATCTGGTCGTCAAGCGACAACGCTGACGACCTGTTTGGGTAGTAGCCCGCGCCCGACTCTCGAGACGCAGGGTGAGGAATCGGAGCATCCGGGTACAGCTCTTTGAGGACCTTGGCGTGCGCCTGAATCTCCTCGAGGCTGTCCCCCCTCAGCGCCTCGGCCTTCACGCCGAGGTCCGCGGCGACCTGAGCCTTCCACTCATCGACCTGAGCGGTGTGCTCGAAGGCCTTGACCTGGGCGCGCAGCTCCTCGACGGTGGCGTCCTTGGAGTTGATGCTCTCCATCAGCTCCTCGACGCGACGCAGATTCTCCTTCGACTGGCGCTCCCACTTGCGAGACGCCGCCTTCCAGTCAAAACCAGAATCCTCCGATGTTCCCTCGACGTCCGCGAGGGTTTCGTTGGTGGCCGTTGCGGCCTGCTTCTGCGTGTCCTCAGTGTCTCCAGTGGTGGTTTCGCTGTTCGAGGTGGTGGCCGTTGCGGCGTTTTCTTTGTCTTCCTCGATAGGGGTGTTGGCGCTGGTCATAGTGTTGTGCATGGGGGTGTCCTTCCGTGCGGAAACATTGTGGATAGTGGCCCGTTGCCGTTCGGCGCGGGCATAACAAAACCCCGCAGCCCACATGGGGCAACGGGGTTAGTTCAGGTGGTCTTGCAGGTCAGTCGACGAGAGTCTTGTCGAGCCGCTCCCTGAAGAAGTTGAACCAGTAGGGGCGCTCTTCTCGGATGATTTCGATCTGCTCTGCAGTGAACTTTTCTGGGTAATCAGAGAACATATTGAGGAAGTTGATCCGATCAAAGGTGACGAGCTTTCCGCCTAAGCGTGCTTCCCCGCCGATGAGTTCAGTCGCGTCCCATACCCTTGGGTGACGGAACGCAGAACTACGAGACTCCTCGATCACGATGACCCTATCGTCGGTCACCTTCTATTCCCTTCCTCTGGAGGCTTCGCTGGGTGTTTAGATATGACAGTACTTCAGCGAACCCCTTACTCTGTCCCAACGATTCTACATCGGCGAGCATTGCAGCGGAGGCTCTCAGAAAGAGGAAGGTGCTATTTTGACTTCACCGAGAGGAAGGTTTTCGGCTAGATCTTCTTCCTCTTCTTCCGGAGATTCCTCCGGCCACTCGCCAAACTTCGTCTGAGGATTGCGCATCTTGTCCCACCGATCCATATCGAATACTGGGCTTAATGAAGCGATTTCTTCGCTTTTCTTATCGATGCTGTAGTTGACGATTTCTCCGACTTGTAAGACAGGCTCTCTTGGCTCTGTGAATAAGTAGAATCGGGAATCGTCTGCGCCGCCGTAGCTTTTGACCGTCAGACCCGTTGCCTGGGCCAGGAGAGTGCGAGCTTCTTCAAATGTTGAGATCATCGCTGTTCCTTCCTGTCAGGCTCGTCGATAGAGATCACGTTCAGTAGCTCGTCCGACGGGAATGCGTCGTCAAGTCTCGCAAATCTCATTGTACCTCTCTTAAGCCTCTTCATGTACGCGGAAGTGGCAACTTTCTGCCCCGTTTGGCCATCCCAGAAGAGGATTTTCTTGCCTCGTTTCTCCCAGCACCAGATATGGGCGCCACCTTCCTGCCAGGCTCCTTGAACTACTCCGAATGCCCCTTCCGGGGAGGTTTGGTTCATCCCCCTCAGGGTTTCCTGATTGCTCGGCCCGCTCTGCCCCATCCAAGCTAGAAACTGCAAGGGCTTTCCGTCGCGTTTCCACATGGATAGTGCATGTGCGGCGTTTTGGATCTCAGAATCGGCTGGTAAGTACGTCCCCGCGCCTGCGCGCACGTCGTATCCAAGGCAACGCAGAATGAGCGTATTCGCAGCCCGAACGCAATTCACGTTGTATGGGAGGGGATGGTTCCAAATTTCCGGCCACTGAGCAGACTTGCCGAAGTTTGGATTAACGAGCCCCACTTGTTCGGCGAATGAAGTTTCTCCTTTGATACGTGGGGTTTTCGCAAGAGACTCAAAGGGGCGAACTCCGCCTTTTGCTTCAGGCTTCCCGCTCGGCCATGCGCCAACCGGCAGATCGGACTTCTGAGATTTGAGGTACCGTTTGCCCGACCTGCGTACTCCTGAGCCGTCCGTGTACGCACCGGGGTACAGCTGACGAGCCTTGGCGGCGATGGCGTTCAGGTCGTTGGGATCCCCGCCCTCGGCAGCGACAGCCCTGCGCGCCTCCCCGTACTGCGCGTACAAGGCATCAGGGTCATACCCCTCCATGTACGCCTCGCTGCTCTTCCACGAGGGCACGAGCTCGCAATCACAGTGATCGTGCCCCTTGCCGTGCAGGTTTGCGCTCTCCTTGGAGACGTACACCCAGCCCCTGGAGGCGAGAATCGAACACCACGCGCACGTTTTGGCCCCGCGTGGCACCCGCGCGTAACGAGGATGCGCAGGATCCAGCTTGACGTTGCGGGCGATCACATCACGCCCCGCGTCCTTGATGAGACGATGCACCGTCCCCTCCAAGACCGCGAGCGCCTGGTGGGGATTGTTGGTGTAGAGGTGACCTGTGGCGTATCGGGTGGAGGCGGTGGCTTGTGCGTCGATGGTGGGGTATACGTCAGAGGTTGCCTCGTATGGGGGTAAGCCTTTAACTTTGGCGCGTTCTTCGTCGTACCATTCCATGGCGGCGGTGGCGACGAGGTCGCCGTATGTGCCGACGAGGGTGGGTATGAACTCGAGGAGGGCGTCTCGGGCCTTGTCCGGGTTCGTCAGGTCGAGGCGGCGCCAGAACCGCTGGAGGTCGCGCTTGGCGAGCTCGACGGCGCGAGTCGAGGCCGCGCTGTAGTGGTTCAAGCTCGACCTGTCGACCATGGTGCTATGCCTCCTCTAGTTCGCTAGCGTCCTTTTCTGGCAGGCGCAGAGAGACGGGGACAGCGCCGGTCATCTTGATGCCGGTCAGCCCTAGGTGAGTGAGAGCCGAGTCCGGGTCTACTCCTGCGCGGATCGCGATTCCGAGGGCATCGAAACGCTCTCGGATGTCAGCCCCCCATCTGGGCGATCTGAGAGTGCTGTGGGTTCTTCCTTGGTGGATGCGAGCGCCTCGAGTACCGCTGAGCCTTGAGCTCGGCGTTTGTCGGACATGAGGCGCGCGATCTGGGAGGCCGAGTATCCGAGTTCTTCGAGAACCACAGGCGAGTCGGCCATCCACGGGAAGACGCTGAGTTGCTTGACGATCGCGTCCGACTGGGACACGATCGACGGGTGTGCCGGGTCGCCCCACCTGGTGGTGATCGTTCGTAGATCGTCTGGAGCATGGTCTAGATTGTCTCGTAGCATAACTGCATGTCGGTACAGGCGGGTGAGCGCAGCATCGAAGGTTTTAGTCGCGTTCTTCGCTTTGATGACGAGTTCTTCCTTAGCCGCATAGAGTGCTTCTGCCGACGATGGATTGTCTTGGACAACGCCGAGGGAAGAAACCGGTAAGGAAGTGACGCCAGCGAATTCTGTTGCCAGCGCCCGCAACTGCTCGGTGAACGGTTGAGCCGACTGTGAAGGCATGACTGTCACGTCCGGGATTTCGCCTTCCTCGTCGCGTGAAACGCCCTTGACAGTGCCGAGCTTCCACGACCAAGACTTGAGCTGGTCAAAGGTTTCAGGGTCAACACCGCGCAGGAGAATCCCCGGAGCCGTAAACAGTTCCATCGACAGTTCCTCGCGCAAGACGGTACGCATCGCCCTTTGGGTAATGCTCATGACATCTCGACTAATCCGCGAGCGTCCCATCGGCCTGTCAAGAGACGGTTCGAAGGGGAGCGCTTCGATCATGGCTTGGCCAATGCCGTGAGCGTCGAATGCTTCGACTCGCCATGCCGGCGTATCGTGGACAATGACGTAGGTGACGTTAGGGGTATACAGGCTCATGCGAGTCGGACGCCCCAGGTCGTCAACGTCGTCGATTGTTAGCCCGTAGGAGAGACGGCGACGCACCCGATCCCATAAGCCGGTTGCCCAGTCGGCTGAGTGCCCCTGAATGATGACATCAGGCTCACCCACACTGGGTGAACCTTTGCGTAAGGTCAAGAACGCACACGACATAGCCAGCGCGGAAGGGATAGTTTGACCGATTTCCAGATCGAAGTTGTTTGCATCGAGGATTTCGGTCAGGCCGTATGGGTCTTCGTTGCCGTCCGCGGAAGTTACACCGTCCCAGATCAGCAGGTCAGACAGGCCAAAGACTGCTTTTCGTGGCCAGCCGATGACAACACCGAGTTGTTCGACCATATCGTCGGGTACAGCTATAGCGAGATTATCGGGACGGATTCTGCCGTCCATGTAGGCCTGGCGCAGACTGTTACGCGGCTGCTTGACCCTCCACAACTCAACCATCTGACCCAGAGCCTTCTGATCGGCAGCGGACAGGCCCTCGACCATCGGGATGGGGACGGCCACGGGGTGACTCAGGAGGAACTTCCGTACACCATGCATTGCAGAAGCAGTCATGACAGAGCCTTCGCCTTCCTTCCAGGTCTACGTTTCGTTGTCTTCGCCGCCAAAACAGCAGCCGATGCCGCCTCTAGCGGCGTCTCATCACCAGTGGACGTAGTCGCCTCCCACCCCCACGCGCCATCTCGACGACGTTTCTGCTTATCGCACACCGCGACTGACGCGTTCAGCGCATCCTCCGGGTCACCCTCGGGGTGCGTGATCGTCCCGGCAAGTAGTCCCTCAAACGTGATCGAACACGCGTCAAGATACTGAGCCGTCGTCAAAATCTGCACCATCCGCGCAGGCACTCCACGCTGAGCTAACGCGTCCGCGAGCGCCGCAGCACCAGCCCCACCAATGAGGTTGATCTGAGCTGCGCGTTCCTTGCGCTCAGCGAGCCAATCAGCAACGCGGGTAACGCCGTCACCGGTTGTGCCGGTGTGGGTATCAATCACATTGATGTGGATGCGTCCTTGTGTGGGCGTGCCGTCGCGTACAGCGCCCGCAAGCGATTGACGCTTCCCGTCGGCGGAGAAGGCGACCGCGAAGCAGTAGACCCCATTTGTGGGCGGTTCTGCGATGGTTTTCGTCCAGGTGGTCGGGTCGATTGCTCTGGTTGCGCCTGCATGTGCAGGCCAGAGGCCGAGGCGTTCCCTAGCGAACCCTTCGTCACTCATGGTCTTGCGTTCGGCTAGGATGACCCGTTCTTGCAATCGCCCTGCATGCAAGGCTGGGTTGGTCTCAGCCCATAGATCGCGGTCATCGAGGTCGACCTTGCGGTCGGGGTCGGGGGACCACTCGTGCCAACACATCGCGCCGGGAGTATCCCCCTGAGCGGTCGCGCGCATACGGCTAAAAATTTCGCCGGAGGCGTTCGGCCCGGGGACGGTTCCTGTGTAAATCCACTGCGGATTACCCGTCGGAGCAGCTGACGTTGTCGGCAGGAGCGCCTCGAGAGCATCCTCGGTAAGTTCCTGTGCTTCGTCGATTACGAGCACGTCGGCGGTGAAGCCACGCCCTGATGACTTCGATCGGGCAATCACCCGTAGCACACCACCTTTGAAGCCCCTCTCAGGATCGGACTTCAAGACGATCGCCTCTTGGCCGTTGACGTTGCGGACGTGGTCGACCATGGCGTTAAGATCGGGGAACTTGGCCGACGGGTCGTTTGCCTTCTCTCCGAAGAAATACTTAAAACGCCTGAAGTGCGCCTGCGCTGTTTTGACCTCGTGTGCGCTGTGGAGAATGGTTTCCCCGAGACCGACCATTCCGAAGAGCTCGCGTATCTCAAGGAGAGCATTCTTGCCGTTCTGGCGAGGCACTGTCAACCCACAGTTGAGGTACTTCCACTTGTCAGACCTGTCAGCCGACAGCCAATCCTCAAGGACGAGCTCCTGCCACTCATCGGGCACGAGACCGTAGTCGGCCGCCAGCTCAGATGCGAGATCCCCGAACGACTTAGCTGCTCTTGCGTGAGCGACCCGAACCCTTGGGGTTTGCCCGTCTGGCCTTAAGCTTTTCCTGGAATGAGATGACACCTGATGACTCACCCCCAGTTCCACTAGTGAGCGTCGCCTCTGCTGGAGCGGAAATCTCGGTGATGAGTGCCCTCGCCTGCGCAATGAGCTGTGCTCTCTGTGACGACGGCGTGTCCTTGATTGACTCGACCGTGAGCTCCAAAAGCTCTGTTCTCTTCTGGGTGGCATTGAACGGCTTCACCGGCTTACTTGGACTAGCAGTAACAGCCATGACACCCCCGTTCTTGCCATATCCAGTCTGAATTCGCTTCTGTGGTCTTGATGAAACTGGCTCGCGTGTACCTCTCGACGCTCACCCCGCCGACTATGGGGTTGGGAGGCTCATTGAGACTCCCGTAAGCCCGCAAGGGAGCGCAGTATTCTTGATGGCCAAAATGCAGAAGTCCTCCACCCTAAAAACGGGGGGGTATGGCGCTATGCCTCTGGGGAACGCCGGGGACGACCGGGGAGGGGATGGTCCCCACCCTTGGACGGTTGCCTACCAGTTAACGTCGGTTGATGTTGTCCTATGTGGTCGAGTTCGAGGGGTGTTGGAGGCTCCTCGAGATTGGTTGCATCGTCTGCATAGGACTCTGCCGTTATCGAGTGTGTTACGTCCGCCCCATTTGTGGGGCAGTATGTGGTCTGGTTCGGCTGAGTTGGGGAGTCGACCGCGTGAATAGTCTAGGGGTACGTGGCAGTGTGGGCAGTGTGTTATTCCGGCGGTTTGGGCTGCGTGTAAGACTCTGCGTCTCCAGTGTTTGTACTGGGCTGTGCCGGTGCGTGATGTAACCATACTTAAGAAGCTCAAAAATATTGCCCATCAAAAGGAGACAGTTGTGCCTTGGCTCTGGGGGTATTTTAGCATTTTTTGATAGCTGCGCGAGGGATTGCCCAGGTGTCGCCGATTTTGGTTGCGGGGATGGTGTGGGCGGTGATGCGCTGGAGGATGGCCTGGCGTGAGACTTTGAGGAGCTGGGCCGCTTCGGTGACTGAGATGAGTTTGGGCATGGGAATCTCGTTGGCGAGGGTGTCGAAGCGTTCGGTGGTTTCGATGGTGAGGGCGTCGATGGTGATTCCGGCGCTTGTGGCGATTGCCTGGGTGGTCTGGATCGCCTGTGTGAGAGTGTTGGCGGGGATGGTGAGAATGATCTGCCCTTCTTTTGCACGGGGGTTGGAGACGGTGACGTGGTAGGTGTTGAGTGCTTCGATGTAGTGGTCGATGTCGGTTTCGGTGAGGTGTCGTGTGGTGATGGTGGCGTTGTAGTTGGTGGGCATTGATGTGTCCTTTCGTTTTGGTAGTGTGGTGTGCGGGCCCCTCTGGGCCGGGAGGCACTTGGCTTGCTTCCCGACTCGGAGGGGTTTCCGCTATTTCCAGCGGAACCCGAGACGCTTCAAGGGGCGGAGTGAGTTTTGGATGCTGCGCCAGTCGCTGGGTGTTCCGGAGAAGATTGTGAGGAGTGTGCCTTCTTCGTTGTAGACCTTGATGTGGCCGCTTTTTGCGGTCTGGGTCTGGAAGCCTGCGGCTTCGATTGCCTTGATGAGCTTCTTGAGTTCCTTGTTCATTGTGTTTCACCTCCTCTCTGTTTGACAAGTTTATTCTACATTGTCGCCTTGTTGTTTGGCAAGTCTATTGGGGTGTTTCTTTTCTCTCGCCCCTCTATCAGGCGTCGCGCGAGGAGGTTTGCGGTGGCGAGGCTGAGGGTCTGCGGGCGGGTATCAGTGAGCGTAAGTCTGCCGGTGCGAGTCCAGTTGTGCACATCGTCCTTCGACAAGGACGGCCATATGGTGAGGAATTGAGCGACGCTCACGCGAATACCGAGGTCAGTGACAGCTTGGAGGATGTTCCGGTCTGAGGCTTTGGTCGCTTCGATGTAGTCGGCGACGTCATGGTAGGTGTGACCACGTGGGCATTCGAGGGGGCCTTCTGCTCCGTGGCGCGTTTGGGCTTGGGTGGCGTATTCGGTGCATCCGGTCTCGGGGCAGGGGCCGATAATGCGCGGCGAGTGCCCCGTCATCTTTGCTATGCGCCCATGAAGGATTGCTAGCTCGTCAGCAAAAGCGTCCCAGTCGTCCCAGGTGTCGGCGAGGTGATGAGCGTTATCGGTGATGGCGTGGAGAGGGTTGCCTGTGTAGGTAATGCCAGTGGTAGCGACCCAGCGTGTGGCCCATGCGATGATTTGCGCATGGGTGCGGATAGCTGCGACTCCATCACTTTCGGCGTCAACACTGGGGGCGATGAGGTCACCGAGATCGTAGCCTGCGCTGTGTGAGTGGGTCGTGATGGTGACGCGGGGGCTTGTGAGGGTGGTGATGGTGTCGCTAAGGAGGGGCGCCCACGTGGCGAGGTCTCTAAGCTGGCGGGCGGCCTGTTTGGGGTTGGTCATGCGTGCTCCTCGGGTGTGTTTGCTGTGAATCCGAGCATTCGGGGTGTGCTGTCGTGGTTGGCGTGTTCGATGAGGGCTTCGGAGCCTGATGGTTCGGGTTCTAGCGTTTGCTGGTCTCTGTCGATGTTGAGGCTGATGGTGAGCGCGATCCTCATGCTGGTTCCTCATTGATCTTGGTGATTGTGACGGGGGTGGGGCGTGTGGTTTTGGTTTGTGGTGTTGTTTTGTGCATTGGCCTTTCCCCCTCTTTTGCTGTATATACCCCTTAACACTATTGTTAATAGGTGTTAACATTTATGTATGACGAAGCCGATGCCATACCGAAAACTCACCACACTCCTCAAACAAGCAGGCTTCACTTCACGCCAAGGCAAAGGCGACCACGAAATATGGTCAAACGGGCCTTTCAGTGTTTCCATCACCCAAACCCGCGAAATCTCCCCAGGCCTCACCCGCAAAGCACTCAAAACAATCGAAGCAAGTAAAAGGAACACAAAATGAACACGATAACCATCACCGCCCGCCGCTGGAGCGGTGGCTGGGAACTGTGGAACGGTGACGACATCTGGACACAAGTGCGCACTCTTCCCAAAGCCCGCGAGCAAGTAATCGACTACCTCGACACGATGGAAGAAGACGTCGATCACTCCACCTGGAACATCACTATCGTCCCTGAGATAGAGCAAGCCGCCCAAGTAAAACAATCCATCGCAGCATCTAAAACAGCTGAAGAATCCGCCAAAGCGGCCTCCGTAGCGTCCCGAAAAGCAATACGAGCGCTCAAAGAGGCCAACTATTCTCTGGCAGATATTAGCTACATTATGGGCTTGTCTCGCTCTCGCGTCTGCCAACTCGCCAACTCCTAGCATCCACCCCTCACAAATCTGTATCCGGCCTACTACCCGTCAACAGGGTGGGCAGGTAACCCAACGGACTACCTGCCCACCGTTGTTTTGGTGGTGTTAGAACGGCGGGGTGGCGGGGAATTGTCCTTGCTGCCCCTGCGTGGGGTATGAGGCTTGAGTGTTCAACGCCTGCTGGTCGTGTTTCTTGGGGACGATGGCGATCTTGGGGAAGCGTAGGAGGAGTTTTTCGCCCTTGCTTCCGTCGTTGCGTGTGAATTCTTCTCGGGCGAGTGTGCCGGTGGCGATGATTCGGTCTCCTTTGTGGAGGAGGTCGCCGTAGCGGTCGGCGTCGTCGTCCCAGAGGGTGGCGTTGATCCAGAGGGGTGCGCCGTCGTCTTCCCATTGGTTGGTGTTTTTGTTTTTGCGTCTGGGTGTGCAGGCGATGCCGAGTTCGAGGAGGCTTTTCCCGGTTTGGGTGTAGCGGATTGTGGGTTCGCTGATGGTGCCTTCGATGGTGGTTTCACATGTCATGGTGCGTGTTCTTTCTTCCTGTGTGTGTTGCTGATGATGAGTTCGCGCGCAATGTGGATGTTGTTGCGTTCGGATTACCGGTCTTTGAGGTAGTCGTACCGGGTTTTATCGATAACGATTGTTGATTTTTCTAAGTCGATTGACGCGAGGAGCGCGACGAGGCGCATGTATTCGTCGTTGCGGTAGGGGTATTCGGCGTATGCGTGGTGATTATGTCCGTAATATTTGTGAGCGTGTTTTTTGATATGGCGTTCGCATGATTTGCGGGTGAGGAAGAATTGATCTTCACGGTAGCGTTGCACGGTGTGTACGGGGATGATGTCGATTCCGACGTTGATGCCTTGTTCTTGGGCGTAGTTCTTGAGTTTTTCTAGCTGTTCCGGGTAGGTGGCGCAGGGGTCTTCTTCCAGGCACAGGTGGCTGATGAGGTCGTCGAATTCGCCTGGATGGTTTTGGGCGAGGTCTTTTACGTCGTCGATCGATTCGAACTCTACGGGGTCACAGTCGCAGTATTCTCCATAGCAGGGTTTGTGTGCGTCGATCATGAGCCCGGTTTTTTCTAGGGTCGTGTCATAAAGGGTGTGTACTGGATCGAATTCGACGAGGCGTTTAATGATTTCGTTTAACGTGCATTCTTCGCCGTCGAGGATGAATATGTAGTCGTCGGCGTTTTCGTGGGTGGTTGGTTCCTGGGTTTTATAGGCGATGACGTATATTCCGGGTTTGCGGGTGCAGTCGTATTTTGCTCCGTTGTTGATGTCGTCGTTGAGTTCTTTTTGGAATGTGTGGAACCAGTTGGGCAGGTTTGCGATGGTCATCGTGTGTTTCCTTTCAGGGGTGGTCGTTAAGGGGTTTAGATGCTGTTCTGACGGGCTTTCAGGTGTCAGACAGGCGTGATTGCGTTTAGGGGCTGTTCGCGCGCCCTAGGTGCCTTACAGCGCGTTTTTGGGGCATGTCTGCGCGTGGGGTGCGTGCGGGTCACGGGGTTATGCCTTTCGGAGTTGAGGGTGGATGTCGTGGTGGTGTGTTTCGAGTTGAGGCGGGGGAGTGCGACCGATCGACTGCCACGCGGCAGAGGACGCAGCCTCGAGGTCGAGGCCATCACCCAAGCCCCGCATGAGTGCTTTCTTCCACGCGATCTCCAGATGCGGCTCATCCCCGAGACCGTCTGGGGTCAGCGTCTGGTTATTCAGGGCGTTCTTGATCCGCTGACGGCGGATATCTCTGGATCGGTGATTGATGTCGGCGGGCATGATCCAATCCCGTGATTCGGCGTAGTGGTCGCGGACGATTGCCAGAGCGTCGGCGAGGGTCAGATTCGGGTCGAGTGCTTCAGCCCATGCGGCGGTTGTTGCTGGGTCGGGGCGTCGGTTGTCGTAGGCCGCGCACTTGCCGAGGACGACGGCGGCTTCTTGGGGTGTCATGCCCGGATTTCCTTTCTAGGATTTTGGGCGAATTGTTGGCCGAGTTCGATCCACCCTTGGACGCGTTCGGATGTTGTGGCGGCTTGGTTCCGATAAGCGCCTTGGCGTTCTTGGGCGTACTCGGCTGACTTTTTGAGCCATGACCTGAATCCGGCGTCCCAGTCGGCGAGGCGACGGCCTTGGGCTTGGGCGTGGTTGCGGAAGTCTTCGGCTTCGGAGTCGAGGTCGAGGTGGAGCCTGTGGGCGGTCGCGTGGTGTTCGGGGTTGGGTTGCCAGTTGTCGGGGAGCCTGGTTTTTCGAGTGCGTCGTTTTGTGGGCGCCGGGTCTTCCGCGTTTGCGGAAGCGCCCCCCATATAAGTAGCTTTAGCTACTTCGGGTACGGGTACGGGGTCGAGTAACTTACTAGTAACATCCGAATCTGTTACCCGCCTGTTACTAGTAACAGATCGGGCACGCAGGGCGCGCATACGGTCGCGTTTATCCTTTCTTTCCGCGTCTTTCCGCGCTTTTGTCGGCTGGTAGCGTTCCCAGTCGTGGAACACGTAACCGCCATCAATTGGCTCCCAAAGGCCGCATTTTATTAGCAAGTTTGCGACACGATCGTGTCTCTTATTTGGACACAAAATGGACAAAGTTTTGGACGGAACGTGGCCATCTGTCTCATAACAGGCGCAATAAGAGAGCGCGGACACCCATAGGGCTTTTGCTGAATCGGGTAGGCTGACCCACTTCGGGTGCATCCAGAGCTTGTCGTCAATTTTTGCCCACATCGTTTCCTCCTTCCTTTGTTTTGTCTTCCTCTACTAACGTGAGCGTGATGACGTGCCAGCCTTTAGAGCACCTGCCGGGGGCGCGTTTGAACGTCATCGCCGGGAGGTGCTTGGAGTCGTCGTCGGTGAGTACGCCGAAGTCGGTTAGCCCGTCCACCAACGCTTTTACTGTCGGATATGCGTTGGCTGGGTCTGCCCGCCCGTTGGTCGCGTACTGGACGTGGGCGATGAGGAACACTCTGCGCATGGGGAAGAGCCAGTTCTGGCGGGCTGCGAAGTATGCTTTGCGTCGGAGCCGTTTTGTCCTGCTCGCCCGTTCTCTCCAGTGCATTCGGTCGTTGGCGCTGATCCATTCGTTCGCGTGGATTTTGATGACTAGTTCTTGGGTGCCCGTCATGGTCTAGCCTTTTTGTCTGGGTTGGTTGTGTTCACGCAGTGGGCGCACGCGTAGATTTGCCTGCCGCCTCTGCCTTCGGTGACGCGGACGGCGTTCTGGTCGATAACACGTCGCCCACATGTGGCACATTCGCTGGCATACCCTTTAGAGGCGGGCTTGCCGTCGCGCTCGGCTTTACGGCGCGCCTTGCGTTCGCTCGTGTTTTCACCCGCGAAGATCCCATACAAGTTGCATTGGCCGGTTTTCTTCCCAAGGGTTTCGATACGGTCGTTTTCTTCCCGACACTCAGCAAACGCTGGACACATGTAGCAGGTTTCACGCGCCAGCTTTTCAAGGTCGGCGGGGGCGTCGAACCACCAATCGGGTTCCCCGACTTGGGTGCACAGGGCAACGTTTTTGAATGCTGGAATAAGCAAATCATTCAGCGGATCGCGGGTCATGCGCTTGTTCCCATCACGTAATCCGACACCGGGCGGACGGGAATGTTAAACACGTGCGCAACCTCGACTTCAAGGCGAGCACCACGCGACCTCTCCCAGCCGGGGAGGAACGCTAGAGCGTCCGCCATGGTCAACATCCGCAGATCGGCGCGCATATGGTCCTCGTAGAGCGCGGTGTCTGCCAGCCCGTTACTGGTCGGGTTTAACACCTCATACCCGGCCTTCAAAAGTTGGTCTTCGGCTTTGTTGAATTCGTCGATGTTATTGTTTGGGCGTCCTGTCATGGGCCCGGAAATGTAAACCTTTTTTGTCATGAGCGGTCTGCCTGCTGTTGGAGGGTGGTGAGGGCTTCTACGCGCGCGCGTATTGCGGTTTGCATGTGTGGGTATTGCTTCCACCATTCGCGCAACTGGTGGATGTCGTCGCAGTCATAGATTGCGCTTTCGGAGAGTTCTGGCATCGCGGGTTGTGAGGCTTGTTCTGCGTCGTCGTCAGGGTCACCGGTGATCCCCCAGTCGGCTTGCGCTACCTGACGTTTCGTGTAGGTCAATGCCGATCCGAACGCCTGCGGGTTCGACTGGTGTTCCATCGGCATATTCGACAGGGGCAGGAAACTCCCATCCATGGAATACACGGCGGACTTCAACGCCGGTTGCCCGTTAATTTCTCCGACGCTTTGCGTGTATGAGATCCCATGGGCTTTACATGCCTCACGGATGACATTCAGGGTTGATTTGAGGGTGGCAAACCTGTTCTTGAAATGTGGGTTAAACCCATCGAGCTCGGGATTATGACAGTCCCGGAGGGCTAGGGCAAAACGAGCCTCAACGCTCGATTCTGTTTTTGATTCTTGATTCTCATTCATCGTCTTGTCCTAGTTCGGTATTCAAGTACCAAAGGGGTGCGCTCAACGTGTGCACCCTGTCGGCGTAGCCGGGCCACGTGTTAAAAGTCCGGCAGGTATCAAACGCGTCAATCGCCATGCGCATACGCTGTTGCCCGGCTTGCAGGAATTCCGCGTCCATTTCGACGACGCTGACAAGATGAGGCTCTTCAACCCCCACAAGGACATGCAAGAAACGAGGCGCGTGGCCGGTGACCTGTTCCCACATCGTCCGGTACCACGCGGCCTGAAGCGGATAATCAAGGTTTGCTGCCTGCCTGCGCCACACGCTCGGGTTAGCGTCGCGCGTAGTCTTCACATCAACGAGTGTTCCGTTGGTTTCCCAGTCGATCCTGCCCCGAAGCCAAACCCCGGTCTTCTCATCTTGGGAGTAGATGGATTGCTCTGGGGTGCCGGTTTCGAACAGTTCGCCCGCCACACGATGGTTGAAGACAGCGTCTGCCGCGTTTTGCGCACGCTTAAAGTCAGCCGACGAGATAGGCACCTCACCGAATGCGCGGTGGGCTTCAATGTCCTCACGTGCGGTCTTGGTGCGCAGGCTCTCATGCTCATGCACGTACAGGTTCAACCCCGCACCCAAAACAAGAGCGTGGACAACATGCCCAAAATCAAACACAGCCTTCTGTTTGGTCGGGTGGTCTTTTTCCCACCTGTATAAGGCAGGGCAGTTGAGTAGGCGTTTCGCTTCCGTGGACGAAAGAGAATCAACAGGCCCGAATGTGCACGAGTGGTAGTCAAGTTCCGGGATATCCGGGTAAACCCCGGCGGTAAACGGGTTAGTCGTCATAGTCGTCTTGCTCCATTTGACGATCCCGCCATTCCTCATACTCTTCGTCGCTGTAGGCGTACGGGTCGTTGTCTTCGTCGCCGTTTGTGTGTTCTGGCGGGTCAGTTGGGATGTGCGCGCGCTCGCCTGGCCAGATCATCGCTCCTCCTCCAAACGACGACCGAAAGCGCGTCCGGCGACGAACGCGGCGAGACCGCCGAAAATGAGGGGTAGGCAAATGTTCCACGCCCAACCAACCGGATTATCCGGAGACTTCATTGCCAGCGCGCCGAACATTGCAACGCACGCACCACCGCCCTCCATTAGGGCAAACAGCGTCCGTGCTCTACTGTTTCGGGTAGACTCCACCATCATTTTTTCTCCTAGTGGTTTGGGTAGTAAATAAGAGAGTGTTGGGGTTTAGTGGTGTGGTTCCTGTTGGCGCAGGAACCCGCCACGCTCTTACGCGACGCCACCTAAGTTTTCGTATTCGAACAATTGCTGGTTTTCAGCCATGATCCGGATCGCGGTCGCCGCCTGTTGCGGGACGACCCCATTGCCCAAGGCTTTCAGTTGGAGCTGACGCGATATCCCGATTTCTGAACTTGAGACATGCCCAGGCGGTAGCCCCATCATCCATTCGACAAACGCGGGATTGAGCAAAGCCCTGCCGGTATTACCGATCACGGTCGGATCAGGAGCAGGCATCCCGAACGCTTGCTCTTGCACGCGGATCGCGTCTTTGAATTCGCCGAACTTCTCATACTCGACCAAGTCATAAAACGACTTCCGCCCCTTGTTGAACCGCCCGCTTTTGCGCCCGTCAATCTGTGAAGCCGTCGGAGTAGGAAGAAAACTCTGCCCTCCCTTTTCTCCTACAACCGTCGGATGACAGGCGGTGTTCAACGCCCGATCGAGCCACCACCGGTCCCCATGCGGGAAACCGACTACGAACACGCGGGCGCGACGATGGCAGGCACCGACGTCTGAAGCACGAAGGCTTGCCCATTGTGCGTCATACCCGATTGAGGCCAAGTCTCCCAGAACACGTCCGAGAGCTCTGAGAACAGGTCTACCTGCCCCGTTTCCCAGACGTCCCTCTCTTCGTTCCATGAGGCTAAAAGCGTTAGCACTAAGCGCTCCTAAAACGTTCTCCCACACAACCAAGTGGGGACGTAGAGTTTTTACCGCGTTAAACATCGACTCCCACAACCCCGACCGGGTTCCCGGCTTCATGCCCGCACGAACTCCGGCAACGCTCAGGTCTTGACATGGCGACCCGCCAGCAATCACATCGACCGGCTCAACTTGACCCCAAGCAACCTGTGTGACATCTCCAAGGTTTTCAACATTGGGATGATGATGCTTCAAAATCGCTTTCGGGCCCGGCTCAATATCGCTCACCCACGCGAGCTCACCCGAACCCAAAGCCATCTGAACACCAAGGTCGAGCCCCCCATACCCAGAGAACAAGCTCCCCATCTTGTACGAGCTCATGCGACTGTCCCGACATGTTTTATGTACTCAATAACCTCACTGCCCCTGCAGTCGAAGCTAAAGATGATGGTCCCATTAACAGACATCACATTCACCTTCAACGTCGATTCAGGAGCGATCTCACCGAAGAACATGAAACGCCACCTGAGGGCGCGCAGGTCATCAAACAACCCGACAACATCCGCGTCGTCATCAAGGGTCAGCTCATACAGGTCTAGGAAGGAGCACCTGCTCATTTTGTGCACGGTGTAGGTAATGTTCCGGTCGCACGCGATTTTCATGAACTGAACGAAAGCATCACTATACTTGAAGCCGAGAGTCGTCATCACGCCACCTCCACACTGTTCACGTAGGCCGAGGCTTCTTCAGGGCGAACGCCAACGAAGATCAGCCAAAAAGGCTTCGCGTCGACAGTCGGAACCGGGATATACACTTTCCTGTCGTCAGACACACGCGCCTTCAACCCGCACCCGGCGAGATGATCCAACGCTTCTAGCGCCTCGTTCTTGTGGTAGAAAACCCACTGGCATGTTGAGCAGTCCGCGTGGTCGGTGAGAATCTGGTTGTCTGGCGCGATCCCCTCGCTAGAGAGGCGGACAGCAAAGTCATGCACAATCTGAGTGAGTTCCGTATTGCGGTCGGCGTTCATCGTGTCTGCTCCTTTGCTTCTTCCTTGACGGCAAGTTCAGCCAAGGCGGTTGAATACATGACCCACAAGGCGCGGTCGCGGTAACAGGCCCTGTATTCGCGGCCTTTGAAAGCGGCGATCCCGCCCCTATTAATCTCGTGGGTTACGTGCCTGTGCCGGTTGACGCTCAAGGCGGGGATGGTGACCTCGATCCACTGGTTGGGGTGGCGTCGGCATTCTTCGGCGACGAGGTCCCAGTGGTTGCGTTTCCTCACGGTCGGGGCGACGG
>ERZ1034876.339-NODE-339-length-28961-cov-8.275929_pt1 | contig 28961 bp, 35 predicted proteins | sample MGYA00520698_ERZ1034876 | MGnify/ENA primary metagenome ERZ1034876 (study PRJEB33766, sample SAMN09781723) | gut metagenome | biome: gut microbiome | host: Homo sapiens | place: Madagascar | study: EMG produced TPA metagenomics assembly of the PRJNA485056 data set...
AGCGCGTAAAGGGCACCGACCATTACTATGCCGAGCTTCCCGACAGCGAGCTGAAGCGCGTGGGAATCAAGCCCTACCTTCCGGGAGGTGCGGAATAAATGACCGAGAAGAACAATCAAGCGGCGGAAATCGTCGAAAAGGACCTTGTCGCCGCTGCAAGCGACACAGAGTCCGTGAACGACTTCGAGTCTGCAGAAGGCCGCATGCTTATCACCGAGCAGGAAGACGCGAAGGGCGAAAGCGCGTCTACGAGCACCGCAGCAGACGGCAGGGACGAGAAGACGCCTATCATCTTCCTTGACGATGTGCACGTGATCTTCAAGACGCGCACGGGCTCGATTTTGCACCCGAACAAGGTGCACGCGGTGAACGGCCTTACCCTGAAGCTCATGCCAGGCGAGACCATCGGTATCGTCGGTGAGTCGGGTTGCGGCAAATCGACCACGGCAAACGTGATGTGCGGCCTGCAAGCGCCCACGTCGGGGCACGTTTACTTCAAGGGAACCGACGTCACGAAGCGCACCGCAGCGCAGCGCCGCATCATCGGCCGCGTGATCTCGGTCGTGTTCCAGGACCCGGCGACCGCGCTGAACGCCCGCATGAGCGTGCGCGACCAGCTGACCGACCCGATGATCGTGCACAACGTGGGCGATGCGAAATCTCGCGAGGCCCGCGTGCATGAGCTCATCGAGATGGTGGGCCTGCCAGAATCCGTTCTCGATGCGCTGCCCGGTCAGATGTCCGGCGGCCAGCGCCAGCGCGTGGCCATTGCTCGTGCGCTGTCGCTCAATCCTGACGCCATCATCGCCGATGAACCGACGTCTGCACTCGACGTCTCGGTTCGCGCGCAGATTCTGAACTTGCTCATGGACCTGAAGAAGCAACTCGGCCTTGCCATGGTCTTCATCAGCCACGACATTCAGACAGTGCGCTACATCTCGGACCGCATCATCGTCATGAACCACGGTCAGGCAGTCGAGCGGGGAACCGCCGAAGAGGTGTTCAACCACCCCAAAGACGACTACACGCGCCTGCTTCTGGGCGCGGCTCCCTCGCTTCTCCATCCGAACCTCGGGAAAGAGTAAGCGCCGAATCAGCAAGAACGAAGGGCGACTCGCAAGGGTCGCCCTTTTTGTTTGCGAGAGACAGGAAATCCCAATCCCAAGGATGGATGTGGGGTGCATTCCGTGCTCAAACAGTCCTGCTCGCGCAAACAGCCCACTGGGCTGTTTGGCTCGTGCGGAACTGCGCGCGAAACGCACCCCACATCCATCGAGCGTCATATGGAGTTGCGTAAACGTTCTTCCCTCTCCTCTTTTCGTGTGATGAAAAGCGGCCTTTCCTTGACGCGTTTTACCTGCGTGCTATGCTTTTCGAGTTTGAAACAAGACCGTCAAATGAAAGGCACGGCATGGACACCAAAGAGTTCCACGGCGTAATTCCCCCCGTGGTAATCCCCCTGAACGAAAAGAAGCAGCTCGACCTCGAGTCGTTCGAGCGCTCCATCAACCGCATGATCGACGCAGGCGTGAACGGCCTGTTCTTCCTGGGATCCTCGGGCGAGGTTGCCTTTCTCACCGATGCTCAGCGCTATCACGTGCTGCAGGAAGCCGTGGCCATCGTGAACCATCGCGTGCCCGTGCTCGCCGGCGTCATCGACATGGAAACGCTGCGCGTCATCGACCAGTGCAAGCGCGCGAAGGGCTACGGCGTCGACGCGCTCGTCGCGACCGCACCGTTTTACGCACTCGGCGGCCCGCGCGAGGTCGAGCGCCATTTCCGCGACATCCGCGAGAACACCGATCTGCCTCTGTTCGCCTACGACCTGCCCGTGTGCGTGCACACCAAGCTCGATCCCACGATGCTCGTAAGCCTCGGCAAAGACGGCGTGCTCCAGGGCGTGAAGGACTCCTCCGGCGATGACGTCTCCTTCCGCTGGCTCGTGCTCGAAAACGAGGACGCCGGCCATCCGCTTCAGCTGCTCACCGGCCATGAGGTCTGCGTCGATGGCGCTTACCTCGGCGGCGCGGACGGCTCCGTTCCCGGTCTCGCGAACCTCGATCCGTTCAGCTACGTCGAGCAGTACAAGGCGTTCCAGGCAGGCGACTGGGCGAAGGTCAAGGAGCTGCAGGATCACCTCGCACGCCTCATGTTCCTCACCCGCGTCGTGAAGGCGACCGTCGGCTTCGGTGCCGGCGTGGGCGCGTTCAAGACTGCACTATGGCAGATGGGCGTGTTCAACACGAACCAGATGCGCGAGCCCGTCCAGGCGCTCGAGGGCGAAGATGTCGCAGCCATTGTCGAGGTCCTCAAGAAAGCTGGCCTCATGGACGCCGACGCGCCCATCCGCAAATAACGTCACCTGTAAGAGGAGCGCGGCGTGCAAGGGCTAAAGGCCCGCGCGCCGCGCTCTTTTCTTTCGAGCCATTCAAGGAGCAGCATGGCAACCTTTCCTGCGAACTGCGAATTTCCAGCGCGCATCGTCGCAATCGATGTGGGCGGGACCAAGATCACCGGCAGCATCGTGCGCTACGATTCCGCCGAAACCGAACCCGTCGTGGAAGATTCGCGCACCGTGGCGACCGAGGCGATGAAGGGCGGAGCAAGCGTCCTCGACAAGATTTGCTCACTCGCTTGCAACCTCGCCGCATGCGCCCCCTCCTCCCCTCTCGGCATCGGAGTGGGAACCGCCGGGCGCGTCGACGCGAAGTCGGGAGATATCGCCTACGCGAACGACCTCATGCCGGACTGGGGCGGACAGCCGCTCGCATCGGCATTGCACGAGCGCTCTGGCCTTCCCGCCGCCGTTTTGAACGACGTGCAGGCTTATGCGGTGGGTGAAGCCCGCTGGGGCGCCGGACGTGGTGCCGATACCTGCATCATGATCGCCGCGGGAACCGGCGTCGGCGGCGCCGTTATCGTACATGGCCGCATCGTGCGCGGCAAGCACGGCTTCGCAGGCGAGGTGGGTCATATGGCATCTTCCGTCGCCACGGGAATACCCTGTGTATGCGGCGGAAGCGGACATCTGGAAAGCGTCGCCGCAGGCAGCGGCATCGAGGCGCGCTTCTTCGAGGCCACAGAGGAGCACCTCTCCGGCGCCGAGATTTCCGCACTCGCCGCAAAAGGCGAGCAGCCCGCTCGACGCATCATCAAGGAAGCAGGCTTTGCGCTCGGCCAGGCCATCGCAGGACTGACGAACATCCTTGACCCCGACACCGTCATTTTGTCAGGATCGGTAGTGAAAGCCGGCGCAGAATGGCGCGCGGAGCTGCAACGGGGATTCGACAGCCAAATTCCCGCAATTCAGCGCGACCTACCCATCGTCGATGCCGAGCTCGGCGCCGCCGCACCGCTCATCGGCGCGGCGGAGAACCTCATCGACTCGCTATAGGACCCTTGCCCGGCACTGACGATGGCCAGGTAAAACGCACGAGCTGCAAGCGCCATCACAGCTCGCACCCAACCCGACGTATATCTCGCAAATCACAAAGGAGCATCTCATGATCGATCCCATTATCCAGCAGCTCAAAGGGAAACTCATCGTAAGCTGCCAGGCCTATATGGGCGAACCCCTGCGTCACCCGGAGACTATGGCTCAGATGGCGCGCGCCTGCGAGCTCGGCGGTGCCGGCGGAATCCGCTGCCAGGGGCTCTCCGACATCTCCGCCATCAAGGGACGTACCGAGGTGCCCGTCATCGGCATTTGGAAGGAAGGCCACGAGGGCGTCTACATCACCCCGACGTTGCGTCACGCGCGCGCGTGCGTCGCGGCGGGCGCCGACATCGTCGCAGTAGATGCCACTGACCGCCCGAGACCCGACGGCAAGACGCTTGAAGACACCGTCCGCCCGCTCAAGGAAGAAGGCGTGCTCGTCATGGCCGATTGCGCGACGATCGAGGACATCCGCCACGCCTTCGCCATCGGATGCGACATCGCCTCGACCACGCTCTCGCATCCTGGCGCCGCCATCGATTGCGGCATGGCCGACGGGCCCGATGTTGCGCTTGTGCGCCAAGCGACGACGGAATTCCCCGACAAGCCCGTCATCTGCGAAGGCCGCGTCCACACGCCCACCGACGCGAAGGCCGCCATGGACGCCGGCGCCTGGGCAGTCGTCGTGGGAACCGCCATCACGCACCCCACATCCATCACGAGCTGGTTTGCAGAAGCGGTCGAAGGGTAAAAGTACGCCGAGTCGAGTCAATCCTGGCACAAAAGACGAGGCGTCCCACTCGGTAGTAAGGGACCAGAAAGAAATCCCAGGTCGAGCAAGCGCTTGACCTGGGATTTCTTGTTTAAGAGCCTGCTCAAGTCCGTCGCATTCCCCAATTCGAGGGTTCTATCCGCGGGATACCTCGGCTTTTGTGCCAAAATCGTCCTCTCAGGATGCACTATTTTAGCAGCGAGGGTTAGTTATCGTTTCTCGCTTATTCCGCACACCCCCGGCGCGCGTTTATCCCACCTAGGCTTTCCTTTAGAACAACAGCTTCCCTCGCAAGACGACGTGCTTTACCTGAAGATCCCCGTCGAGCACGACGGCATCGGCAATCTTCCCGGGTGCAATGCTCCCACGCTCGCCTTCGATTCCGAGCGCCTTCGCGGGCGTCATCGTTGCGGCGCGAACCGCATCGGCCAAGGGGATTCCCATCTTCGTCACCGCCGTACGCAAGCACGCCATGACGCTGCTCACACTGCCCGCAAGCGACCCGTTCTCGATAGTCGCGCGATTGCCGTGCACGGTGAACAGCTGTCCACCGAGCTCGAAGGTCCCGTCACCCAGCCCGCACGCGCGCAGTGAGTCGCTGATCAAAATCATGCGCTCGGGGAAAAGCGAGAACGCGAGGCGAACCATCGAAGGCGCAATATGCACGCCGTCGGCGATGATCTCGCACGTCACGTCGCGGCGATCGGCTGCAGCGGCGATCGGACCAGGCTCGCGATGATGCAGCCCCGGCATTGCGTTAAACAGGTGGGTCATATGGCGCGCACCCGCATCGAAAGCGGCGGCAGCCGTCTCGTAGTCGGCACACATGTGAGCAAGCGACACGCGCACGCTGTCAGCCGCCTCTCGAATGAACTCCAGGTTGCCCGGTTCCTCCGGCGCCACATCAACCAGCTTGATCTTTCCGTTCGCCGCCTCTTGCCAGCGTTCAAATTCCTCCATTGTCGCACCGCGCACGTACGACGGGTTTTGCGCGCCGACTTTCCCCGGCGAGATGAAGGGACCCTCCATGTTGATTCCGACAATCGCGGCCTCATCGTCAGTGCCAGAATGCTCGGCAATCGATGACACGATGGGAACCAAACGCTCCTCGGGAAGCGTCATCGTCGTTGGGAATAGGGCCGTAACGCCCTGAGAAGCTTCGTAACGGGCGATTGCGGCGATTCCCTCATCATCGGCGTCACAGAAGTCATGCCCCACCGCTCCGTGGAAATGTACATCGATGAGACCGGGAACAACCCAGCAGCCGGAAGCGTCGATCGTCTGACCTGGCGAGCACTCCCCTATCGGTTCCTCCGCGAAGATACCGCCCTCGACGTACACGTCGCGCGCGTCGAACCCCGCACCGCTGAAGACCTTGCCGCCAGAAATGATCATACGCTTCCCTTTCTCACATCGCCCAAACAACCCAAGCCGCCAAGCTACCAGACTTGGCTAAAGCGCAGCCGCCGCCTCCTTGTCGAGCACCACCGTCACATCCGAGTGCAGCTGCAAAATGCTCGCAGGAACCTGCGGAACCACCGGCCCGCGAAGCACGTCACGAACGATTTCCGCCTTGCCTGCGCCATTCACCACAAGAAGGATCTTGCGCGCCTTCATGATGGTGCCAATACCCATGGTGTACGCCTCACGCGGCACCTCGTCAGCGGAGTCGAACAGGCGGCTGTTCGCCTGGATGGTGCTCTCCGTAAGCTCGACGCAATGGGTGGTCACGGGGAAGGAATCACACGGCTCGTTAAATCCGATGTGCCCGTTGTGCCCCAAGCCCAAAAGCTGCAGGTCAACACCGCCTGCCTGCGCAATTGCCTGCTCGTAAGCATCGCAAGCCGCCTGGGCGTCCTCCATCGAGCCGTCGGGGACATGCGTCTTCTCGACGTCGATATCGACGTGGTCGAAGAGGTTGTCCTGCATAAAGTAACGGTAGCTCTGGTCGTGGGTTCCAGGCAGCCCGCGATATTCGTCGAGATTAAACGACTGCGCATTCGCGAAGCTGATCTCGCCCGCGTCGCACGCGCGCACGAGCTCGGCATACAGGCCAATCGGGGTCGTGCCCGTCGCGAGGCCGAGGACACTGTCCGGCTTCGCCTTCAGCTGCTCCGCGATCACGTTCGCCGCGGCAACGCTCATCTCCTCATAGTTTTCGGTAACCACTACGTTCACGTCAGTTTTCCTTTCCAACCAGCGGCCAGCCCGGCCGCTCCTTCGCTTTCATCCAGTGCAACGCGCATTCGGTAGCGCACTCGTTATGTCCAGAACAATACCGTCTCAAAGAAGCTCGAATACGCCCATGAATACACGTCAGAATACCATCCCGTTTCGGGAACGAAGCAAATAAGCGCGCTATAGAAAACGCTCACCGCCACAAGCGCGAGAAGCACTTTGGTGAACACCTGCGCCATTGTCGAACCTGGCACAAGATTCTCGTTCACAATGAACACGAGAAGCACCGCGGCAGCCAAGAGCATGAAGCTGAAGTCGGCATAGTAGCGCTGCAAGATTCCCGCCATCTCCGCATCAAGCAGCGCGACGATGACGCCCGCTGCGATCAGCACCACAATGACGCCCATGATTGTGCGCGTCGAGCGCTGAGAAATACGCAGTTTCAGGATGCGGGAAGCGAACGGAAGCACCCAAAGCACCGGAAGGCAGGCCAGCACGCCGCCGAAGGTGACTTCTTTGATAGTCTGCCCCATGTAGGTGGTCTCAAACGGCGTCGGCTGCAGGAAGGGGAACACCCCCGTCACGCATGGCGGCTGCAAGAAGTACGTGAACAGTGCGGGAGCCAAGCGCCCCACGTTCATTCCGCGCTTCGTCATGTCGTTGACTGTGAGATTGTAGTTCGCGCCGAAGTCGGTGAGGGACCCGAAGCGCGCATTGTTATACAGCATGATGCCGGCAGCGACCACGACATACGGCGCTATTAAGCAAGCGAATTCCCGAGCGCCGCGCCTCGTGAAAAGCCGGCGTTCGGTGATGTAGCGGCGCCAGAACAGCGGGAAGGCAAGAAACGACAGCAGCACGAGCTGAGGTCGGCACCCCGCAACAAGCGCCATGCATAGCGAGCCCGCCAGATACCATCCACACGGCCTCTGCGAGCCGCGACCGCACATCCACAGATAGAGCCCCCAGACAGAGAACGCCAGGCCGCACGCAATCGGCAGCGAGTAGAACGTCGGAAACTTCACCAGATACAAAATGCCGCAGCACGTGACAAGGGCAATCTGGAGGAGCAGATACAGCCCAAGGCTCACCTGCTTGAAATGGTAGCGAGCAAAGCGATCGAGCAAGGCCGAGCACCCCAGGATGAAAGCAATCACTGCGAGGAGCACGCCGATAGCCGTTGGGAAACTTGCGCCTGTCGCCAGATAGAACGGCAAGTAAAACAAGAGCACCGGAACCACACCAAAGTACACGTAATAGTGCCCCTGGTAGTAGGCGACGTCGAACAGGTACGGCTCGCCCGTCTCCTTCTGTAACTCATCACGAGCGCCCTTATCATAGGGATCGTCCATCTGCTGAAGCCAGTCGGGCGGTTCCTCGTCCAGATAAAGCTTCCCCTGCGACATGGATTTAGCGAGCTCGGCATACTGCTGCGCATTCTCGCCACCGACCTCAAACGAGTTCGCAATGCTATGGCCGTCCCACGATCCGAAGTTGTAGGTAGACGTGGCAACGCCCACAAGGTTGGACCCCATGAAGAGAAACGACGAGATGAGCACGACCTCAATCGCGACCGCGCAGATGATTCCCCCCTTCGAGAGCTTTGGTCGGCGAGCAATGCTCACGCGGTAAACGCTCGAACCAGGTCGGAAGAGATACGTAAACGCCAGGATGCCGATCACGCCAAAAAAGCGAAGAAAGTTGAATGAAAACGGCCGATGGGCGTTCAACACGAGACTTGTCAGGCGAACCGGGTAGTTGGTCTTCTCGTTGCCGACAAGCTCGATTCGAAGATTCTTAACGTAGCCCGTAGTGTTCAGATTCACGTACTGGCTCTCCGGCACTATGGTCGAGATGTCGACCTCGGGAACACCGAGGGTATATTCCGTCGTATCGAAGTATGTTGCGTGGGCATCGTCGGTGAACTGAATCTTGAAAGTGAGGTTTTGCGCGGGCTGTTCCCAATCGAACTTAAGGTACACATTGTGGACTTCAGTGTTCAAGTTGGAGAACTCAATGACGTTGTCGACTTCGGTAATCTTATACTGCTCGTCACTTGATTCCTGCAACTCGAGAGAATCGCTTAAGTCAATCGAGTTGTAGCCTAGCGATTTATAGAAGTTGATGTTGAACACAAAGACTTCGAGGAATAGCGCAATTGCGATAATGACAGCCGCCACCTTGGCGATATGCGCAAGCAAAGAACGCCTCGGGAGGACCCGAGACTCGTACAGATACGTGATATTCCTTCGGAGCGTTGGCATGACTCATCATTATAGCGGAGAAAGGCCCCGCTCAATGAACGGGGCCTTTAGAATACGGGGTTTTCTGGCGAGCACGACGAAAAGACCGCCGCATTGCCCCTCTTACAGCTCGAGAGCCTTCTTCACGTCAGCATAGACAACGTTCGGGTCCCGATCGCCATCGATGGAAACGAGCAAGTCGCAGCCACGATAGTAATCGATGAGCGGGCTCGTGGACTTCTCGTACACGTCGAGGCGATTGCGAACGGTTGCCTCGTTGTCATCGTCGCGCTGGTACATCTCGCCACCGCACTTGGGGCATTGCGCGTCAGCTTCAGAGCCGATGTAGCCGCAGTCCTTGCACATACGACGCGAGGTGAGGCGCTTCACGATAACCTCGGAGTCAACATCGATAAGAAGAGCGGCGGTCAGGGGACGACCCAGCTTAGAAAGCTCGGCGTCGAGCGCAACAGCCTGAGCGGAAGTGCGCGGAAAACCATCGAGAATGAAGCCCTTTTCCGTATCCGGTTCGCCAAGACGCTCGGTCACAAGCCCAATGATGACGTCGTCGGGGACGAGATCGCCCGCGTCCATGAAGGACTTCGCCTTTTTGCCAAGCTCGGTTCCGGCTTTCACGGCAGCACGAAGCATGTCGCCAGTGGAGATATGGGGCGTGCCGAATTCCTCGACGAGCTTGGCAGCCTGCGTGCCTTTACCAGCGCCCGGAGCACCCAGCAACACGATATTCATGATTGAGTTCCTTTCAATCAGCAAGGATAAATTCCATCGCCTATTCTACCAAACGCGCAACGTGAGCGCGAAACTTCACGCAAACGGAAAAGGCCACGGGCACTCCACCCGTGGCCTTGGTTCCTAACTAGCATACGAACAAGTCATATGCAAACGGTCTTACTTGAAGAAGCCGTCGTAGTTGTGCATCTTCAGCTGGCTTTCGACCTTGCTCATGGTGTCGAGCGCAACGCCGATCATGATGAGAATCGAGGTACCACCAAACGCCTGAATGAGCTGGTTGCCGCTGAAGTAGAAGATGATCGTCGGGATGACCGCGATGCAGGCGATGAAGATACCGCCCGGAAGGGTTACACGATGAATCACGTTCTTGATGTAGGTCACGGTTGCAGAGCCGGGACGCACACCAGGGATGAAGCCACCCTGCTTGCGCAGATTGTCCGCCGTGTCCTCGGGGTTGAACACCATCGAGGTGTAGAAGTACGCGAAGAACACGATGAGCAGCACAGTCAAAATCCAGTTGAGCCAACCGGTGGAAACTGCATCAGCGAACGCCGTCAGCCAACCAACGTTGAACAGTGCAGCAAGCTGAGCCGGGAAGTAGATGATGCAGCTCGCGAAGATAATCGGGATAACGCCCGCAGCATTCACCTTCAGCGGAATATAGGTGGACTGGCCACCCATCATCTTGCGACCCTGAACGCGCTTGGCGTAGTTCACCGGGATGCGGCGCTGAGCGCGCTCGATGAAGATGATCGCGGGGATGCAAGCAAGAACCACGATGAGGATGAGTACCGTGATAGCGATGCCCATTCCAAAATCAGCCTGAAGGTTCACGGACGAGAAGATCGCAGCGGGAACGCGGGACACGATGCTCACGAAGATGATGAGCGACATGCCATTGCCGATACCGCGCTGGGTGATAAGCTCGCCCATCCACATGATGAAGGCCGTGCCGGCGACAAGCGTGAACACCACGATAATGTCGGTCAGGACTTCGGGGACCTGGTCGGTGAAGACCACGCCGTATGCGGAGGACTTGAACAGCAGCAGATAGCCGATAGCGTTGATCAGGCCAAGGCCGAGCGTCAGGTAACGCGTGACCTGGGTGATCTTGCGACGACCGGTCTCGCCTTCCTTCGCCCAACGGCCCACGGCGGGAATCACACCCTGCATCAGCTGCATGATGATCGATGCAGTGATGTAGGGCATGATGCCGAGTGAGAACACGGAGAAGTGCGAAAGGGCACCGCCCGTGAACAAGTCGAGCATGGTCATCGAGACGCCCGAGTTCGAGAAGGAATTCGCGAACTCGTTAAACGGGATACCGGGCACGGGGATGTAGGCGCCGAAACGATACAACGCCAGAATTCCCAACGTGAACAGAATCTTCTTACGAAGCTCCGGTACCTTGAATGCGTCAATGATAGAGCTTAGCAAGGCTCTTCGACCTTTCCTCCGGCTGCTTCGATCTTCGCCTTAGCGGAAGCAGACACCTTATCGACCGAAACGGTGAGAGCCTTCGTGAGCTCGCCGTCGCCCAGAACCTTCACCAGTGCATCCTCGTGCTTGATGATGCCCTTAGCCTTGAGGGACTCGCCGTTGACGACCTCGCCGGCCTCAAACTTCTCCTCGAGACGGGAAACGTTCACCGGCAGATACTCGACGCGATTGATGTTGCGGAAGCCGGGGAGCTTCGGCAGACGCATCGCGAGAGGAGTCTGGCCGCCTTCGAAGCCGGGGCGCTTGCCGCCACCAGCGCGGGACTTCTGACCGTTCAGACCGCGGCCGGCAGTCTTGCCATAGCCGGAACCGTTGCCGCGACCGACGCGCTTGCGGCTGTGACGAGAGCCCTCTGCAGGCTTGAGATCTTTAAGTTCCATTGTGTAATACTCCTTACATTCGCTTCCAGGCTGCTTTACCTGGGGCTGGCAGCTCGCCGCCAGCTAACTTCCTAATAACGCCCAGATTGGCGCTACCGGTGTCCGGCGCGCCAATCCGAGATTATACCTTAATGAGAATATGTGAGCGGGACAAATCCCAACTTACAGTTCCTCCACTTTCACAAGGTGCTTCACCTTGAAGATCATGCCGCGGACAGACTCGTTGTCCACGAGGTCGTGGGAACGACCGATCTTGCCAAGACCAAGGCTCTTGAGCGTGGCAAGCTGATCCTTCTTGTAGCCGATGGAGCTCTTGATCTGCGTCACACGCAGCGTTTTCTGTGCCTCAGCCATTACTAGTTCTCCTTCCCGCCGAAGATCTGAGCGACGGACATGTTGCGGCGCTCCGCAACCTCAACCGGGCTCTGCATCTTCTGGAGACCGTCTGCAGCAGCCTTCACAACGTTCATTGCGTTGTTGGTGCCGAGAGACTTGGCGAACACGTTCTTGATGCCTGCGAGCTCCATGACCGCACGAGCGGGGCCGCCGGCGATAACACCGGTACCAGGAGCAGCCGGCATGATGAGGACGCGGCCTGCGCCGAACTCGCCCACGATGTCATGGGGAACGGTGCCTTCCTTGGTGATGGCGACGGAGAACATGTTCTTCTTCGCGTCATCGACGCCCTTCTTGATGGCCACAGGCACTTCCTTGGACTTGCCCAGGCCGATGCCCACGCGGCCGTTGCCGTCGCCGACGACGACGAGCGCGGTGAGCGCAAAGCGCGTGCCGCCCTTGACGACCTTGCACACGCGGTTGATGTAAACGACGCGCTCCTGGAGCTCAGGAACGGCAGCGTTTTCTTGCTGTTTGCGAGCCATACGCTTAACCCCTTCTAGAATACCAGGCCTGCTTCACGAGCAGCGTCGGCCAGAGCCTTGACGCGCCCATGATAGAGGTGGCCGCCGCGGTCGAAAACGACCTTCGTGACGCCCTTTTCCTGAGCCATTTTACCGATGATGGTGCCGATTTCAGCTGCGCCTTCGACGGTGCCGCCCTTCTTGCCCGTTGCCTTGAACTCGGGGCCGAGGGTGGAAACGCCGCAGATGGTGGTATGCGACACGTCGTCGATAACCTGCGCGTAGATGTTGGAATTGCTGCGCGTCACACAAAGGCGCGGACGCTCAGGCGTGCCGGAAATCTTGCCGCGAACGCGACGATGGCGACGGGCTAAGCCTTTCTCATGCTTCAAATCATTGCTTCTCATGATGATCCCTTCAGTAAATTACCGTAGCGCTTAAGCCCACTAGTCGCTCTTAGCAGCCTTGCCAAGCTTGCGACGCACAACCTCGCCTTCGTAGCGAATGCCCTTGCCCTTGTAAGGCTCCGGCTTGCGCCACTTGCGAATGTCGGCAGCAATCTGGCCAACCTGCTCTTTGCTTGCGCCGTGAACGATGATCTCGGTCTGGCTGGGGACCTCGAAGCTGATGCCTTCGGGCGCTTCAATGATAACCGGATGCGAGTAGCCGAGGGAGAGCTCGAGGGACGTGCCCTTGAGCGCGGCGCGGTAGCCGACGCCGACGAGCTGGAGCTTCTTCTGGAAGCCATTCTCGACGCCTTCGACCATGTTGTGGATAAGCGTACGGGTGAGACCATGGAGGCTCTTGGCCTCGCGGGAGTCATCCGGACGAGAAACGATGACTTCATCGCCCTCACGGGTGATGGTCATCATCGGGTTGAAGCTGCGGTGCAGTTCGCCCTTCGGGCCCTTCACCGTCAAGTTATGACCGTCGATGGTCACCTCAACGTTGGCAGGAACGGCGACGGGCTGCTTGCCAATACGCGACATATCTTTGCCTTCCTTTCCTACCAGATGTAGGCGATAACCTCGCCGCCGATGCCCTTGTTGCGAGCGTCGCGGTCAGTCATAACGCCTTGGCTAGTCGAGATGATTGCGGTACCGAGGCCGCCGAGAACGCGCGGAAGGTCGTTCTTGCCGGCATAGATGCGCAGACCAGGCTTGGAGATGCGCTTGATGCCACGGATGGTCTTGGCCTTCTTGGGGCCGTACTTCATCGTGATCTCGAGGGTTGCGCGGGGTTCGCCATCGATGATTTCGAAGCCCTGGATGTAGCCCTCTTTCTGCATGATGCGGGCGATCTCGACGAGTTTCTTGCTCGACGGCATGGAAACCGTCGGCTTGCCGACAGAATGAGCGTTACGCACACGCGTAAGCATATCTGCGATGGGGTCGGTCATGCTCATTTTTGTTTTTCTCCTTTGATCCTTGATGAGCCTAAGCGCTCGGTTCGTTGGCGCCCATAGCGCCTCCGCCTGATGCGCCGGCACACCCTAGCGTGTGAATCCGGAAAGGACTACCAAGAGGACTTGGTCACGCCGGGAAGTTCGCCTTTGCTCGCCAGCTCGCGCACGCAAATGCGGCACAGGCCGAACTTGCGATAGTAAGCGCGCGGACGTCCGCAGCGCGTGCAGCGGTTGTGCTGACGCGTGGAGAACTTCGGCTCGCGCTTGGCTTTGGCGATCATCGATTTCTTAGCCATGCATTCCTTCTTTCTTGCTTTAAAGGCCGTCTCCCTTAGGCAGCCTTAATGCCGAGGTTACGCAAATGGGCCGCGAGTGCGACCCGATTTGTTTTACTTGCTCTTGAACGGGAAGCCGAGCGCCTCGAGGAGCGCAAGTGCATTCTCGTTGTTTTCAGCGGTGGTGACGAACGTGATGTCCATACCACGGGTGCGGTCAACCTTATCGTACTCGATCTCAGGGAAGATCAGCTGCTCAGTGATGCCGAGCGTGTAGTTGCCGCGGCCGTCAAAGCTGGTGCGGGAGATGCCGCGGAAGTCACGAACGCGAGGAAGCGCAGTGGACAGAAGGCGGTCGAGGAATTCCCACATACGGTCGCCACGAAGGGTGACCTTGCAGCCGATAGCCTGGCCCTCGCGGACATGGAAGCCTGCGATGGACTTCTTGGCGCGGGTGACGCAGGGCTGCTGACCGGTGATGATGCGCATGTCGTTCATGGCAGCATCAAGCAGCTTGTGGTCGCTGGCGGCAGCGCCAACGCCCATGTTCACGACGATCTTCTGAAGACGCGGAACATTGTTGATGTTGGAAATGCCGAGCTCTTTCTCGAGCTTCGCAACGATTTCGCTTTTGTACTTTTCCTTCAAACGAGGAGTAGTCATTTTTGCCTCTCATCCGATGATTTGAACGCCGGATTTCCGACCCGGCGTCCCTGGATTGCCCAGGGTCATACAACAACCTGCGCACCGAAAGGCGCGCAGGTTGAAGATTATACGTTACTTGACACCTATTTGTCGATGTCTTTTCCACATTTCTTGCAAACGCGGACTTTTTTACCCTGCTCATTAACACGCTTGGAAGTACGGGTGGCTTCCTTGCAGTTCGGGCAAACGAGCATCACGTTGGAAACGTGAAGAGGAGCCTCAACGGTGGTGATGCCGCCCTGCGGGTTCTGCTGGGTGGGGCGCATGGCCTTTTTCACCATGTTGCACTTCTCGACGACCACGCGCTGACGCTGCGGGATGGAGCGGAGGATCTCACCGGTCTTGCCCTTGTCCTTGCCGGACAGGATCTTCACGGTGTCGCCCTTCTTAACATGCATCGAAGACATATCTCACAAACCTCCCTACAGCGTTTCCGGTGCCAAAGACACGATCTTCATGTACTTCTTGTCGCGGAGCTCGCGAGCGACGGGCCCGAAGATACGGGTGCCGCGCGGGGAGCCGTCCTGGTTGATCAGGACAGCCGCGTTCTGGTCGAACTTGATGTAGCTGCCGTCAGCGCGACGCACTTCCTTCTTGACGCGCACGACGACGCAGCGCACAACCTCGCCCTTTTTCACGGAGCCGTTCGGCATTGCTTCCTTGACGCTGCAGATGATCACGTCACCGAGGCCCGCGTAACGGCGCTTGGAGCCGCCCAGGACCTTGATGCACTGCACCTTGCGAGCGCCGGAGTTGTCGGCAACCGCGAGCATGGTTTGCATCTGAATCATTGCTTAACCTAACTTTCTCGTGAATAGCATGCAAAAGCGCACGTGCTATTTTGCCTTCTCGACGATCTTCGACAGACGCCAACGCTTCATCTTGGACAGCGGACGCGTCTCCATGATCTGAACTGTGTCGCCGATGCCGGCTTCGTTGTTCTCGTCATGCGCATGGAACTTCTTGGTGGTGGTGATCATCTTGCCATAGACCGGATGCGGCTTGCGCTCCTTGACGGCAACGACGATGGTCTTGTCATTGGCATCGCTGACCACAACGCCCTGGCGGACCTTGCGCGAATTGCGAGTTTCACTCATGTTGCACTAACCTTTCTCGCCTTAAGCGCTCAGCTCGCGAGCACGCATCTCGGTCTGGATGCGAGCGATGTCTTTTTTAACCTGACCAACGCGAGCGGTGTTGTCGAGCTGGCTGGTTGCCATCTGGAAACGCAGGTTGAAAAGCTCAGCGCGCGCTTCCTTCAGTTTCGCCTGCAGATCGTCGGCAGACAGTTCACGAATCTCTGCTGCTTTCATTTACGCCTGCCCCTCCGTTTCTTTGGAAACAATCTTGCACTTGATGGGCAGCTTGTTGATGGCAAGGCGAAGAGCTTCCTTAGCGGTCGCTTCGTCAACGCCATCGAGCTCGAACATGATGCGGCCCGGTTTAACGACGGCCACCCACTCTTCGGGGTTGCCCTTGCCGGAGCCCATGCGGGTTTCTGCCGGCTTCTTGGTGATCGGCTTGTCGGGGAAGATCGTGATCCAAACCTTGCCGCCACGCTTCATCTGGCGGGTCATGGCGATACGAGCAGCCTCGATCTGACGATTGGTAATCCAGTGAGCTTCGAGGGCCTGAATGCCCCAGGAACCATGGCTCAGACGGGTGCCGCCCTTGGCTTTGCCCTTCATGGAGCCACGCTGCACCTTGCGGTGCTTGACGCGCTTAGGTACGAGCATTACTTCGTCCCCCTTTCGTTACGGTCGTTGCGACGGGAACGGCTCGGACGAGAGGTGCCTTCGAGGGCGGGCTGGGGAGCCTTCTGGCCAGGGAGGACCTCACCGTGGTACACCCACACCTGGATGCCGATGGCACCCATGGTGGTGTTAGCGGTGCAGAAGCCGTAATCGATCTTGGCGCGGAGGGTATGCAGGGGCACGCGGCCTTCGCGGTACCACTCGCGGCGGCTCATCTCGGCACCACCGAGACGGCCGGAGCACTGGATGCGGATGCCCTTTGCACCGCTCTTGCGAGCGGACTGCACGGCCTTGCGCATCGCACGGCGGAAGGCCACACGGCCTTCGAGCTGCTCAGCAACGGACTGAGCGATAAGGTTCGCATCGAGCTCGGGACGCTTAACCTCGACGACCTCGATGTTCACGGGGCCGTTGGCGATCTTCTCGAGCTTCTTGCGAAGAGCGTCGATCTCAGCGCCCTTCTTGCCGATCACCACGCCCGGACGAGCGGTGGTGACGATGACCTTGATCTTGTCGCCTGCGCGCTCGATCTCGACCTTGGAGACGGCGGCACGGGAGAGCTGCTTGTTCAGGAACTCGCGGATCTCGAGGTCGTTCGCCAGGTTAGTGGCGTAATTCTTGTCGGCGTACCAGCGGCTGCGCCAGTCTTCGGTGACGCCGATGCGGAAACCAGTCGGGTTGACTTTCTGACCCATGTGCTTTATGCCTCCTCTCGCGGGGCGACGACGATCGTGATATGGCTCGTGCGCTTGCGGATGCGAGCGGCGGAACCCTTTGCGCGGGGACGAATACGCTTCATCGTGGGGCCTTCGTCAACGTAGGCCTTCTTCACGACGAGGGACTCGGCGCGCAGGTGGTTGTTGTGCTCCGCGTTCGCAACGGCGGAGTTGAGAACCTTCTCCACGGTCTCTGCGATACCGCGATTGGTGAAGCGCAGAATCTCCTGAGCCTGGGCGACGGACTTGCCGCGAACGAGGTCAACGACAATACGCGCCTTGCGGGGAGAAACGCGGACGTAACGGGCTTGTGCTCTAACTTCCATTGTTCACCCCTACCTATTTCTTGCCCTTGTCGGCGGAATGACCCTTGAAGGTGCGGGTCGGGGCGAATTCGCCCAGCTTGTGGCCGACCATAGATTCAGTAATGTACACCGGCACGTGCTTGCGTCCATCGTGGACGGCGATGGTGTGACCCACCATGTCCGGGAAGATGGTGCTGGCACGCGACCAGGTTTTGATGACGTCTTTTTCGCCAGCTGCGTTCATGGCCTCGATACGGCCAAGCAGACGCGGCTCTACGAAAGGACCTTTTTTCAAACTTCTGCTCACAGTTACTCCTTAACGTGTCCGCGCTACTTCTTGCGACGACGGATGATGAGACGGCTCGAAGCCTTCTTCGGGTTGCGGGTGCGATGGCCCTTGCTGGGCATGCCCCACGGCGAAACAGAGTTGCGACCCGAAGACTTGTTCTTGCCTTCGCCACCGCCGTGCGGGTGGTCGACCGGGTTCATGACGGTGCCGCGGACGGTCGGGCGGATGCCCTTCCAGCGGTTGCGGCCGGCCTTGCCGATGCGGATGTTGGCATGCTCGGCGTTGCCGACTTCGCCAACGGTCGCGCGGCAGGTCAGAAGGACGCGACGCATTTCGGAGGACGGCATACGCAGGATCGCGTACTTGCCTTCCTTGCCCATGAGCTGGATGCTCGTGCCGGCGGAACGCGCAAGAGCGGCGCCCTTGCCAGGCTGGAGCTCAACCGCGTGGATCAGCGTACCAACGGGGATGTTGGCGAGCGGAAGCGCGTTGCCCGGCTTGATGTCGGCCTCGGGACCGGAAACGACCATATCGCCGACCTTCAGGCCCTTCGGGTGAAGGATGTAGCGCTTTTCGCCGTCGACGTAGTGCAGAAGCGCGATGCGGGCGGAGCGGTTCGGGTCGTACTCGACCGTTGCCACCTTGGCGGGCACACCGTCCTTGTTGCGCTTGAAGTCGATGATGCGGTAACGACGCTTGTTGCCGCCGCCCTGATGACGGACGGTGATGCGGCCCTTGTTGTTGCGACCAGCCTTCTTGTGAAGGGGCGCAAGCAGCGACTTCTCCGGCTTCGACGTGGTGATCTCGGCGAAATCGGAGACCGTTTGAAAACGGCGGCCAGGGCTCGTCGGCTTGTACTGTTTGACTCCCATGACACTCTCTTTCTTGCTGGGTTTTTGCTCGCGCGCCTCTCCGCACACCAAAAACCCTCCTACCTTACGTGGCTTCCCGATTGCCGTGGGCACCGATGGAGGCTCGATGTCATGACGCCGGTCTAACCACGCGCCCGGGTGTATCCATAACACCGCAGACGCAACTGAAGATTATACACATCTTTTGGAATGCCGGCAAGAGGGTCTTTTCGTAACGACCTGGGAACACAAGGTGACCACAACTCTTTACCAAACCCTTCACCTAGCAACGGGTATCACTCCCCCACCCTTTTAGTAAGATGTTTATCTGTGATAAGACGCCGCTTTACGAGGCGGCGAATGAGACTAATCCCGACTAAGGAGCAACATTGAGCGCATCATCTTCAGCTTCAGCGCAGAAAGTCCTCGTGTTCGACTTTGGCGCGCAGTACGGGCAGTTGATCGCCCGCCGCGTGCGCGACCTTCACGTTTACTCGGAGATTGTGCCGTGCGACATCACCGCCGAGGAGGTGCGCGAGCTGTCGCCGTCCGCCATCATCTTGTCGGGAGGCCCGGCGAGCGTGAACGCCGAAGACGCCCCGCGCGTCGACCCTGCGATCTACGAGCTGGGCGTGCCGGTGCTCGGCTTTTGCTATGGGCATCAGATCACGGCGGTGACGCTCGGCGGCACCGTGTTCCACCCCGAGGTGGGCGAATACGGCCCCGCGACGCTTCACGTTGAGGGCGGCGCGCTTTTCGAGGGCACCCCGACCGATCAGACCGTGTGGATGAGCCACTTCGACGCCGTGCACGACGTGCCCGAGGGCTTCACCGTGGTGGCATCGACCGACGTATGCCCTGTGGCCGCGATGGAGAACGCCGAGAAGCGCATCTACACCACGCAGTTCCACCCCGAGGTCAAGCACACCGAATTCGGCCAGCAGATCCTCTCCAACTTCCTCTTCAACGTCTGCAAGCTCGAAAAGAACTGGTCGATGGACAACCTCGTCGAGACCATGACCGCCGAGTTCCGCGAGAAGGTCGGTGGGGACCGCGTCATCCTGGCGCTTTCCGGCGGTGTGGACTCCTCCGTGGTCGCCGCCCTTGGCGCCCGCGCCATCGGCAAGCAGATGACCTGCGTGTTCGTTAACCACGGCCTGCTGCGCAAGGGCGAGCCCGAGCAGGTCGAGGAAGTCTTCACCAAGCAGTTCGACGTCGACTTCATCCATGTGCACGCCGAGGACCGCTACGCCGAGCTCCTGGCCGGCGTGACCGAGCCGGAGCAGAAGCGCCGCATCATCGGAACGCAGTTCTGGAAGGAGTTTTTCGCGGTCGCCCAGCAGCTGGAAACCGATGGGAAGCCCGTGAAGTACCTTGCCCAGGGCACCATCTACCCCGACATCATCGAGTCCGGCGCACGCAAGACGGGCGGCAAGGCTTCCACCATCAAAAGCCACCACAACCTGATCCCGTTCCCCGATGGCGTAAGCTTCGACCTCATCGAGCCGCTCGACCACTTCTTCAAGGACGAGGTCCGCGAGCTGGGTCTTGCACTGGGTCTTCCGGCGCACATCGTGTATCGCCAGCCATTCCCGGGCCCGGGCCTGGCCATCCGCATCATCGGCGCGGTCGACAAGGAGAAGCTTGAGATTCTGAAAAACGCCGACGCCATTGTGCGCGAGGAGCTCGACGCCTACAACGAACGGCTTTTCGAGGAGACCGGCGAGCGCAACTCCGAGCACAGCTGCTGGCAATACTTCGCAGTGCTGCCCGACATCAAGAGCGTGGGCGTCATGGGCGATGAGCGCACCTACCAGCGCCCTATCATCCTGCGCGCCGTCGAGAGCTCCGACGCCATGACCGCCGACTGGGCGAAGCTGCCCTACGAGGTGCTGGGCAAGATTTCCAGCCGTATCGTCGCCGAGGTGCCCGGTGCCAACCGCGTGTGCTACGACATAACGCCTAAACCTCCCTCGACGATCGAGTGGGAGTAAAATTCCGCCTGATTTTCTCCAATTCTGGCTTTTTTACGGCCTTGTTTTCGCCATTTCGTGCGAAAATAAGGCCGTAACCTATTTACGAGGAGGAAAGCATGGACCGGTTCCTCATGGACGAGCTCGTCGCCTGGAAGGACAGCCCCCGCCGAAAGCCGCTCATCCTCAACGGGGCGCGCCAGGTCGGCAAGACGTGGCTGCTCAAGGAGTTCGGGAGACGGTGCTTCGACAACGTCGCGTACGTGAACCTGGACGACAACCCAGGCATGCGCGAGCAGTTCGAGGCCTGCTACGACATCCCTCGTATCATCTCCGCCATACAGTTCGAGACCGGCCAGGTCGTCTCGGAAGGCGGCACCCTCATCGTCCTGGACGAGATACAGGCGTGCCCGAAGGCGCTCACCTCCCTTAAGTATTTTTGCGAGAACGCTCCTGGGTACGCGGTCGCCGCGGCGGGGTCGCTTTTGGGCATCACGGTCCACGAGGGCAGCGGATACCCCGTGGGCAAGGTGAACACGCTCAACCTCCACCCTCTCCATTTCCGGGAGTTCCTCGCGGCGACGGGGAACCGGAGGCTCTGCGAACTGATCGACTCGGGAGACGCCGACCTGATAAACGGCTTCTCCGGCAAGCTCGTCCCCCTCCTCCGCCAGTACTACTACGTGGGAGGCATGCCCGAGGCGGTGGGCGCCTTCCTCGAACGGGGCCTTCTCGAGGACGCGCGCGAGGTCCAGCTCGAGATACTGCAGGGCTACGAGCGCGACATCTCGAAACACCTCGGCAGAACCGAGACCGAGTACGCGCTCGCTGCATGGAGGTCGATACCGGCGCATCTGGGCCGGGAAAATAAGAAGTTCGTGTTCAGCCACATCGCGGAGGGGGCCCGCGCGAGGAACTACCGCTCCGGCATCACATGGCTCTCCCAGGCGGGCATCGCGACGATCGTCCGCAGGATTTCCAAACCCGGCATCCCCCTGGCCCCCTACGCTGACGACGCAGCGTTCAAACTCTTCCTGGTCGACGTCGGGCTGCTCGGAGCGATGGCGCAGCTGGACAAAGAGACGGTCGTCGGGGGAAACGGGATCTTCGAGGAGTTCAAGGGGTCCCTCACAGAGCAGTACGTCTGCCAGCAGCTCGTGTCCGACTGCGGGCTCGTCCCCTACTACTGGTCGGCGGAGAACTCCTCGGGCGAGATAGACTTCCTCGTGCAGAGGCGCAACAGCGTGTTCGCCATCGAGGTGAAGGCCGAAGAGAACCTGCGGTCGAAGAGCTTGCGGGCGTTCAGGGAGTCGCACCCGGACGTCGAAGCCGTGCGCTTCAGTCTGTCGGGGTGCCGTGAGCAGGGCTGGATGAAAAACGTCCCGCTGTACGCGATGGCGAATATGGAGCTTTGGACATGAGGTTTCAATTATTCCGCGTCAACCGAAAAACATCGAGCGTCCGAGAAAATAATCCAATTCGGTACGACTTTCGAGTCGAACATAGCTAGGGGAAACGTATGAAGGTAAATAGGATTACGATGATCATTTGCGCGGCAATTGTCCTTCTAAGCGGCATATCTATCGCGTTTACAAGCAACGATCTGGCAAAGAATATTGCCATAAGCGTATTTACGGGATTCATCGTATCGCTCGTAATTGCGACTATCGGCTACTTCCACGAAAGGGCCGTCCTTCTCGAGAAAATCGACTTCGGCATGAAAAGCCTCTACATCAATATGGCAGTCCTCAAGGAAACCATCGGAAAAGCACTGCCGTTGACGAAGCAAGCACCAGACGCCGCCGAAGCGCAAATAAAGAGAATATCCGGCTTGGCTGAACTTAATGTGGAGCTCATTGGCGACATGACCCCCGCCCTCCTCTCGCCAATCTGCAAGCGAGGCAGAATCGGTAAAATGAAAATGGGGCTCAAGGAGTTCGAGCAAGTTGCTTTTAATCTGCAGAATCTATCGGCCAACCTGCAGATTCTGCATTTGAGCATCCTTTCGAAAGTTCTCGAAATCCAGTCTTTGCAGCTTCAAGGAGCGCTGCCACCCCAGAACATGTTCGCCAATGTCGACGATTTAAGGCATCTGCTAATCGTAAGAACTTCAAAGCTGCATGAATATACCGCCGCCCAGATCATCGAACTCGAGAAGGTTGCCAAAATCTGCTTTCACGAGAAAGCCGGAGAACGCTGCTGGGGAACGTTAAAGGCGAATCTTCAGAATCAGGTCCATGACATTTTGTCGGAGCATTCCTAATCCGCGACAGCTGGCGAATGGAGAGCATAGGGTAAATCGAAGAGCGAATTACCCCGAAAGCCCTCGATTCACCCTCGCTTCCGCAAGAGGAAGAGCCCGGCGATCGCGACGACCAACGCAATCGGCGCGATTCGGACGAAAACCCACTCGAATCCGTGATAAAGGGCTCCCGCCACCGCGAGCTCGGGATCGGCGAAGTCCCAATGCGAATACGGGCTTCCCAGCACGACCAGGCACGCGAAGGCGAGGACGATCGCAATGACCAATGCGAGCAGGACCCCACAAACCAGCCTCCGCCGCGACTCCCTCCCGCGGGCAAGCTGAAGATTGACGACCTCGAGCTTCTCGGCAATCGCGCTAAGGCCATCCGCCTCAGGCTCCGAGACGCCCTCGCCAAGCAGCGTCCCTACGGAGGCGTCGAGCGCCTCGGATATCGAGATGAGCATATCGGAGTCGGGAACCGAAAGGCCGCGCTCCCATTTGGAGACGGTCTGTCGGACGACGTTCAACTTGATTGCCAGCTCTTCTTGGGAGAGGCCACGCGATTCGCGGATCGACCGGATGTTCTCGCTCAGCATTGCGGTCTCCTTCCTTCGACTGGCCTCATTATCGGCAGCAGCGGGCCGTTGCGGCAAGCAACGGGAAGTAGCATTGGATGAAGAGAGAAATGACCCGGTTCGTCATCTTTGATTATTAGACACAATATCGATATAATATGTGTCTGTAAATCAAAAGGGAGGGACAATGGGGAGAAGCGAGGAAATCGCCAGGCTGGTCCGGGACGCCGGCGGCGTGGCTAGCGCGGCGCAGATCACCGAAGCGGGTTTCCTGCCCGGCTCCATCTCCCATGCCCTGAAATCGGGCGCCATAGACAAGCTCACGAGGGGTGTCTACTGCCTGCCGGAGGTGTTCGACGACGAGCTCGCCGCCGTCACCTACAGGTGGAGGAAGTGCGTGCTCTCGCACGGAAGCGCGCTGTACCTCGCCGGGCTCTCCGACAGGGTGCCCGGCGCGCTCGACGTCACCGTCCCCCACGGATACAACCCGCGGGGGCTTTCCCTCGAGCATCCCGACGTGAGGGTCCACAGGGTCAACAAGGATGTCTACGAGCTGGGGATCACCGAGGCAAAATCCCCCGGCGGCGCGATGGTGAGGGCGTACTGCGCGGAGCGCGCGGTGGCGGACCTAATCTCCCAGAGGGCATCCGGCGGGGCCGATCCGCAGCTCGTCCACGACGCGGTCGCGGGCTATTTCAAGAGGGCCGACGCCGACCTCGAGAATCTTGCGCGGATGTGCACGGCGCTCGGCGTCGAGAAGGAGTTCAGGATGTATCTGGAGGTGCTCAGATGACGCGAAGCGACGCGAGCCTCAAGGGCAAGGTCAAAGCAATGGCAAAGAAGCACAGCTTGAAGCCGCAAGAGCTTCTGCAGATGTACCTGTTCGAGCGCCTTCTGATACGGCTCGAGAAGAGCGACTACGCGGAAACGTTCGTCCTGAAGGGAGGACTGCTCATCTCGTCGATGACAGGCGTCGCCCAAAGGACGACGATGGATATGGATGCCACGGTAGTAGGCATGGATATGGACGCGGAGACGGTGAGCGCCGCCATCTCATCCATCTGTTCTGTCGATATCGGCGACGGAATGGAATACTCCTTCGAGCGGCTGGAGCCGATCCGCACAGACGACGAGTACGCCAACTGGAGAGCCCATCTGCGCGCAAGGCATGGCAAGATCGACGCGCCGATTAAGATCGACATCACGACGGGAGACGAGATCGTCCCGGGGCGCATCGAATACAGCTATCCCCTCATGTTCGAGGAGGGTTCGGTGCAGATTCTCTCCTACCCGATAGAGACAGTGCTGGCCGAGAAGCTCGAGACGGTGGTGTCGCGCGGCATCGCGAACACGCGCGGTCGCGACTTCTACGACATCCACACGCTGCTGCGCCTGAAGTCGAAAGACATCGATCGGCGATCGCTGCGCGAAGCAATCGCAGCCACGACGTCCAAGCGCGGGTCGGCCGGCAGGATGTCCGATTACGCAGCCATCCTTGAAGAAGTCAGAGAATCCGCCATCATGCAGGGCATCTGGGCTTCTTACGTCGCCGGGTCTCCCTATGCAGCGGGGATCGACTTCAAGGACGTCGTCGACTCGGCCCTCGAGCTTGCGAGACTCGCGGAGCTGGACGAGCTGGAGTAAGAGGCAAGCGAAATACAGGAATCACCACTACGCTTGAAATAACACCGCAGCATCAATTCAAACGGCTAAATTTGATTCACCTTGAAAGGCTAATCGATGACTCAGTTCAAAACACTTTCACTCATTATCTCTTGTGCCGCCATCATCACATACATCGGAATCCCCCTAGCTGGATATATATACAGGAAGACACGGAGGCCGAAAGTCGAAATCCACGAATTTGAATATCGACCTTTGACCATCATGTACTCACAGTTGGGAAATAGAATAAGATTCAACTTCTCCATAATGAGTAAAAACGCTTCGTGCGTGATTCGAAGCATTGAGGCAAATGTATGTTCTGAGCTCAATGGCAACCGGATGGAGATGCGTTGGGTCGTCATGGAGCCCATCCGTTTAGATTGGGCGAACGGCATGGGAAACGTTATCAACCTCAACAGCTTAACGCATGTTCACCCCCTGCTGGTCAACGCCGATACCATGGCGCCGCTCTCTTTGCATTTCGAGCCCCTTAATAACGAAAGATTCCTCACTGCGCATAAAAACCTACCCCCTCTGAGAGGCGATGAGCTGCCCGATATCACCGAAAGGCAGAAACTTTGAGAGCACCCCGAGATCATCCTTGGAAGCAAGAACCTACACGCGCACGAACAAAGATTGAGAGAGCTCTGCTTTTGGCGCCGCGGACGCTACAACCTGAGCATCAAACTCCTTTTTGATGCAAACAGAACTTTCGAAAAGAACTACTGCTTCAACCTGAGCGCCGAAGAAGCGGAACGGCTCCAATCGAATGCGGCGAAACTGTTGCTTTGCGGGTCATGCTCAACAAACGCCAACCCAGCAGCATCATGCTGCGAATTTGCCTCAAAAGACATCGAGAAATCAGCAGAGTAAATGCATGCATAAGGCTCTTTTGTCAATCGACGATCAATTGGAGGATATTAGCCAATTCTTAAGATTCTGCAAAGCCCGAGAAGCCTCAATCCCTTCGCTCCCGCCTCGTTTCCCACTGGGACAAAAATCGAAACTCAGGCTGGCCGAGTTGCGTTTGAGTTTCGATTTTTGTCCCAGTGCTGTCCCAGCATTGTGCCGCAGCATATCGCAACGGGTTGCCATGTTCGGGTGACTGCAAACCAGGTAAAATGAGTGAACAAAGTAGAAAGCACACTGCACAGAGTGGGAATAGCATAATCATCCTTTTTTGCTTTTCATAACATGTTTTGAGCCGTGGCATCGCTGCGGCTCTTCTTTTCCTAACAAATGAGAGTGCCTTATCCCCTATCGGATACAGCCGCAGGTCACCAAATGAATCAATAAAGACACGAAGAGACAATGCGCAGGCAAGATGAGAGATAACCCTATAATATAATGAAAGATATAACTTTGGACGAGAAGAAGCGTTTCATGGGGGGCTACTTGCGGCGCGAGGATCAGACGAAGACGCCAGGAGCTGGGGATGACGCAGCTCGACTAGCGCTTCGAGAAGATCCGCGAAGAGGAGCACCTCCGCTAGAAGGCCTCCTACGACCCCGCAGGCGCGCAAAGACGCATCGCGAGCGGGGACGCCAACGGCCATTTCGACTGGAACAAAGCGAAGATAGGTCCCAAGCGGATGGAAGAGGAGCTGGCGAAATTGCCGAGCGAGAGCGACTGGGAGGCGATTCGCTCGATGTTAGAGAACCGCAGCGATTCAGAAAGGGCGAAATAAGCTCGTATAAAAGTCAGCAAACCAAAAGACGCCATGAGTCGCTATTGAATTCTCGCCGATTGAAGCACCTCGTATTTGAAGGAAAACATGCCAGAACTTCTACAACAATCAATCAACGGAAACGAACTGCTGGTCTTTGTAGTCGCCTTGTTCTTTTCTGCGATTAGTGGCCAAAAAATGGAACCGGGGCAAAGAGTCGCACTGGTGTATTCATACTGTCTGATTGTTGCGTATTTTAATTTCATCGACTTTTATTCAATCGCCTTTGGGTCCTTAATCGTATTCTTTTTGATTTTTGAAGTATTCAGCAGCGACACAATGCTGGTGCACTTATTTTCATTCAAGTATAAGTTCCTCGATTTTTTATACCATCTGAGATTTGAATTTTACGGAGCGTTTTTCTATCTCCTTCTTTTCATTTCTGTAACTCCGTTTGCTAAAGGATCAGCTATTTTCCAGATTGTTTTCCTGACACTCGTCATTGCATTAGCAGCAATCACTTCCAGACGACATTTTTCAACCAAACCGATATCGAACATTATCAGGGAGCTTGAAGAGTTGGGCGGCGATCCCGCAAGCTGCTCATTTGACGAGCGCGACATTCAAAAGTTGCAAATTCTCCTCTATATGGAAGACGGAAGTTTTCTTTATAGAAACGAGCAAACTCATATAGTTACGGCAAGATATTTGGCATCAAGGGTAATTTGCCGCATTAAAAGAAATGGGCTTGCGCTAATCAGAAACAGCATAAACAGGATTGGTTCTTTTCGCCGCTATATCCGCGGCTATGGCACTATCGAGATGCAAATCATCAGAAATACAGGACTTAATTTTGGCTCTTATCGTCTGACCGCTAGAAGAAAGTTGTTTGAACTTCTATTCTCTCAAGCCGTTTTCAATAGCTACATCAACCAACTGAGCAAAAACTCACCAGCAAGAAAGAATATCAAGAAATGGATTTTAAACTGCTACCTCAATCTTGTCTCGGTTAAGATTGGTGACACGGTTTGCTATCCCAAGAAAGACAGTTCGACTTTCAAGCAATTGTTTGAGAAAGATTTCTCCGAATTGACGGAAGAAGAATTTTTCGTTTGGTGCTTAGGGCTACCACATTATGAAAAAGGAGTCGGAAAGCGTGCTGTAGGGATCCATATTGACGCAGTTAATTATTTCGGGCTGGATCGGGAATCAGTCAACGAGACAATAAACAGGCTGAGAACCAAACATGCTTAGCATTCCTTTCGTTGGAAAGTCTAATTTTGATTGAAAGTCGTTAATACATACGAACCATCATCTCGCTTACCACAATTGCCTTCACGAAATAAAATTTGACAACGACGTGGTGACTGCCTGCTTGGCGATATCAAGGTAGCAGAAAACATAAATGCACATCAGCGCAATCAGGGTGCTCAGATAACACCAGCAGTCACGAATCGACTCTTGAGTGGGAATAAGAAATTCCTAAGTTATGGGGGTATAAATCGCATCTTCAGCAAGATATACCCCTATAAACACAAGATTTGATATACTGACTCCAATGAAGATTGGAGTCAGTATGCGCTTGTTTCCCAGAGAAAACTACCTGAAAAAGATCCGCGGCTTCTACCATGACGACGGGATGATCAAGGTGATCACCGGGGTCCGCCGCTGCGGGAAGTCCTGCCTCATGCAGTGCATCGCCGAAGAGCTCAGGGCCGAAGGCATCGATGACGACCATATCGCGTATCTCGACCTCGACCGATACGGATACCGATCCGTGAAGACCCCAGAGCAGCTCGAGGCCCTCGTCGGGCCCCTGCTCGCTATCTCGGGGACGAAGTACCTTTTCATCGACGAGGTTCAAAACGTCGTGGGCTTCGAGGACGTGCTCAACGGGTTCCGCACCGAAGGCGGATTCTCCATCTTCATCACCGGGTCGAACTCCTACCTGCTTTCAGGGGAGCTGGCCACGAAGCTAACCGGGCGCTATATCGAATTTGAGATGCAGACGCTGGACTTCGACGAGTACTGCCAGATGAAGCGCTTCTTGGGACTGCCCGTGAACCCGAACCCGGTCGCGGAGTTCGATGCCTACATCCTCGAGGGCGGTTTCCCGAAGGCGATGGATTACCCCCGGCTCGCCGACAAGCGCGCTTACGTCGCGGCGGTAATCCAGGAGATCTTCGAGAAGGACATCCGCAGGCGCGTGAAGATCAAGAACGTCTCCGTGTTCAACCAGGTGCGCGACTACGTCATCAGCAACTTTGGCGCCACCACGTCGCTTGCGAACATCCAATCAGACCTCGAGAGCAAGCAGGGCGTGAAGGTCAAGCGTGAGACGCTCGCGCGATACCTCCAGATCCTCGAGGACGCGAAGATCGTCAGCAAGTGCGCCCGCTTCGACCTGAAGTCGCG